>WLWD01000674.1_pt1 | contig 105215 bp, 79 predicted proteins | sample 6712731 | NCBI WGS metagenome assembly WLWD01 (sample SAMN12718690, study PRJNA576275) | sponge metagenome | isolation source: marine sponge | host: Mycale hentscheli | place: New Zealand: South Island, Marlborough, Capsize Point | collected 2014-11-01 | reverse complement strand
GGAGGCAACCAAAGTACTGCCGCTCTTTAATGCCGCTTCCTCTCCCTAGACCCAAGAGGAGAGTACCAGTACTTTCAAGACTTCGTAGGAGAAGAAAGGTTGCCCGAGCTCCCTCACTGGCTCCAATACTAGAAGTGTGACTATTTCAATGTATGTAATTCAAACTCACATTTCTTTCTTGTCAGTTATCTGTTATCAACCTCATTCAGTATCTGTTGTCAATTCATTGAAATCAAGCTAATTATTAGTAAACAAAAGTGTTGCTAACAGTGCACGCGCTTGCATGTGGACAGAAGCAAAGTTACTCCAGCAGTAATTCATAAGATGCAGACTCTGCCTGCAGGCACAATTTCTCTAGCTACATACAATAGTATGATTCTATGGGAAAATTGAAGTGTATGCACAAATTCCCAACACCTTGATAGAGGGAGATAAGCAGACAAGAGAGTAGCTCTTAAAACAATTGGAACCAGTAGAGTTAAAAAAAAAAAAAAAAGCAAACAGGAGCAGCCGACCCCGTTCCTATCGTTAGTTACCTTCTCGAGGCGTAGGGCGGGTGGCTCCACAGTGCCGCAGAATAGGCCACGACAGACCAAATTTGCCCAGCAAAATTGGAGCAGAACGGACAGCCAAAAGAATGAAGCAAATTCTGAGGGCAAAATGGGCTGGAAAATAACAAAAACGAGCAATTCCTTCTTAGCAAAATGGAATTTAAGACATGCAGCACTACTACTCTCAGCTTACAAGCAAGGAGCAAACAACCTCGGGGTGGCTTACTTTTTCCTCCGCCATATCTACAATCTGTGACTACAACTTCACGGCTAAAACTTGTAAAAGAATAGCACAAAATTGAGGACTACAGAAGAACCGACACGCAGGAATTCGAGTCGAACTACGTCCCATGTCCGCTGTTTCAAGCAGAACCCTCAAACGTGTTCCCATGGCTGATTCTCTTCCATTTCGAATCACCATGGAACACCAGAGTGCAATGTCTCATGCGGCCAGCTGTAATGCATTCTTCCTGTGGAGGCAACCAAGGTTAGCTTGGCAAAGAATCAGATATTGACATCAAAATATGACTGCCTACTTGTATGTTTCGTTTAGTCTTCCCTATTGTCGCTCTTTAATGCCACTTCCTCTCCCAGAGGAGAGTACCAGTACTTTTAAGACTTTGTAGGAGAAGAAAGGTTACCTGAGCTCCCTCACTGGCTCCAATACTAGAAGAGTGACTATTTCAATGTATGTAATTCAAACTCGCATTTCTTTCTTGACTGACATTCAATTTGTGGACTTTTGCAGTTTGCTGTTATCAACCTCATTCAGTGTCTGTGGTCAATTCATTGAATCAAGCTGATTATTAGCAAACAAAGATGTTGCTAACAATGCACGCGCTTGCATGTGGACAGAAGCAAAGTTGATCCAGCAGTAATCCATAGGATGCAGATGCTGCCTGCAGGCAAAATTTCTCTAGCTACGTAGAAGACCTAACTTTGATAGTTTTAGCAGCTCTGTGCATCATGTAGGGCGTGCATGCAGAGAATACTCCAGGAGAAGCACCGCCTAATATAATGACTCCCATCTAGATGCAAGAGGAAATACTGGTGATGTAAGTGGAACTTTATACCAGCTAACCCTGTTAAACTTCATTTATAGTGCCATACACTGGTGCACTGACTGGTGTTATGAGACCAGGATATTTGGGGCTTATCTGCTGGTTCGTGGCTGCCTATGGCTAGCAAATTAGCTGTGTGGTATACAGCCCCTCCCCTGGATGGTTGTGGAACAAAACGAAGCAGTTTTGATTGTGTTGAATGTAGTGGAGCATAGAATTATGGTATGGCAGTCGGTAAAAGGTGGATACTAGGGATTAACCAGAACAGTATAAATTGATGCAAGAATGCTCAGGAGGAAGGAGAATGTGCAGATGTGCAGCCCAATGTCTTGCTGAGCATCTGATGAGTTTCATGTGGGGCAGTAGCTATGTGAAGAGTATCTTAGAGAAAGTTCCCAAAGGTTTGTGGCTGTCCAACGGAACTGGTAAATCTTGAAGATAGTCCTTTTCTTGAAGACTAGGTGGTATTACTTCCGCAACCTGTGGAGAACTAGACCTCCACTTTTTGAATTGAAGTCACACAGAGTTATTTCAGTGTTGGAATGCCAGACAAGTCTGTGGTAGTCTTTATCAAGTTTGAAGAGTTGATCTCGCTTGGGGAGTGCTGCCTGATATCTCCCAGTCTCATTCAGCTTGTGGTTGAGACTGCCGTGTTTCACCACTGCCTTCTCTTCAGGAGTTAATGGCAAAATTCCAGATGATGTGGTTTCCTGCGACTCCCAAAAGCCACCGAGCAAGTCATTGGTGTCTGAGATAACATTACCATCATGGTACATCACATTGTAACCACCTAGGCTACTGAACACTACACCGACCAACTATCTAGCTGGATTTTAAAGGATTATATTTCAGACACTTCATCTTTTTCTCACACAGAGAGCACACACAGAGACTGAGCATGCTCACAACAAAACCACAATATGAATACACTAAAACAGTGAATATGATTAATGACAACTGTTACATTTCCCCCTCTTAAGGTGGAAGTCGTCCTCGACTGACTAAACAAAACAATAAAATTGTACATCTGACTGCTGTTCAACATGAATGAATTATTTGTTCATCCTTCGACTTCTCTGTCGAGTAACAGGTCCCGTGTACGATGAGGATGGGGGTTGAGTCGGACAATCATCTCGTTGTCGAGTCGGCTGCTCATCTTGTGTTGTACCAACCCGCTGTCTCCTACGTCTCCTGGCCCGCCCCTTTCCACCAGCCCAAACCTCATTACCCTGCTCAGCATAACACCTCCTAACCCTAGAAAGAGCTACAAAGATGCACTCATCTTCTGGCCTATCTACCAGAACCACCTCGGCATTGGCAGGCGTAACACCAAGCACTCGGTACGGACCATGAAAAGGTCGAGCTAGTTTGCGTTCAGGACCTTGTGATTCACTTGGCATATATACCATCACCCGCTCTCCTGGTTTCAAATTTGATTCCTGTTTATCCTTATCATAGGACTTCTTCTGCCTACATTGTGCATGCCCAATATTGCTTTTAGCTAACTGCCATGCCTCTGCTAAGCTAACCATTAGTTCAGTTCGATAGTCAGCAGTGTCTATACTATACACACTCCTAGTCTGTGAAAGTACAGTAGACGAGGGAATGCGAGGATCCCTACCATACAAGAGAAAGAATGGGGACTCTTTCGTACTCTCTTGCACCACAGACCTATATGCAAACAGTAACTGGGGGAGATGATCATCCCAATCATGCTGCCTTGTTTCACAACACTTAGCAACCATATTAATAAGAGTGGAATTAAATTTCTCTACAAGCCCATCCGTCTGAGGATGATAACCAGACGTGTTCAATTTCTTCACCCCAAGGACTTCACAAATACCAGAGATTAGTTCTGATAAGAAATTTGTCCCACGATCTGAAATTAACTGTTCAGGTATACCATGGCGACAAATATAATATGTTCCACAAAGAGTGTCGCGATAGTAATGGTCTTTTGATCAGACATAGGAAAAGCTTCAACCCATTTAGTGAAGTAGTCCATGAAAACTAAAACATACTTATTCCCATGAACAGTCAAGGGTAACTGCAGGACATCTACACCAACTCGATGAAATGGTCCTCCAACTGGTATTGACTGCAGTGGTGGCTTAAAAGTTTGACGGGTACCTTTTCTTGAGGCACATACCAGACACCCTCTACAAAACGTCCTAATATCTTTCCTCATCCCACGCCACCATACATATCTTCTCAAACGACTATACACCTTCCTCTCCGACAGGTGCCCTCCAAAACAAGAGCAATGAGCCTCTTCCATAAACTCTTGTTGTAATGACTTGGGTACAACTACACACAATTGTCCCGGGTTAGTTGGGTTCTCAAACTGCAAAATACCATCCAACACCTCATACCTTGAACTCTGCAATACTACCTTCCTAGCTACTACCTCATCTTCTGGAATTTTTCCATCACACAGATAATCAATCATCAGAGCTAACTCCTCATCCTCTTGCTGCTTATCTCTCATCTCCAAAGTTCTCGCTGACAACACACTAGACCAACCATACTCTGCATCTGCACACACAGCTGCAATCTCAACATCAGGTACTGGGTTTCGTGAAAGAGCATCAGCATCAGTATTGCTCTTGCCTGGTTTATGCTTCAATGTGAGATCAAACTCCTGCACAATCAAAGCCCACCGAGCCAGTTTACCAGATGGCTTAGAAGAGTTGAGAATTGAAAGACAAGCTAGATGGTCAGTATACACCACACAAGGATAACCTAACAAATATGAATATGGCCGAAAATGCCGCACTGCCCATACCAAACCTAAAGTTTCTAGCTCTGAAATCCCATAATTCCGCTCATGTTGATTAAGTGAACGGGAGGCATATGCTATTGGATGTATTGTGCCATCATCCTGTAGTTGGGAAAGAACTGCACCAAGACCTGAATAACTTGCATCTGTGGCCATAATGAAGCCCCTCCCATCAAACTTGGGATAAACTAGAACAGGAGCAGATGTAAGCAACTTCTTGAGCTTATTAAAAGCCTTGTCACACTCTTCTGACCACTCAAATGTCGAATCTTTCCTGGTCAACTTATGAAGAGGTGAAGCAACCTTTGCATACTCGGGGATAAACCGCCGATAATAGGAAGACAAACCCAAAAATTGACGGAGGGTTGTCACATCAGTAGGAACAGGAAATTCCTCAACCTTCCTAGTCTTCGCTGGATCAGGTCTGATACCATCCTTGGAGATCACATGTCCTAGAAAATGGACAGACTCCTGCAACAAGTGACACTTTTTAGGCTTCAACTTCAAGCCTGCACGTCGTAGTCTCTCAAAGACTTCTCTCAAGTGCTCCAGGTGTTCCTCTAGATCCTTGGAGACGATCAATATATCATCCAAATACACAAAGCAATCATTCCATTCCATGCCAGCCAAAACATGCTGCATAACCCGCTGAAAAGTGGCTGGCGCATTACACAAACCAAATGGCATGCGCACAAATTCAAATAAGCCACAATGAGTTGCGAAAGCCGTTTTCGAACGAGTACTTGGGTCAAGGGCTACTTGCCAATAACCTGAGGCAAGATCAAGTGATGAAAAGTACTTCATGCCACCAAGTGCATCTAATATATCATCAATACGTGGAAGCGGATACACATCTTTCTTAGTTACAGAGTTTAGCTTTCGATAATCCACACAGAACCTCAAAGACCCATCCTTCTTTGGTACAAGCACTACAGGGCTTGCCCAAGGACTCACTGAAGGCTGCACAACACCTTGCTGCTGCATTGCCTCAACCATAGTTGCAATACGCTGCCGTTGAGACATGGGGGTTCTATAGGGTGGCTGCTTGATAGGAGAATGCTGACCAGTATCAATGTGATGCTGAACTACATCAGTACAACCCAACTCTGAATCATTGAGAGCAAAGCAATCTACAAAATCACCCAACAACTTCTTCACTGCATCCGGCTCATTACATTCACCCATATTTTCACGCACTTCCTCCCAAATAGACTCTAACCTATCACCTTTCTCAGCAGTCGGGTCTGCTCTAACTTCGTTTATACTACCCACAGAATCCTTCTCCAATCCCTTCAAACTACTCAATTTCACCACCTTACCAATAATTATATTGTCTTCTAGTTTTACTGACATCCCTTGAAAGTTAGATACTGGAACTGTTACGGATCCATCACTCCCCACACTCAACAGTGCCTCTTGAACATCAACACCCAGGTCATTAAACGTTGAATGACATGGCTCAAACAAAACCTCTTCAGACCGTATTTCGCCATTGACCTTCCCCACTGCATAACTGCCTTTGAACCCTGGAATGGTCACTGAACTGACTAGGTTCACATAAGCTTCTGACTCTTCAGAAGTTGAATTTGGAGGAGACCACAAAGTCTCACCATTAGACCTGGTCATCACAAAACCAAGGAACGGGATAGCATTCATCCCTAATAAACACTCTTGTGCACTATCTGGTTGCACAAACACTGGAACAATAACACTATGTTGGTCAACACTAATGGTCATTGCAACTTGAGCAGTTACAACCAATTGTCGTCTCTTCTTTTCCCCGTCTTTACCATACAGATGTACAGAGGGTAACTCTAATTTAGGCAAAGGTTGACCATTCTGAGATCTATGCTGTGCTATTTTACACAAAAGAGACCTGGAAATAATAGTAGACTGTGCCCCCGTGTCTACCATAGCCTCAACTGACACTCCATCAACCTCCAAGTTGATGTACAACGCTTCACCCACAGCTTCATTTACACGACTGTTAGCTTTAACAGCATTGTTTGAACTAGTGGACCTCATACTAGAATTTTCTTGTTCTAGCCGACGCTGAGCAAGCATCTGTTCTAGTTGCTCAGTAGTCATTTCACTCGACTGCTCTATGGACACATTACTTGACGGCTCCACAGATACATTACTTGACTGCTCAGCCCCAACTGTACTATTTGTTGAAGAGGCTGGATTCCCTCTAGCACGACCTGGTGCCTCTCTCAAAGTTCGAGTGCAATCACTGGCATAATGTCCATATCCATGACAATTGTAACACTGTCTCCTAAAGCGAGACCTGTTTACTCCAGCTCCTCCTTGTGCCCCTCTCCCTCTAGGTACACTAACAGATTGTGACCCACTATCAGATTTCGAGTCACCTTGAAACTGTTTCTCTGAGCTTCTATTTTGATGTTGCCCCTTTTGCTTGCCTCGGTTATCTACTCTACTATCAGCCGAGTATTGTTTCTCTCTCGACTCAAACATTCTAGCACGATAATATAGGGCATAGAAAGTTTCATCTGGCTTAGGTGCACCAAGCTTCCTTTGCCATTTCACATGCAAAGCTTGAAAAAACCGGCCCTTCAGCAAGCGATCCAGCTCCTTCCCAGTCATGGATGGAAAAGCTTTACGGCCTAGCTGTTGCAAAGAAATTCCCAACTGCTCAACAGACTCTTCCCCTTGCATTTTGTGGTGAAACTGCAAACCACGTAACTCCTCAATATCAACAGGTTGAAACCTCTTCTTCATAGATTCCATAGCCATTTTAAAACTATTTTTCTCCTCCCCAGGTAACACACGAAATACCTCTGCCGCAGTTTTATCCAAATGAAGCTTCGGTTGATAAAGCTTTTGTTCCTCAGACCACCCACTAACACTAGCCCTTTCTTGAATTTTTTCAGACCACAACTCAAAACTATCATCAGTAATGTCTCTATTCTCCCCAGTATAAAAAGAGGTAAACTCTGTAAACTGACTACCTTAGTCTGAGCCGTAAGGGCTTCGGCTTGACTCTTAAGTAATGCTGCAAATTGCGCCAACATTGGATTAGAACCACTACCTACACTACCAACATCATCTGACGATACACTACTAGTTTCACTAACCATTCCCACCAGACTTCCACTATTTCTACTATTTGACCTTGTTTCCATACCCACCAGACTTCCACTATTTCTACTACTTGACCTTGTCTCCACACCCACACCAAATCTCTCACCACCACCTTCTGATAGGGGACTAACACTACCAGGAGACTCAGATCCAGGGGTTGGCACAGCGATGGCTGGAGACCTCGACACAGGCAACACGTTGTCCTCTCTGACAGTTCCGGCTAGCGTCGCTGGGTCGTCGTCGGCTGATCCAGTGATCGGCACGGGGTCGTCGGTTGATCCAGTAGTCGGCACGGGGTCGTCGTCGGTAGATTCCGAAATCGGCACAGGGTTGTCGGTTCCTTGTTTACCTTTCTTCCTTCGGCTTCGAAGCTTAGTATTTTCCTTCTCTAGCGAATTGACTTTCTCCAGAAATGTCCGTTTTTCTTCCTCCCATCTCTCGCAATCTTCTTTTCTTTCCTGGCGTTCGCGATCCACAGCATCACGCTCCCTTCTCAAGGTTTGTTCGTGTTGTTTACGAATCGTCTCTAGATTTCTCAAAGACTCCAGTTCCATCTTCATACTTTCATTCGTGAAGTCAGCGTTCAAAGTTCTAATTTCTTCTTCCAGAGCACGGAGCTCATTCTCCCTAACGGTAAGGTTCCGTTTCAGTTCGTCCACCTCACCACGTAACTCCCGACAGTGTCCTGAAGCATAGCTCTCCTCTTTCCTGACCGTAAACCAAGCGTTTCGCTCGTTACAGACTCACAGTGTAGCGCTCTAAGTTCTCTCCTGGACATCCAACACGTGCCCACTAAAAATTCGAACTGCCGTTTTGGCCAAGCTCTGAAACTTATTCAGTCCTGGCAGGGTCGCCAAATGTAACCACCTAGGCTACTGAACACTAATTTCAGACACTTCATCTTTTTCTCACACAGGAGCACACACAGAGACTGAGCATGCTCACAACAAAACCACAATATGAATACACTAAAACAGTGAATATGATTAATGACAACTGTTACAACATGCACAGCAGAAGTGTGGAAACTGAATATGAACCAGTGATTTTCCAGCCAAAGATCATCCTGATATCTGACAACTGACCATGGACCCTCTTCTCATTCTGGTAGTAAAGATCAAATCTAAGATATTGGTTCCAAACATCATGGATGGTCAAATGGTGGATCAGCTAACTGGATTTCCTCCAAAATGAAACCTCTTGTACAACTTCATGAGGTAAATTACAAGTGACTTTAGACACTACAGCTGCCGAGACTAGTATATTTGTAATTTGTAGGAGATGCGTACATAGGTGAGACCTTAAATGAGGTTGCTTCACTGCTTGATGGTGCACTTCAACTTCAGCTGCTGTACTGGATGTTGAGTGACTAGTGAAGTTGTTGCTGCAGTAAGTATTCAAGAGAGCTCTTGCTTTGACCCTTGATGATTCACTCGATTCCACAGTGACTTGGGCTGTCATCAGTAACGTGGAAGTCAAATCCTTCTCTTGTCAACAGTAGCTGAGCAATAGCTTGAGTTACTGATTGTGCAGGTACGGGAGGTGCAGTAGCTTCCTGTTGTTGCGTAGCAGAAACTTGAGTCACAGTAGAGTTTGCTCGTGTCCAAGATTCATCATGGAAGAAAACTTGGTGAGAATGGTTGCACTTCATATGCCGATGAGGACTTTTGAAGGACTTAGTGTGGTGTCCCACTGAGAGGCAATTGTCGCATAATTTTTGAGATTTCACTGCTGTCATTCATTGATCAATAATAGGCCCTTAAATGCTGAACAAAGGTATAAGGCATGCTACTTTACCATACACACCCCACAAACAGGTCTTTGTCCACACTAGTTGAGTGAACCATTGCTCGGGGATGTTTGTGGGGTGGAGTGTTGCTTGGAAGAAGGCGTAGACTGAGCTGTTGTGTCCATTCTTTCTTCAAGAAAATCCAGGAATACTTCAATATCGGGTACTTCCTTTTTCTCTTTAGTAAAGGTAAGCCACTTATCATAGAGTTCACAGTTGAGGTTTGTGATTGCCATTGATGTTAAGATTACTTTTCATGGAGTCTAGCCAGATGCTTCTTCCAGGACACGTGTAACTTGGAGATTTCGTCGTAGATGTTTGTCTTTGCCTGATGCTGAGTGATCGAGGGCTTTCACATGCGAAGTTGGTGGACAAGGCGACATTTTTCTTATTGCTTCATGAGTAATCCAAGCACAATAGAATAGCTATTGATAATTTCGCTGTGCTTGTAGATCCAATTTCCATTGCTTCCGCTAAGGTAGGTTAGTTTGTCTGCTTCACTAAGTGTGGTGTTAAGAGTCTACTGCATACTACACTACACTACTTCTACACTAGTCCAATTTTGTCTGGGGACAAAAGGTCGCTGAAAATTTGATGCTTCTATTTAATCTGAACAAAAAGTGCAGGAAATAATATCCACAGGACAGCAAGTGCTACTAGGAAAAATCACCTGGCTTGCTACCAAAATAAAGACTGGCGTGGTTCGTGTGGTGGAATCACCACCACATTATTCATCACAAGGGAACAAGCAACAGCACATTTCTTCATTATAACGAACTACAAACATTATGTTGGTTGATAGACTTCTAGACATCTGTTTCTTGTTGTTGTGTTCTCACCATTTCTTCTAGAACTTTCTTTCTGCATGCACACACCTTCAATTCCAACCAATCAGATCATTTTATTTTCACTTTTCTCTCTCCTATATATTGGTCAGTCCATCCTTTTTATGGTCAGTTCTGCACTTGTCAATGCTACTCAAATGTAACCACCAAAGAATTTCGGGAGAAACTTGAACACTTTCTTGCTAGTCTAGGTGGTATAGTTGTTTGTGGGCCCGGGTAGCTTTGAGCGGCTGACTGGATCGACCTTTAGACGGGTTTAGTCTGACTTGCAGAATCCTGGTGGCAGAGAACTGAGGCTGTCTCTTTTCCCGCAATCGGCCCCTTGTTCATTGCAAATACCCTTCAAACAATTCTCTTATTCTGGAAAGTGAAAAATGCATCTCCAGTGGCAGCACATCCTATCAAAGTAGATAATGTGGTGGAGAAATAGCTAAGTTAGCTACCAGTAGCCACAAGAAGGCACTTGAGACTTCAGAAGAAAAAATTTCTTGTAAGATGCTTGTCATCAGGACACCTTTCAGATAACTACAACAAGGCATGCATCAATGTTTAATTTAATTTTCCCCAACTCTTAACACAAATAATGACATTTACAAAAGAACCTCTGAGAAGGACCAACCTCTGAGAAGAGACCAAAAGTCCCATCCCCAATGTGGTCACTCACTATTCGGAGATTCTACTGTAGCACGCATCAAGGCACATGGAGAACAAATATTAAAACTAACAATCCAAATTTACATATGAACTGTATGATTGTGATAAGCTGCCATGATACTAAAATAATATCGCAATACCAAATTAATAATTAAATTTAACTGAAGTTGAAAAACTAAGCCAGGAAATGATTCTACACTCAGAAAAAATATTACACATTTGAAAATCTGATCCATACTTCATTTTCACATGAATGAAATTAAAACTTCACAATTTTACTGAGTTCTGAAGTACATATACTGACAAGTGATTTTATGAATTTTACTCCATACAAAATAGCAAGAAACTATTAACATATACTATGGGCCTAACTGACTCTTGCTACTGAGTTCAGTGAAAATGAAATACTTCAAATTCCCCACTACTGATAGTAAGCCAGCAAGTGGTTTTGAGAGGCTAACAACATGAAGAACATTTCAAGGCAAAAACAAAACAAAAACAAAACAAACTATACACTCCTATGCCGGCAAACTTCAACCAAAGAGTGTATTACTCTTCAGAAGTGATATTATATATATATATATACTAATATCAGACTGTTAAGTTCGCTCAAACAAGGTCCCATGAATGAAAATGCATTTCAAAATAAAATAGACAAAGCCATCTCATAACACTAGCTAGTCATCGAAGTCATCTTCATCATCCATATGGTTCAAAATGGACATATTCTCCTCCACTGGCACATACACTTCAGAGTCTTCTCCCTCCTCCTCCCCGGCAATCGTCCTAGTTCCTCCGCCAACTCCTGCAGATATAGGTGTGGCACTCATCGATGCATTGAACTTGACTTCACGGCAGTCCAGATTAACGAGGTTGACCAGCACACAGCTGTGACTCTTATCAAATTCAGGGACGCAGACCAATAGGACGGGCCGGCCATCCACTGGATGAATTGGAGAGAGCGTGAAAGCAAGTGATGTCTATTATAAAAAGAGAATATTTTTCTCACCAGTCATAGTTTTCTTCTGAAACTTTGGCTGATTGCCAGCAAAATAGACGTCTGGCGTGTGATGTAAAATGAAAGGGTCGTTAGTGGCAAAAGGATAGCAGGCTGCACAAAAAAAGTTCCAACAGAATCACAGAGGTCAATTTATGACTTTGAAGAATGTTTTTTATTTATAAGAATTACCTAATGTATCTGGAGCTGTAGGTGCCAAGTGTCCCCACTGCAAGGTGTTCTCCAAGATTCTGAGAGAGTCTGTAACCACAGTGAACCGACGAATGTCCAGAATGTTCTCACCGGAGGTGCCTACAAAACTATGGAGAACCATATACACACAATCAAGGCATACACTTGCAACTCCAGATAGAACAGTAATTACTGGGAGGCAGGTGGGGTGGGAGGTCAGTGAAAGTTGCACTATACTGTGAACGTTCCGAACAAGCATAAATGCAAGTACTTTAAAAAATTCAAGCTTTAGAAGTGTATACCTTATAAATCAAGGTTTTAACTTCACAAGACATTATACTTTTGAACTGACTATTCTCTTACCTTCTTCCTCCAATGCGGGAAGAATAAGGATTAGTCACTCCTTTCAAGTTCTTGTGTTGACTCGCCTTGGGAAACATACACTTGTGCATGGGTTGCTGTGGTAACTGGAAGTTAGTTGGGTCATGTGATCCTGGCATGAGGTCTACTGGAACACAGCTCTGGAATGTGACACATAAACATGCGTGAATACAAACTTCCACATGCACATGTGTACTAACACATGAATACACAACAACAACACACACACACACACTAAAGCCTGACACTGCAACTAGTGAACTTCTTACAGAAAGTTGACACAGAAGGTTGTCCAACTCTTTCACTGCCTCCAAACTTTCTGCTGAATAATTTCGAGTTAAAAAACGGTACTGAAGTGAGGAAAAAGAGGGACGGGGGAGGGGAAAACAACACGACACATGTCAACAATGACAACAATACAATACAATACAATACAAACAATACATACAATACAATACAATACAAACAATACATACAATACAATACAATACAATACAGTGACAACTATGAGCTTATCGGCTTAATTTTAACACCACATGAAATATGACCTAAAAATAAACTTCTTCCCTTAAGAAAATTAGTTCATTTACCCACAAAATCATTATAACTTCCACTAGGACATAAATACATTACATCTAATAAACATGGCCTCTCACTGGGCTCCACCTTGGAACTGTATACTTACTAGCCATCATACAAACAGTCACATACAAACCCTACACACACATGCACACACGCACACACGCACTTGAGTGGTTTTGGTGAGAGATGAAGATTTGACTGGTTTATCTGTGACAGAATTTCCTGCCAATACAACCTGGACTATCGAAGAGCAAAGGTCGTTGTCCTGGTGACACCAAGTATAAATACGCACTTATCATTTCATACATGTATGTGATAATGGCACATACTTTAGCTCCACCCAGCTGTCCCGTTACATAATCCACCATCATGTCCACACTGAGCTGGTCACAGGAAGATGAGCCAAGATTCCAGCCCGACACAAACAGGACATATCTGAGAGAGAGAGAGAGTGATAACAATGCATACTTACCAGAAAATACATTATTACCCATGATTAGTCTAGTGATTTCTTGCCAACAGTTAATGCTTTCAAGAACTTCTACTCAAATGTGACCCTTTACCCGGTATACCCTACTTTAACTTGGTACAAAATAATTATGTTTTCCAGAGCGACACAAAGGGAAAAAATGTTTCAGTGTAAGTGTGCACTTATAGAGGGTAGTCCTGTAATGCAATTATTAATTTGGTATATCCATTGGGCAATAAGCAGACTATACGACACACTCCTATAAATGGGCATAAACCACCATAAATATTCACGGACAATTGACGGCAAAGCTGGCCAACAGGAGAATATTAAAATATTAACTAAAAACTACTAAGAACTGCTCCATGATGCTACAACCATGTCTAACTAACCTATCTTCATTCTTCTCTACCTCCATTTCCTCCTCCTCTTCCTCCTCCTCTACAACCAGAGGTAAGGGTCCAGCAAAACAGACATCTTTGACTAGGAACTCTCCTCTCTCTATCTCCCTGCCCAATACTGCCACCACTACGCCCGTTACCAGCTCTTCCTCCAGTGACCATGGCAACTGAGAACCTGACTCCTCCTCAGCAGACTTCTCCTCCCACTTGAGGATCACACGTTGCATCTGGTCTTCCAGGATGAGCTTGTCTGTGGAACTTACGTACCTGGCCCGTGGAGGGGGAGGGGCCAGATGATTCTGAAAGCAAAATACAGTGCGCAAGGCACCCAGTTAAACAGATACATCTTCCTGTAATATTAACACTTTACATCATCATCATCATCACCATCCATTAACATCATCATCATCATCATCATCATCATCATCATAATAATAATAATAATAATAATATTAATCTCCAAGATTATTATCAACAAAAGTATAATGATAATCATTATTACCATCATCATCATCATCATACCACAATCAGTGGCAAACAAGCTAGCCAAGCAAATAGTTATGTTAAATGCTCAGTTCACATGAACTGGTGGCTCAACTGCTAATATGCCAGAATCTCACTTGGTCTACTGGTATAATTCAATGATATGCAGTACAGGCTATCGGTATATCAGATATTCTACTACATTCATGCAATACACAAACATGTATCTCACTCTGTGCGATGTGTTTGCTGCCCTTTCTAAACAGAATTTAGAATTCGGTTGAGTTGCTCACTACCTGTACCTAATTTAACATTCATGCAATACACAAACATATGTATCTCACTCTGTGTGATGTGTTTTTAAACAGAATTTAGAATTCAGTTGAGTTGCTCACTACTTGTACCTGATTTAACTACTCTGTTACTGGATTCAGATATGAAAAACTGGCCAAACATGACAACAATAAGAATAAAAAAAAGTCCAAATACACATCTACAATTCAATTATATTATGTTATATTCCATACACGTAAACAATACATACATACGTTAGATATTGTCAACTATATACAGACCTTGGCACTTATCTCTTTCAGTATACTTGGCTTCAAGTCCATCTGCTTGAAAATGGTTCCTATAACAACACATTCTTGACCATTCAGTTTGTTCAATTCAGACAATTTCTTGCAGTCACAGTTACTCCCTATAGAAAAAGAATAAGTAAATAAAAAATTATTGATTAGAATGAACACCACAGTTAGATATCATATTTTGCTTTTTTTTCTTTCTGTTTTTGCTGTTGTTTTTGTTTTTTGTTTTGGGGGACTACCCTAGTTCGTGATCTTTCTGTCTTTGTTGTCATGTTTTTTTTTGTTGTTGTTGTTTTTGTAGTTGTTGTTGTTTGATGGGTTAGGGGAGGAGTTGAGATATATGGCAGCCACTGATGGCACTTGTACACAACTGATGGTTTGGTACGGGGTCGTTTGAATTGGCATTTATATGTGGTTAGTAATAGATTAGATGATTTAATTCCTCACCCCACTTCTCTTTGGTCTTCTTTTCCACCATCTTGATCATCCCCATCAGTCTGCTATAATACATGTGAGAGTATTGCCTGCCATACTCTTTCTTAGCTCGCTGGTCGTCCCTGAAAACGCCGCACGTATTTTTATAACTACATTTTTTCCTATGAAAAGGATTCTTGAAGTCGTTTAGACCAGATGTCGAGCTCGGAGCAGATAGCAGGTTTTCTTCTTCCATTTTCAATACACCCGCCTAAACCCCGCCAAAGAGTACTATGAAGGTGTGGTTTTTGCTTCATAATTCGCTGACGTCAGCATTTGGTGGGAAAACCCTGAGAGATCAGATAGGCAAGAGTCAAGCTGCACAGCATGGATTCCGGAATAGTCTTAGCCACAGGAGGCTACGACCACTCCATCAAGTTTTGGCACCCCCACGATGGCGTATGCTACAGGACTGCCTCGCATCCAGAATCAGTCAGTGTAATGAGCCGTCTTGAAATGGATTATTAGCTTCTTCTCTTTTCTGTGTTTTTGCAGCAAGTCAATCAACTTGAAATCACACCCGACAAGAGACTTATAGCAGCAGCAGGTGAGAAGAGAATGTTGGATTGTTGATTGCAAGTGACCTTATATAACTCTTATAAGCCATACCCTACTTTTTTGTTTCAAGCTCATCCCAAAAGGCGAGTAAAGTTCAATTTTTGTCCGTATTTATACCAATATAAAACAGGATTTTTAACCATGATTAGGTGATGAAACTACCATGAATTGGGTAGTATAATGGCCAGCCAAATCTCCTGCCCCTTTCCCCTTACTTTTCTCCCGTCCTTGTAAAGTCAGAGTGTCTGGTTTTCAAAAAACTCGCAACTTGAGAGATTTCAATGAAGTCTGTGTTGTAGTGCATCTTAAATAAGCTGAAGTGCATTAGTACAGGTTTGTTTGGAGTCCTCGGTCTAGTAGGCATAAGTCAAGCTTGAGCTACTCTACTAGCTCCAGAGCTCATAAGGCTCAGGTATGACACTCTGAGCCCAGCTGTACTTTAACATTGTACGTCGATGACAGGATGGAAATTGACTTGTTGCGGGAATGACCTGTGACTGCAAGTGATGAACCTTTGACCTTTGATGTATTTGACTGATCCAGCTACTAGAAGGTATTTATGTCACTGTGACACGTATGTCACTATGGCAATCATGTCACTACAGTGATGTCATTATGGCCATCTATGAAATACTTGACAATGTACAGTAATAGTTGTCTCTCTCTTCTCCCTCCCCCCTCTCCTTACCTTTTCCCCCGGCACACAATTCTTAGACAGACGTTAGTAGTTAAGAGTCAATTGCTCATTTGCTTTAATTACATTTTAGGTTAGTCATTATTTGTATAAAATTTGAAATTTTAATTTTTTTAAAATTATTTGTTATTTTTTTTAGCTTACCAGAAGATTAGAATGTATGCCATCAACTCATCAGACCCGAGTCCAGTAAGTTAAGGTGTTTGTTTGTTTGTTGTGGTTGTAGTTCTTATGGGGGAGGAGGAGGGCATTGTCTTTTCTGACACACTGAGATATTGTGTATTTTGGGATATTTTATGGTTGTGACCATTTCATTTGTTTAATTTTCCAAATATCTTAACCACTTATTTCATTGTTTGAATCTACCCAACAAAAGAACTAAAAATTCAGATGTAGAATTCACGAGAACATGGTTACATGCAAGTCTGACTGTTTCAAAGACTACACAGTGACGAGTCCACAGACGACGCTAACTTAACTCATTACCTTTACTACGTAACTCAGTATATTAAAGAAAGAAACAACAACAGATAAAACTTTGTTCTATGAAGTATTTTTCAAGGTCATCAGTAAAAGGTCAATTCACCCATTCTATTGTACTAAAGATAAATAAGAGTGGTGTTACTGTTACGTTTCTATTCTCTGCCATTACGACATAACCTTTCCTGGGATGTGATGTGAGTGATGTATTTATGTTGTCTTTTCCATATCTAGGAATTTGTATTTGAGGGAATATCCAAGAATGTCACTTGTCTCGGATCAGTGACTGCTAGGTTATGACCCTAATCCACTTGTACATTCGGGGCGAGAGATCAAGGACAGCAGTGACATTGATCACTGTGGATCATGATGGTAGACTGCAGACCCCAACCGGCTTGGGGCGTCGTGCGTCTACGCTTTGCCCGGTTTACGGCGCGGCCGCGGGCGGAGTGACGGGAAGAACTTTCCCCCCCCCTTGGGCGCTGCCCGTCTTTTCTCTTTCGCCCTTCCCGATGGGGCACTTTCCCGGTCCCCCCTGGTTTGTTTTTGTTGGGGGGGAGGTAAGGAGGGTACGAAGTAGGAGAGACATTCAGCCCGAGATAAATTAAATTCAAGGAACAACACAGGAACAATCAGGCATTGGTGACGTCCATTAGAGGGAGGGCTTAAATTCACCACATGCTAAGTGAACTGGAGGTAAGTAAATCAAATTATCAGTAATTTAAGGGATTAAGATGAGGCGGGACAGAAAAAAGCGGGACTTTGGAAATGTCGTTTAATATATACCCACGCATGTGTGTGTGCATGTGTGTATGTAGAGGTCGCACCAGTCAATGTCAGAGGATGTTTCAAGTGAGTTCTCCGGTAACAACCATGTGTCTCCACCCAAACCAGGCCACTCTCATAGTGGGCGACCAGAGTGGCACGATATACGTCTGGGACCTCACAACCGACCGCAACGAACAGCTAGTGAGCTTCATGTGTCATGTGACCAGAATATAGCTATAGCGGGGGGTTTTTTGTTTTGTTTTTTGTTTTTTGTTGTTTTTAACAAATCTTTCATACTACAAACTAGTCTCATGTAGCCAGACCCTTTACCTGCTACATGGGGGGAGGAAAGGGTCTGGAACACTGCCATTGACTCAGTGGTTCTAGCTCCACCCGGAAGTTGGTGGAGGTAATTAGGCTTTAGCACTATGAATCAGTATAGCAGCTGTAACCACTCTTTCTGAGAGCTGCAATTTCGTGCGTGGACAGTGATGAGTATCGCTGACGAGGCTGTGTTATATGATGTGCACAAATATGCGGCTATCTGGGTTACATCTAGGCCTGGGTTACATCTAGGCCTGGGTTACATCTAGGTCTGGGTTACATCTAGGCCTGGGTTACATCTAGGCCTGGGTTACATCTAGGCCTGGGTTACATCTAGGCCTGGGTTACATCTAGGTCTGGGTTACATCTAGGTCTGGGTTACATCTAGGTCTGGGTTACATCTAGGTCTGGGTTACATCTAGGCCTGGGTTACATCTAGGTCTGGGTTACATCTAGGCCTGGGTTACATCTAGGCCTGGGTTACATCTAGGTCTGGGTTACATCTAGGCCTGGGTTACATCTAGGCCTGGGTTACATCTAGGTCTGGGTTACATCTAGGCCTGGGTTACGTCTAGGCCTGGGTTACATCTAGGTCTGGGTTACATCTAGGTCTGGGTTACATCTAGGTCTGGGTTACATCTAGGCCTGGGTTACATCTAGGCCTGGGTTACATCTAGGCCTGGGTTACATCTAGGCCTGGGTTACATCTAGGCCTGGGTTACATCTAGGCCTGGGTTACATCTAGGCCTGGGTTACATCTAGGCCTGGGTTACATCTAGGTCTGGGTTACATCTAGGCCTGGGTTACATCTAGGCCTGGGTTACATCTAGGTCTGGGTTACATCTAGGCCTGGGTTACATCTAGGCCTGGGTTACATCTAGGCCTGGGTTACATCTAGGCCTGGGTTACATCTAGGCCTGGGTTACATCTAGGCCTGGGTTACATCTAGGCCTGGGTTACACCTAGGCCTGGGTTACATCTAGGCCTGGGTTACATCTAGGCCTGGGTACACTCTAGGCCTGGGTTACAGCTAGGCCTGGGTACTACATCTAGGCTGTTGTACATCTAGGCCCTGGGGGACATCTAGGCCTGGGTTAAATTAGGTCTGGATCGGATTACATCTAGAGCCGGTTATACATTAGGCCTGGGTACATCTAGGCCTGGGTCACATCTAGGCCTGGGTTACATCTAGGTCTGGATTACCTCTAGGCCTGGGTTACATTTAGGCTGGGTTACATTTTGGCCTGGGTTACATATAGGCCTGGTTACATTCTAGGCCGGTTACATCCTAGGTCATGGGTTACATCTAGGCATGGTGTTTACATTAGGCCTGGGGGTTACCATCTAGGCCTGGGTTACATCTAGGCCTGTGGTTACATCTAGGACTGGGTTACATCTAGGCATGGGTTTTACATCTAGACTGGGGTTACATTAGGCCTGGGTTACATCTAGGCCTGGGGTACATCTAGGTCGGGGTTACATCTAGGCATGGGTACATCTAGCCTGGGTGGGGTTACAATCTAGGCCTGGGTGAACATATAGGCCTGGGTAATCTAGGTCTGGGTTACCATCTAGGCTGGGGTTACATCTAGGCCGGGTTACTCTGGTCTGGGTTACATTTAGGTCTGGGTTTCCCATCTAGGCCTGGGTTACATCTAGTCCTGGGTTACATCTAGGCCTGGGTTACATCTAGGCCTGGGTTACATCTAGGCCTGGGTTACATCTAGGCCTGGGTTACATCTAGGCCTGGGTTACATCTAGGCCTGGGTTACATCTAGGCCTGGGTTACATCTAGGCCTGGATTACATCTAGGCCTGGGTTACATCTAGGCCTGGGTTACATCTAGGCCTGGGTTACATCTAGGCCTGGGTTACATCTAGGCCTGGGTTACATCTAGGCCTGGGTTACATCTAGGTCTGGGTTACATCTAGGCCTGGGTTACATCTAGGCCTGGGTTACATCTAGGCCTGGGTTACATCTAGGCCTGGGTTACATCTAGGCCTGGGTTACATCTAGGCCTGGGTTACATCTAGGCCTGGGTTACATCTAGGTCTGGGTTACATCTAGGCCTGGGTTACATCTAGGCCTGGGTTACATCTAGGTCTGGGTTACATCTAGGTCTGGGTTACATCTAGGTCTGGGTTACATCTAGGCCTGGGTTACATCTAGGCCTGGGTTACATCTAGGTCTGGGTTACATCTAGGCCTGGGTTACATCTAGGCCTGGGTTACATCTAGGCCTGGGTTACATCTAGGCCTGGGTTACATCTAGGCCTGGGTTACATCTAGGTCTGGGTTACCTCTAGGCTGGGTTCATTCTAGCCGGGGTACATCTAGGTCTGGGGTTACATCTAGGCCGGGTTACATTCCTAGGCCTGGGTACCATTCTAGGCCTGGGTTAAATCTAGGCCGGTTACATTAGGTCTGGGTTTACATATAGGCCTGGGTTACATCTAGGCCTGAGGTTACATCTAGGCCTGGGTTACAGCTTAGGCCTGGGTACATTAGGCCTGGGTTATCTAGGCTGGGTACATCTAGGCCTGGGTTACATTAGGTCTGGGTTAAATCTAGGCCGGGTTACATCTAGCCTGAGTGACATCTAGGCTGTGTTACATTTAGCCTGGGGTAAATCCTAGGCTGGGTACCCAAGGTCTGGGTTGGTTACATCGGGGCTGGGTTACACTAGGCCTGGGTACATCTAGGGCGGGTTACATATAGCCTGGGTTACATCTAGGCCGGGTACATCTATGCCTGGGTTAATATAGGCCGGGGTTACATCTCGGCCTGGGTTAATCGAGGCATGGGGAATCTAGGCCTGGGTTACATCTAGGCCTGGGTTACATCTAGGCCGCGGTTACATCTAGGCATGGGTTACATCTAGGGCCTGGGTTACGCTAGGGCTGGGTGACATCTAGGCCTGGTTACATCTAGGCCTGTTTACATCTAGGACTGGGTTACATAGGGCCTGGGTGAATCTAGGTCTGGATTAAACTAGGCCTGGGGTTACAGATAGGCCTGGGTTACATCTAGGCCTGGGTTACATCTAGGTCTGGGTTACATCTAGGTCTGGGTTACATCTAGGTCTGGGTTACATCTAGGTCTGGGTTACATCTAGGCCTGGGTTACATCTAGGTCTGGGTTACATCTAGGCCTGGGTTACATCTAGGCCTGGGTTACATCTAGGCCTGGGTTACATCTAGGCCTGGGTTACATCTAGGCCTGGGTTACATCTAGGCCTGGGTTACATCTAGGCCTGGGTTACATCTAGGTCTGGGTTACATCTAGGCCTGGGTTACATCTAGGCCTGGGTTACATCTAGGCCTGGGTTACATCTAGGCCTGGGTTACATCTAGGCCTGGGTTACATCTAGGTCTGGGTTACATCTAGGCCTGGGTTACATCTAGGCCTGGGTTACATCTAGGTCTGGGTTACATCTAGGCCTGGGTTACTCGTGTCTAGTGAAAGAATGAATACATTTTGACTGCAAAGACAGCATTGATCCATTTTGCAGAATAAAAATATTCTCTCACAATTTTAAATGAAGTTTTCCTTTACTGCACACGGTCACTTAATGTTATTCATAGTGCTAAAGCCTAATTACCTCCACCAACTTCTGGGTGGAGCTAGAACCACTGAGTCAATGGCAGTGTTCCAGACGTGTAGGAGGTAAAGGGTGGTAAAGGGTCTGGCTATGCGAGACTAACTTAACCTATATAAAGGTGTATATAATATGTATGTATATATATATATGTATGTATGTAATACTTATTGCATAAGTCAGCATACAATATGGAGAGATATTTAAGAGCACGTATAAGTATTAATGCTTTAAAATACTTGTGTGAAAGTGACCTGTCATTCCCATGTTGTCCGACGAGTGAATAAATTGTTTATTGTACGTTGGATATTTTTCCTAAACAGCAAAATACAGTGCTTCCAACTTAAAGAGTGGATTTTTTTAAACTACTGTATAGACCCTCACTACAGTCATTTAACATACACATGCCTTTTCTTCATCATCCCAATAATGTTTGCAATAGTAAAACTGCCTGTTTAGAAAATGGAAAATGGACAACAGCACTTTTCTCATTCGCTCTAATATATTTTATGCCATTTTTGTTGACGTCAAAATTTTGCGGTAGTTCGTCATTAAACGTAGCTAGTTAACGAGCTAAGGTCGAACGGTTATTTCCCTAAGCGGTAATACGGGACTTTCCCTAACTGCAAGCGGCTGTATGGATTCTCATCGTTCTACTAGCAGCAGTAAGCGAAGTCGAAATCAGTCAGAATTGTTGGCTGGTATTACTAACTTGGAGCCAAGCCTATCCAAGAGGTCATCTTTTTCATGAGCTGAAGAAAAGCTGAAGGAGTTTAATACTCCCAAGGCTCCCAGCATTGGTATTCTGACAACATCAGGGTGATGCAGTTGGAGTCCTACGGGTTGTGCAGCTCCAGACGGCAGCTAAAACGCTGGCCGTGATAGGCAGTAGCGCCGTAAAACTTGATACCTAGGGCCAGAGATACAACCGTAGCTAAATCAGCCATACCCGTGCAACAATTAGGGGTAAACTGGCGCCCTCGTGCCTTTATGATACAAATACGCATGCGCTTTTTTGTGACGTCGTGTTTACGTGTACTAAAGGCCCACAACCCGCTCTAAACGTCATCATTTGATGACCCTTACCGTGCGTAAAATTTTTTTTGTGAAAAACAGCCACAACTCATTAATTTTCAAGGTATAGCTACCGAAGTTAGATAACAATTTTAAGGCAATTTTACATCATGTGTCAAATTTTTAGAGATATAACTCAATAAATTCAAAAATCCTGGCTTAAACACTTTTTTTTCTTAAAATTTAAAATATTTCGAGATTCAAATTTCGTGTGCCCACAAAATCAGCTCATATGAAACTTCAGGTATTAAAGTATCAGTATACCAAGTTATAGAGATAAGGAAAAATAATTTCTCTTTTTTCAGCTTAAACACTTCCAAATTCACAGTCTTGAAGATCTCAGTTCCATCACCTATAACCACAAAAATAACCACAAACCCACAAAATGGGTTTGTCTGTATGTTAATTATGACATTAATGTATAATAATACAAATTTTTAGCTTTCTATTACACATACTTGAGAAATTATAGCAGAATTAGCAACCTTAACCAAAAAGCTAAAAAAATCCACTCTTTAAGCTGGAAGCACTGTAGTTGTGCTTCGAAACCTCATTGTTCAGAGGTAACTCCACCGTATGCAATTGTCCGGAACTACGCACGGGTGTGTGGGAGCATTCAATATGGAAACATATTGAACACTTACGTGATGCTTCGAGGAAGAATATCCTATGTACACTCAACCCCTTCTTATCCGGATGCCTCAATTACGTGCACATCTCTTTACTGGGCACCAGTTAGACACTCAATTAATCAATTCTTACCTCGCAAAGTCGCTAATTTGACAACCATTACCAATCATGGTGCCGCAAACCGGTTATTTCTAGTTCCAGAAAGTTAAAGGGAAGCCTATTGAGGAAGTGAAAGAGGACTGTGCTTAAGAAAAAAGGATTGAATATACAATATAATGTGTATTATATTTAACCCAAGGACTCTTATAAAATGATTCTAGCAACTACTAAATGTACCTCGTGTTCAATCTGGTACAATTTATGACATAAAATTTTTATATTACTGTATATATACTATAATATTATATTATAATGCCTTTTGATAAAACTGGTGTGTCTATAGATTCCAGAATCAGATGTTTCTATTTTGAGCACACACATTGATTCGGACGGTGTGTATTTAGCAGCTACCAACAGTAAGGTAATGGGCATTCTTGTATGTTGGCTTCACTTTCTATGACTGTCTTTCTGAGTGCATATGTATTCAGTAATCTTGTCTGATTGTGTGTATGTATTTGTGACCGTCTACAGGAAAACCAGGCACAACGCGGCACCCTTCGAAAAAAATTTTTTTTTCACTTACAGAGTTGTCGGCGTCCAAATATTGAGCTCTCCAAGTTTTATCGTCGTAGCTTAAGTCGTTCCCACTATAATAGACCTAACCGTTCCCTTCCGTCGGCTTGAAACAATACATTTTTAAGAAATCAATCGATCTTTTCTCGATGTTTACGCACGCCGCGTTGTGCCCGGTTTTCCCGTAGACGGTCACATTTATTTATGTATGTATATGTGTATATGTATGTGTGTGCATGTATGTATTTGGATATGTGTGTGTGTGTGCATGTGTACTGTTATGTGTGTAGGGTATTTGCTATGTATGGAGTCTAAGCAGTAGCCAAAAAAATGGCACCATCACATTGACTCCCCGCTTGAAGAAAGTGGCACACAAAAGACATGGACTCAAGTGCCTATTCAGCCCAGATTCTAGGTAAAAGGTTGTTACAACTATGCATTCAGTTGAGTGAGAACTGTGGCTTTTGACTTCAATGGCTTCCTTTTGTGACTATACCTTACCGAATTGTGCTTAAAATGCTACTACTACTGGGTGATGATGGGCATGATAACATACCATGGTGACAGTGAACAGGCAAGCCAATCAAAGGAATATTAGTGCAGCGCATGTTGTGTGCATGTCTGCTAACATTGCTTTACATAATAAAGGGTTGGTTTTGTTTGTTTTGTAGTGGAATTTCAAGTTGACTAATATGCTGATTTTCTTGCATGAGTTAGATACATCAATGGACCTCTATTTAAATAGCAAAGTTTAAGTTTGTTTTAACATTTAGGAAAGGCATGTGTATGTACTGAAATGAAATAAGCAAGAGCTGTTATAAGGCAATTAGTATAGAATTGTCGTGACCTGGGTTCACTCAATATAGATTTCAAATGTTTATTTCAATAGACAACATCACAACACTTTACAATAACTGACAACTCATCTTTTGAATGAATGACTTTACATGATTTTGAACGTTCATTATATAACAAGGTGATTGTCACAGGACACAAAACTAAACCAAAGGAAATACACAGTAAACCACAGATACTACACAATAAACCACAGATACTACATTCCTCCTTCCTTAAGCAAAAACCAAAAATACTAACAAAACATTGCACACACCAAATACTAATAACATAACTCAAACTGCAACAATACTAATGACAAGTATTCCAATTAATTTCAGGTATTGCGTTCAAATCCATAGCGATCGACCGGTTTTCTCTCTCTCTTGGGATATTCCTTCCTGGTGATTGGTCTTGCATTATCTGATGAATTCTGCGGTGAGTTTTCATCTGTTGATACGATTGACGATGACTGTTCATTTGTCTCAACCAATGGCTGAGATTGAGGTACTGTTGGAATCACAAGTTCCCTGTCGTCTGGAGGTGTATCCTGAATTGCTTCTGTTGATCTTCGACGAATCTGATCAAAATGACAACGACGATACTGACCATTCGATAATTGAACCTGAGCTGATATAGGTCCCGTCTTCTGATGTATTTCTCCTGGAACTCACTGTTCACCATAACAATAGTTCTTCACAAACACTTGATCACCAACCTCAAATCTCCTTTCCTTGGCATGTAAATCATGCTTCTCAATCTGTTTTCCCTGTTGATACTCCACTCGCTCAGCACTGTGTTGTTTCAGAAGATCCAGGCGTGACCTGGGACGACGACGCAACAACAGTTCACTTGGTGATGAACCCGTGGTGTTCTGAGGTACGAGTCTATAGGCAAATAAAACTTTGGCAATACGGCTTTGAATGGATCCTTCCTTCACTTTCTTGAGGCCACGCTTTACCAGCTGTACTGATCGCTCTGCCAATCCATTCGTAGATGGATGATAAGGAGCAGATGTAACTTGTGTAATTCCATTTTTCTTCAAAAATGATCTGAACTCGGCACTGGTGAAGCATGACCCGTTATCTGACACAATGGACTCTGGCAATCCAAACTGTGAGAATACACACCTTAGTTCCTCTATCACCACTGATGAAGTGCTTCCGGAAGTGGGAATTGCTTCAATCCACTTAGAGTGTGCGTCAACCACAATAAGTATCAAATGTCCTTCAACAGGTCCAGCATAGTCAATGTGAAGCCTGGCCCAGGTCTGGTAGGCCAAGACCATGGATGAAGTGGAGCTACTTGCGGAGTAGACTGATGTTGTTGACACTCTGTGCAATCACTAACCATGTCCTCGATATCCTTGGAAATTCCTGGCCACCACACATACATTCTTGATAGTCCTTTCATTTTGGTTACTCCCGGATGACCTTCATGTAGTTGAGTCAACACATGAGCTCGATAAGACTTTGGTATTACCACCCGTGCTCCCCATAGTAAGCAACCATTTAACACTGACAGTTCCTCCTTCCTCTGATAAAATGGATTCAAACTAGATGATACAGCTGACTTTCCAGGCCAACCATGCTGAACGTACTCGAATACCATTGCTAGTTCTGGATCACACATTGTAGATTGCTTGATCTGGCTTGCTGTAACAGGTGAGGAATCCAAATGCTCTACCAATAAAACTAATTCCGGAGGCACGTCATTCTCCTCGACAGTATCACTTAACGGCAACCGACTCAGCGCATCTGCATTCCCGTGGTCAGAAGTGCATCTGAACTTGATGTTATACTCAAACATTGAGAAAAACAAAGACCAACGACGAATTCTTGCCGACGCTTGAGCTGAAGTGGGTTTCTGTCCACTCAATAAACTCAGTAGAGGCTTGTGATCCGTTATAAGAGTGAAAACGCGTCCAAAAAGATACTGATAAAATCGTTTCACACCAAAACACACGATAAACCTTCTTTCTCAATTTGTGAATAATTGCGCTCAGCTGAGTTTAGAGTTCGTGACGCATATGCTATTGGTCTCTCCGATCCGTCCGGAAAAATGTGTGCTAGAACTGCCCCAAGACCATATGCTGAGGCATCACAAGCTACTACTACCGGTAGCTCTGGGTTGAAATGAGTTAAGATATCAGCTGCTGCTAGTAATTTCTTTGATTTCTCGAAAGCAGTTTCCTGAGCTGATGACCATTTCCAGTCCACCCCTTTAGTCAGTAATTTAAACAGAGGGGCCAAACAGGTCGATAATTGCGGTAAGAACTTCCCATAGTATGAAATTAAGCCCAAAAATGATTTCAGCTGAGTTACGTTCATCGGCCGTGGTGCTTGCTGAACAGCACGAACTTTCTCAGGCAGTGGTCGAATTCCATCTTGATCAATAACATGACCCAAAAATTCAACTCTCGGCGACATAAATTTGCATTTACTTTTCTTAGCTCGAAGTCCAGCTGTAGCTAATCGTTTAAAGACCTCTTCTAATGCCTGTAAGTGTTCTGTTTCACTTTCACTGGATATCACAATATCGTCGATATATACTAGCACTCCACGAATACCTCGAAGAAGATCCTCCATCACCTTCTGAAAAATTCCCGGGGCGGAGGAAATGCCAAATGGCAGTCGCGTATAGCGAAACAACCCCTTATGAGTATTAATCACCACTAACTCTTTTGCTTTAGCATTTAATTTCAACTGCTGATAAGCTTGGGCTAAATCTAACTTCGTAAATAATTTCCCTTTGGACAATGTTGCAAATAAATCTTCTATCTTTGGAATGGGGTATCTCATTAGTTTTGATACTGGATTGACAGTCATCCGGAAATCCCCACATATTCTGACTGCTTTCTTATCTTTCTTCAAAACTGCTACTATGGGTGCTGCCCAATCTGCATACTCAACTTTTTCTAAGGTCCCTTCACTCACTAATCGATCAAGTTCCTTTTCAACTATATTTCTCATGGCATAAGGCAATTGCCTGGCCTTGCAAAATCGAGGTGTGGCTTCAGGGTCTGCCTCAATTGCTACATCGGGCCCTTTAAAAGTACCCAACCCACATTGAAATATTTCAGCATACTTCTCAATAAGCTCATGCAATGCCGGTGCTCGCGTGCAATTTATTCTTGACCAATTTAACTTAATTACTTTCAGCCAATCTCTTCCCAGCAATGTTGGCCCATTTCCCTTAAGGATAATTAAAGGTAACTTGACTTCCTGTTGCTCATACCCTACTTTCACATCTAAGGAACCCATGACCTTTAGTGGTTCCTTTGAGTAAGTTTCTAATCTAACCGAGGTTGGTTTTAAACTCCTCCCCGGCCACAACTTGTTGCATTGCTTATCTGACATAACAGACAAGGAGGCCCCAGTATCTACCTCCATGCTAACCTCCATACTATCCAGATGCAATGATACCAGAATTGGAGGCTGATACACACCTTTCACCGAGCCAACTTCTTCCACCAAACCCAGAGGTTCAGCTAGAGCATCCTCATCCGACTCGGAATCCTCGATGATTTGCCTCACAGGTTGCCGCCTCTTGCCTGCACCAGTCGATATCGTCCCTCTCCTTGAGGTTGCTCCCGTCTTAGGTTTTCTGCACACAGCAGCCAAATGACCACGACCCTTGCAGTTGTGACAAACACTTTCTTTGTGAAAGCAATCCTGTTCATTGTGTCCTAACCTTCCGCAACGAAAACATTCCTTTCCTGAGTTGCCCCTTTGCTCTGTTCGCACAGTCCTTTCATATTTCCCTTTTCCATACTGTTGCCGCTTTCCATCCGCGACGTACTGCACCCTTTTCGACTCGCTCTCTCGGTTACTGTCCATCTCTCGTAAGTTCTTTTCAGCTGTCTCAGTGCTCTGAGCGATTTGAATAGCTTGAACCAAAGTCAAGTCTGGTTCGCTGAGCAGTTTCTTTTGGATACTAGGGTCTTTCACACCCCATACCAATCTATCTCGAAGCATCTTGTCGAGCGAGTTCCCATAATTGCAAAATTCTGCAAGTTTCCTCAGTTGTGCTACATAATCTGCTACTGACTCTCCTTCCTTCCTTGATCGTGAGTTAAACCGATATCTCTGCATAACCTCAGTAGGTTTAGGGCTGTAGTGCTCCGATAATACGGCGACCAGCTCTTCAAAAGACTTCTCTGATGGTTTCTCGGGAGCTATCAGGCTTCGTAACAGGTTGTAGGCATCGCGCCCCATCACCGATAAAAACGTAGCCCTTCTTTTGTCTTTCTTGTCTTCACCTGTGACATCGTTAGCCACGAAAAACTGTTCCAGTCACTCCACATATTGAGTCCATTGCTCCACAGCAGGGTCAAATTGTTCTATATGACCAAGCAAAGCAGTAGCCATTGGGTATCGAATAATCCTCGTCGCCAAAATATGTCGTGACCTGGGTTCACTCAATATAGATTTCAAATGTTTATTTCAATAGACAACATCACAACACTTTACAATAACTGACAACTCATCTGAATGAATCACTTTACATGATTTTGAACGTTCATTATATAACAAGGTGATTGGCACAGGACACAAAACTAAACCAAAGGAAATACACAGTAAACCACAGATACTACACAATAAACCACAGATACTACACATAACACTTCAGATCTACATCCTACATACAAAAAGCCATCATTATCCACACAAATACTTCTAGGATCAATACTTAGAGTAAGTGAGTTAACATAATGACCTTTGGTGGTGAATATTACTACAGAACGTGATTTATAGTCACATACATACACATACTCACTTGATACACACAAACCCCATGGTATTTTTAAATTTGTCCCACCAAAAGTATACAAAACAGTACCATCTCTGCTGAAAACATGAATGCAGGAGTTTATGTAGTCAGCAAAATACAAGGCATTATGGTCCGATGAAATGGCCATAATCATACCCATATTATATTTTATTTCTTTAATATAGTTTAGATGTCTATCATAAACAGTGACAACGCCTGTTTGTGTACTGCTGACAAGAACTTGGTCATCTACCACAGCAAGACCTCGCATGTCACCTATAACATGTTCCAGTTTGTAATAGTCGACATGGGCACCTTGAGGATCACATTTTAACATTTTTTCATGATAGTAGTTTGATGCTTCACAAATGCCATAGATGTTTCCCTCTTTATCCACATCGATTTTTCGAAGACTAGGAAATTTATGTTTCACTTGCAACGACTTTCCCTTGCCCGTTAATTTATCAATATTGTTACCACCGGCAGCAACCAAAATTTCTCCAGCAGAGTTTACTGTTAATCCAAATGCCGGAACTTTACACTTTAACAGGCTTGTCAAAAGAGTTTGGGGACACGATAACAAAAAAGGGAAAAGAGTTTTCCAATACATTTTCATCAACGGTCAAGGTAACTGTATGGCGTCCACGAACAGTGGGTGTGTATGGAAAGGTATATACACCACTTGAAATTCGACTTACATCACAGATGGTAGAGTTATTATCGTACAGAGACGTCACAACACACGACACTTCACGCGATGTAGTCAAAATCAGATTGTTTACATCCCTCAATGTCAGAGTAACTTCATTTTTTACACCAACTTCAGGAGTACCATTATTCATCGCTAGCGTGCATTTACTGGCATCAATCATAAACACCTCACCTATAGTAGCTTTAGATTGAACCAACTCTAGTAAAGCATCTTCACACTCCATTCCTACTGCTATATTAGGGACCTCCACTGGCACTATAACCGTCTGCTGTTTCCACTGCTCCAACTCGTGCTCCATTCTATGCTGTATCTCAGTGAGCATGCTCATAACTTCAGTGTCTGAACAATGTTCCACACATTGCTGGGTACAGTCAATAACACTCTGGATCTCAGCATTGGATGAAGATAAATTCTTCTCCTGAACATTGAGCTTATCAGCTGTATCTTGCACTAATTGAGAGGCTTTGGTCAGCAGTTCTCGCTCACGTTTGTCCAAGATCTCCCGAAGTCTCTTGAAAGATGATTCGATAGTACGAGATATCTCCTGACCCTGAACTTCACATTTCTCCTTCGCCATCTTCACCTCATCTATTGCTTCGCATAAGAGTAATGTTTGCTCCTTCAGTGGCTGCAATTTGTCTGTTAGTTCTCTCTTTGCCACAGATGCCGCCTTTTTACAGAATTCAAAATTACAATCTCGGTGATCTTTTACTGTACAATGGTGGCATATGAGGACTTCACAGTCAAAGCAATAGATAATCAAAGGCTCTTCATGATCCTCACACTTCACAGAATTTGGAAGCTCTTTGGAATAAATGGGCTGGGTTCTCCCATGCTTTAAGTCTTCTAACAGGGCAACTTCATGACTGACAAAAAATCTTCATAATTTTGTGCTGGTGCAGCTTTCACAAATGAACATGGCACACTGGCGACAGAATGGGGTAGAAAGTGTGGATCACATGATGTTTGGCTTACAGAGAATTAAAGTCCCCACACAATTATCTTCTTGCATATGGCTAAGCCTATTGGCAACCTGAAAATTCAGTCATCAATTGTGTTGGACACCTGCAAGCCATAGAAATTATAGGGTAGCATTGTTATCTACTTGCTAAATTGGTAAACTCCAGTATCATTGCTAGGCTATTGGTGGCTACAAGTAGAACCAACAGCCAGATGGCTCCAGTGAGAATAAGTTACATTCTGACAATACTATGTACTGGTATGTATTCTGCCTTGAGCTCACCCTAATAAACTGGGAGTTTAGCTATATCAATGTACCCAGTCTATAAATCACTGGTATTGCCTCTCCACACTCTTCTCAATTTCTTGTTGTTTTGATAATAGATATATGAAATGGACATTTCATTAGAGATAGGATGAAGTCCTGCTCCCTTCTTTCATTTCTTTCTTGAGCCAAGGTTGGGAGGGGAGAAGGAAAAACTGACTTCTGTGTCATTCGTACATTGTATGTGGCCATGTATGTGTGTGTGTGTGTATGTATTAGAAATACATTAACAGTTGGCAACAACTAGACCCTGTAATTATATTACTATTGATGGGTGCTATTAAGCCATAAATAGAGTGGCGCTTGTTATTCCAATCAGCAATAGTCGCAACCAAATGGAGTGAACAAGTACTTAATGGGCCATTTCAAAAGCTCTCTCTATAGCTACTACATTCTCCGAACAAAACTTTTAATCGGCGAAAGTCAAGATAGATGTCTTATATTGCAGCCGAGAAGACTGACCTTGAGAAGCTCAAACACACGAAGTGTACATGTAGCTTATGTCAAAAACAGTGCTCTGGATGCAAGATTCTACCTTGTCTTCATGTATACTGCAAATACTGCATTTAAAGTGACCACAACCAAATGTAGCTGTCCTATATGCTACCCAACTCCTCTGTCAGAAGATGATGGTGTAGGTAAATGTCAGAAAGTGAGATCTACTACTGGAAACTGTCCCTCTACAAGTGATGGAGGATTCTGTGAGACTTGTAACTCTGAGAACAGAGTGGAGGCATTCTGTCAAGATTGTGGAGTGTACATTTGTATTCAATGTTTTAAATCTCATTTTAACAATATTGCCCATTAATAATACATTTTAGATATATTTTCTTTCATTAATATTGGCTGAAGAGACTAGATTAAAGAATGCATGATTGGACACTAACAAATTAGGCACTATTAAATCTCTAATTTGATTAGCTAGCTACTAGCTACTGATTAGCCTCAATATTTTTCCGGACAACTTATAGACATGTTGCTATGTAAACAATACTTCCTCTACCAGAGGCTATGCTTAGGGATGAGTATATATTTTGAACTTTATATATATATATATATAAATATATAAAGGTGAGCTGCTTTCAGAATTCATTTTTTCAGTCCTGATAGATTATCTCCAGATAACTGAGGATAACTTTATAATTTTACTAATTGTACATAATATACTCACACAATAGATGCTGCGTAAATGAATAGAGCTACTGATTTCAGGGACATCAATTTCAGATTCTCAAGTGATTGAACTCTCAGTTGTCAGTTGTTATAAGGTTTTAAACTGGGTTCATATTTCACTAGCGAAATTAGGGACATGCTCAGGAATTTTAAAAGGGGGAGGGGGGGGGGGGGGGACCTTAACACACTATAGACTAGACAACCAGAGCTAAAAAAAACTTTAATGTTGTGATTACATTACTTATATGGAGTGAACATTCACAAAGTAACAGTGGGTTTGATTAGGAAAGGTGTGGTCTGTGGAGTAATTAAATTGTTTTGGGTTCAGTTACTTGGACTTCTGGACTTGGGTAGGGTCAGCCGGCAGGTCCATGAGGTTGTGAGGCATAAGAGTGTCTTGGGGAGGGGCTCCTTGGCATTGAGAAGGTGGAGACCTGGACATGCTGGAGGAAGGGGGGGGCAGGCGCTGGTCAACTTCGTGAAGGAGGAGGACCAGTTGATGTGCTGCATAGTGAAATATTTTACCTTTGGCAGTGCAGGTCAACAGTTTGCACTCTGTTGTAATCTCTAGGACATGTCTTCTCATTTGGGCCAGCTTCTCATTTTCAACATTTTTATGAAGTACTAGCACCACGTCTCCTGGTTGTATATGGTGAGGCGCTTGCTTTTTCCATCTTCTCTTCTTTGCAAGAAGTGATGTAGATCTTTCTCTTCGTAATACAAAGTTCTACTGAATATATTCATTGATTGTGTTAGTGAAGCTGTCAAGAAGTTCTTTTCACCTCAGATAATGCTCATTGTGATAGAATCTCTTTTCAACCATCTACTCAGAGTTCCACAGCTCAAGGGGATTAGCAACTCTAGGAAGCTTCACAAAATATCTTCCGTCATCTTGGATATGATGAATATCTTTTGACTATGGACTGATTAGCTACTGCCATTCCTAGAATTATTTGCTGGTATTATTGTGGCTGGTGTGAACCATGAGAAGGCAGAGCCTGGCCTGTGTTCCAGATTCAACTGCAAGAATACAGTCTAAGGCAGTCATTTTTAGCTAGTTAATTCACAAGATTCCAGTTTAGAGGAACGTGACCGACAAGCTATGGTATTGGTGAGCAAGCAAGACATTTATAGTCACACAATTGAGATTCCACGATGTTTATGTATTTATTTTTTAATTTTTTTTTCTTATTATACATGGTACATGCGACCCAAGTTGGTAAAGTGTTTTGATAAAGAAAGGGAACAATGTAATGACTGACCTGCAGACAGACAGGCAGACAGACAGATGGATGGATGTATATGGATGGACACACAGACAGACACACAGACAGACAGACAGACAGACAGACAGATGGATGGATGTATATGGATGGACACACAGACAGACACACAGACAGACAGACAGACAGACAGACAGACAGACAGACAGACACACAGACAGACAGATAGCTTTTCAAGCATGTGCAGCTATTTCAACTTGTTCAGGACCAGACCAGTTACCTGAACAAGCTCAAATCTTACATGGACTACACCCCACACTTAAGTCAAGTCTTCTGCCTCATGGCGAACGTTGAACTAACATCATGTTTACTTCACACATTAAGTTTATTGTATCATAGGTGCCAACTGTCCTCGAATGTCGAGGACAGTCCTCGATTTAAGAGCTTTGTCCTTGAGTCCTTGATGACCTATCACTTTCCTATTGTTTGTCCTCGATGATGATGCTGGTCCAGGTTTTATGCAACTCTGCTAACAAGTGCTGCATCCAGTTAGCTAATCACAACTGACAAGCCAGCTGAGTTAGCACTGCAGTCAGCTGTGCTAGCTCAGCTGGCTTGTGGCTAACAACTGGATGTAACTGTTATAACTCTATTTTCACTGAAGAGCTGCTTGCTCAGTGTAAAAAAGCAACATACTTAGCCGTTAAAGGTCCAGGACCATAGGAACACAATCAACAGCCAGATGATAGCTAGTTAACTTATTTTTTGCAATGACTCAACAGCCAGATGATAGCTAGTTAACTAATTTTTTTGCAATGACATCATAATTAATTACGTAATGTGGGTGTGGTTTGTAGGTGTGGCCATGGGTGTGGCTTATGTCCTTGAAGCTAGTTTGAAAAAGTTGGCACCTATGTTGTATGTATGTCCCTTACCCATATCTAATCTTATTCATGATCCTTCCCTAACCACTACAATCTGTACCATGTCATCCCATATATGCATTGTAAATTGTCTTGGGAAAATTAGTCCATTATAAGTCAAGCTCAGTGAATGCAGACTGCATTACCTGCTAGTGGCTTGTTGCTGTGGTAGAGTCCTACCATGCCGCCGCCATAGTATTCGGTTGCTCGCCACACACTAGCCGCTGGGCATTAAAACTTGCTGAAGCTGGGCATAACTTATGGTGGGGTCTGGTCCTTCAACCAACGTAACTGGAGGAAGTTATGTGAAGTTATGTGCCTCCGTTCACAACTGTTTTCCATAAATACACTAGTAGAAATCGCCTTTGTGGTGACCATGGTCAATATGTTCTGATGATGCCCACCAGCAAATATTTTCCATAGTGTTATTCCTTATTTCATATAAGAAGATACTTTATGGTTTGGACTGGCTTCACATTCTCATTCATCACAATTGTATTTCAGAGGCATAGCTAGCTAACTGATGTTTGATCTGATCTATTTAAAAATGTTTCAATTTTGACATGTTATTTAGCTAAGAAATGTGAATTTGCCGTTGGTTTGGCACTAAACAATGGTGACAAAACTTTTATAGAAGGAAGAGATTTTTCTGTTTTATTTCAAGCTGCAATATAATTTCAAAATTAAAAAAATGCAACAAAATATGAATGAAACTATGGAAAATTACAGAAAGATTTTTACAATAATTAGCTAGCTATGAACAGTATACCAAAATTAACATTATAGTTGGATATTTTTCAAAACATAAAACAACAACAAAAAAATAGACACTGAGCTTTTTGTTACATGCGATATGACATAGTGTGGAAATGCAGGAATTTGGACATAGCAGAAAGTGTGAAAGGTAGACTGTTAGTGAGGAAGAGGAGCAGATCCAAGCAGAAGAGTGGCACATCACAAGTAATAGTTGCAAGAACATATTTACAAACAATACGAAACATACAAACAAACAAAAAGCAAATAAAAAACACAATAGAAAGTACAGCTACATCTTTACATTTGACGAAAATAAACTCAACATCCTAACCTCACATTGTTATCATTATGTTAGCTTGAATACAACTTTGCTCAATTTGTGAGCGCTACATCAGCTATTTCCATAGCTTGATCTAATGAAGTTTCTTTCAGTTGTTTCCAAGAATCAGAAGTGAAGATATCTTTGGGATATTTAAAAGAATTGCTTCAAAAGATTTGAGACGAAGTTGATCAGCAAATTGAGACATCTCAAACACATTTGTTGGTGTTAAACTGCATATCAATTTCTTTTCGCAAATGCCCACTAATTCTTGGATGTCATATTTGTCTGCTGCTACAAGAAGGTTTTGAATGTGCTCATCTGTTTGTGAAGCAGTCTTTCCAGTATAGATGTATTCCAGTAGGTCTGACATGACTTGAGGACTTATGTCAGATATTGTAAGTATTCTCTCAGCCTTTTCTGTCATGTTGGTCTCAAACATAGCACGAAAAACACTCGAGCATGTAGCCAAAACTGATCGATGAACTTGAAATATTTCATCATCAACTACAATTCGCATATCATGAAACAGTTTTTTCTCTTTCATTTCATTTAGCAGTTTCGTAGAGTAATCACTACTGTGAGGTTCACTTGACAGAACTTCAGAATAATTGGGTGCACCAAAATATATCAATGTTGCCGAAAACAGGACCGTTAAAGTTTCTCCATATAGTAGTGCTTTAAAGGCATCTTTCTCCCACTTAAATTGGACTGACACATTTTTAAAGCAATTGTTTTCTAAAATGTTTTTGTTACTTACAACAATCCTTTAATGTACACCAGTAATTGGATGAAGAAGAGAGAAAGTGCAGTCTATGGCCATCATGTTGATCCCAGGTTTACGCTCAGGACTACTGCTTTCACTATTCTGTAGTTCAAATGTACCATTATAGAATGTCCTGCAATTACTGACTTTTTCTGAAATTGACAAACAGAGGCAAACTGAAATATCAGGACCTAACCCTAAAAGGAAAGAAGATGACTTTAGTGTCATTGAAGCAGTTAGTAAAGAAAGCTCGGCATCCTCTATTATCCACTTGTGGTGAATGCTCTTCTTTGGGAACCTCAGGATTTAATACGACAATAAACAACAACTAAAATATGATAACAAACGACAAAAATACGATAACAAGATAAAAAGAACTAAGGGATCTTGGCACCACGACGTAAGACAAAACTCTTACTTGGTTCTTGAGCAATCCATTAGCTATATGTGGCTCGTAGTAGCTAAGCCCTGCAACTGCCAAGCGTAAAGGCTCGTCTATGGTTTGAAGGACCAGCCCTAGCGATTTGTCCCGAGCAGTAATTGGATAGCTACGCGAATAAAAAAAAAGGGCAGGGCATCCTGAGTAGGTTCCCTAAGAATGCTAGCAATTTGTAATTCATAGTGGAATTGAAGGTCCATATATTCTGCCAGTCACAAACTACTAATTTTGTTAGCATACTCTCACACACATGATGACAGGTCTGTAAATTACACACGGGTACCAATTTAGTCTCGCGGGCCAGACCCACATGCCCCTCCCTAAGCGAGACTAGTACCAATTAACTTGGATTTGGTAGAACATTGAAACTGATGTAGCTAGCAGCACTTCAAGATATAACTGAAACAACAATTCACACTTAACAGCCCTAGATGCTCCATCCCATAATTCTGTAGATATTTAATAGCAAGATAAAGAGAGAAAGAGAGCACACAGTGTGTGAAAATGCAGGAGTTTGGACAAAGCAGGAAGTGTGAAAGGTAGACTGTTAGTGAGGAAGAGGAGCAGATCCAAGCAGAAGAGTGGCATGTCACAAGTAATAGTTGCAAGAACATATTTGCAAACAATACAAAACATACAAACAAACAAAATGTAAATTAAAAAAAACACAATAGAAAGTACAGCTACATCTTTACATTTGACGACCTTATGCTCAACATCCAAACCTCACACTAGGTTATCATTATGTTAGCTTGAATACAACTTTGCTCAATTTGTGAGCGCTACATCAGCTATTTCCATAGCTTGATCTAATGAAGCTTCTTTCAGTTATTTCCAAGAATCAGAAGTGAAGATATCTTTGGGATATTTAAAAAAATGATATATGCAGGATTGCTTCAAAGATTTGAGACGAAGTTGATCAGCAAATTGAGACATCTCAAACATTTTGTGTTAAACTGCATATCAATTTCTTTTCGCAAATGCCCACCAATTCTTGGATGTCATATTTGTCTGCTGCTACAAGAAGGCCTAGAATGTGCTCATCTGTTTGTGAAGGAGTCTTTCCAGTATAGATGTATTCCAGTAGGTCTGACATGACTTGAGGACTTATGTCAGATATTGTAAGTATTCTCTTGGCCTTTTCTGTCATGTTAGTCTCAAACATAGCACGAAAACACTTGAGCACGCAGCCAAAACTGAACGATGAACTTGAAATACTTTATAGATTAAGTTAGTGGACTACACACGTCTTTTTTATTTGAAATACAACGTTTCGATCGAAGTTGCTCGATCTTCTTCAGGTGGAATATAACTGAAATGGCTGGGTGATGGTGATACAGAAGTTTATAATTCGCATATCATAAAAAGTCTATTCTCTCTCATTTTAGTTAATAGTGTCATAGAGTAATCACTACTGTGAAGTTCACTTGACAAATGAAGCTCTGAATGATTGATTGGGTGCACCAAAATATATCAAGTTTGCTGAAAACAGGACTGTTAAGGTTTCTTCATAAAGTAATCTTTCAAACTTGTCTTGCTCTAAGTTTAATTCAACTGACTCAGTTTTTTCATCAAAAATATTTAAACTTGCCCTGTAATTTACATCAGTAATTGGATGAATAAGAGAGATAGTGCAGTTCGTGGCTATCACTTTATCATATCTGTTTTGACAATTTCGAAGCCAATAATGCAATTGTATAGACATACATGTAGTTTACTGAAGTTACTGATCTCGAACCACCACACGAGCTCTTCAGATACATTGTATAAGGGATTGACTTTTTAGAAATTGATAGATAAAGGCAAACTGAAATGTGGGCACCAAACCCAGAAATAAGAAAAGAAGCAGAATTCAGTGTCAATGAGAGCCATCCGCAGTTCTTATCAAAGAATTCTTCTGATTGGTCCCCTAGCCCTCTAGCCCTAGCCCTTGCGCGGCGCTATAATTGGTCACGCGCGGCGCTATAATTGGTCACATGATTTGATTAACCAATGAAAGGAGTTTTTTGATAAGAACTGCGGGACTGTAGGTCAATGAAGCACTTACTAATGACAGCTGAGCATCTTCTATTGTCCACTTATGATAAACACTCTTTTTTGGAAACCTAATGAACATAATGTGTAAAATTAATACATATCAAAAATTGAAACTGAGATATAGGCTCCGGAAGTAAGTCATCAGAAAAATTCTTTCTTTCTTCTATATATTTTTGTTTTTTGCAGAATTAGTCTTAGTGACCCTTACTCTACGTCTATGCCAAATTTCAAATGTCAAAACAACTTAAAAGACCCCAAGCGTGCCGTGTAAAGACAAGCTACTTTTTATTCTCTCTCGTTCTCGATTTACAATAAACGGGGAATGGGCGGAGTTTCAAAGAAGCAGCTAAAAAAAACGGCATAGCTTTGAGACTATTGCATGCACTCTACAGCTTACCTCTGGCTGAAAATTTACCGCTACAGCGTATAGAGTTGCCAAGGATTCCGACAAGACAGGCCGTGAGACGCTTTGAAAGCTAAAAAGAACTCTACGCAAACTTCGTTAGTCGCCGTTATAAAGCGGCTGTACGATTTAATTGGAGTACGCCGTTAAGTATACGGAAACGTTAATTATACCGGAAGTGGAAATTCAATTTATGTTTTCTTGATTTCTAGTTCAATTGCTTTGCTGAATACAGCCCAGTTCAACTGCCAGTTTCTCTGCACCTCGAAGGCTTTACCCTCCAGTATTTTAGCACTAAGTTGAGATAAATTGTAGCTTTTTATTATCATAAAAAACTCAAATATTTTTGATTTGCTCCATAAGGTCCCTTTTCCTAGACCCACTCACATTATTATTAAAAAAAAAAAAAAAAATCTTGGCATGCACTCACATACAGCTAGCTGGCTATGACAATAACTATCTCATACTTGGTTCTTGAGCATTCCATTGTGTACTAAAGGTCATCAAAGTGAATCACCATAGTAACCAAATCAAAATACCAATTGATAATATTCATTAGTGAAATTGCATTCATTTGCTTATGTTTATCTCATGTAGTCACACTAGAGCATACAGCAACAGGAAATGCAAATGAAGTTGTGAAACATGGCTATAAATTGTCTTACTGATATGAGCTAGATTGATGAATTATTCTTGTTAAGAATGGTGTGAACTGTTCTTGAAGTCTGCACGATTCACTCTGCCAAGATAGATATTTTCTATTTCCACCTGCAGCAGGAAATATCTTTCGCATAGCATTCCAGTAGAGAATAGAGTGACATATCCTGTAAATTCTAAGAGCTTACTCAAAGTCTGGATTTTAGTAATGGACAATTGGTATCACAAAGTTTGTATCAAGACCTTCCAAATAAAATGTAATGCGGGTGAGTATCTCCTGTAGCATAGAGGGTTATAGGACTCACATATTATACAATGGAGTGCCAAGCAGCAAGCATAAAAACTGAGGTTAGCTAGGACTTATTGGACGGTTCATTCAATTGATCATTCAAATCAACCCCAACAAGACTCTCACATGATCCTCCACTGGGTAATTATGCATGGGTGACATAAAAAAATTTTTAAAATGATGAAATGAGTGTATTCATGACAGTTCTCCCCCTCTGAGCGAGAAGTTGTCTCAACAATGTTCACACACATGCACGCACACAAAATTCTCTTGCAACCGCTAGCGGTCATGCACACCTGCCAGAGCCAGGATGCCTGTGCACTAAGCAGGCACTATGAGCCATGCAAGCTAAACTCCTAGAGCCGGGCTAGGAACTCGCAGGAGAACAGGCAAGTGGTGTGGGCAAGTGGTGTGGGCATGTGGTGTGGGCAAGTGGTGTGGGCACCCAAAGTCCCACGTGCTGTTTCATGAGAAAAGGCCTTGAATTTACACTGTTTCATGATAAAAGGCTTTGAATTAGCACACCAGCAAATGCCAGGTACCCAATCACAGCTGGGAGGACTGGTGGGAGGCAGGTGGAAAATCAGATGGAAATAGTTTCCTGAGTTGGGCTTGAACTCAGGATGCACACACACACATAGTTCAAAATTACAGTTACTATTCATCTTGCAGGCGACTTCTGGTCCAGATTGCTGGAGCTGGCTAAACAGGTTTCACCTTATGTCAACATTTCTTCTAATGAGCAATCTCGGTAGTAGTCCCTTGCTACTAGCATTATCTCCATACCACTAGATACACCTCCACGTTAATAGCAGCATAACTTACAACCCTGTACATATGGACCATGAAAGGTCTACACAATTTCCAGACTTTCCCTTGGGACTCAGACGGCACAAGAACAATGACACGTTTTCCCACTCGTCAATCAGTTCCTCTGTCATACAATCATAAGCCTTCTTTTGTGCAGATTGAGCTTTCACTATGTTCTCCAATGCAAGTTTTCAGGCCAGAGCCATTTGGGTAATGAGCTTGGAAAGTACAGTGTGTGATAATGTGTGTTATCTCATGGGTCACGTACCTAAAAATGAAATTGTGAAGATATCTAGCATGGAATGAAATATAATCTCTTAGATCACATATTGCACAAGGAGTTAAATAATTTTCATTAACCTCCACGCAATTTCATGAATAGGTGACACAATGTATTTTTCTTGCTTTACCCTGTTGTATGAGAATGACTATGGAGAGGAGCTGCTAAGCACTTTGTGTGCACATTATAACAAATAATATCAAAAAGTCAGCTGGAACACCCTGAGTTGTTCCCACCTTCCTCCAAGCCAGGTGGTCACCTTTTTCAGTAACTACGATCTGATGATGATCAAGATATGCTGCAAAATTCTGTAAATAGATTGAAATAGCTAGTAATGATAAGGTAGCTACTACAGTTGGAGTAACAATGCTTCAGAAGATGGATGTTCAAGGCTAATGACTTATGAGTAGTACATCTGCACATGAGGACTGAATGCTATTACTGCACACTTGATGATACATCACTTGATGAATCACACCCATGAGAATTTTGGTTGATGCTGAATCGTTAGAGATGGACATAGTGAGAAACTGGTAAAGTGATACAACTAGTTACGACATCATCTGGCCATGCACCATCTATGGATTGTGAATATTAACTGTGAAGAATAGCTATTTAAGCCGATGGGCCGGGACGGACTTCCTCATCCAACAACATTTTCTAGATTGAACCCTGATTGCCAGATAACCTTTATAGCCAAATCCTAAGTGCACTCACAGAATTGATATAATATAGCTACTTAATTGGAGCCAAAGATATAATCAGCCACATGACATAGCTAGATGAAAATGTGGCAGCTAGTAGTAGGTAGCTAGTAGTAGTTAGCTACATGACAACTTGTGGTAAGTAGCTATAGTCAGGTATGAAAAGGTCACACATTATGAAACTACGACTAAACAAGCTACATTATTCACAATAGCTATATTATTTTCTTTACAGAAAGGTAGTGTGGTGTATGGCACTCTCATAAAGACTGTTAGGCTGGCAAAGAGAGGGCTGTATACTAATACATCAATAGCACTACATGTACTTAGCTATTAGGGGAAAATGTTTAATAGACGTGATTAGCTGGTTATTTCACTATAAGACATTCCACAGTAATCAAGTGAGTCCACTAGCTAGGTCTTAACGTAATTTCTTCCTGTGTCTCTATTTGACAAAAGCAAAAGCAAAGGAAACCAACTACTTATTTTGCATTTGTCAGAGTAAAGTTACTCATTTTACCCACCTTTTAGATACTTTGTGTTCCAAGAAGAGTTTTAATGACACTGGTATAATGGACAAAGTATTTTGTGGTAGCATTAAGTTCTGAAGGAGCTTGCTGCTGAGCAAATTGGCCGGAGATCTAATTTTAGCCATATGACAGAGGAAGACTAACTACTAGATAAGACCAGAGGAAGAATACTAGATATGACAGAGGAAAATAACTAGAGGAAGAATACTAGATACGACAGATGAAGAATACTAGATATGACAGAGGAAGAATAAGATATGACAGAGGAATAAAACTAGATATGACAGAGGAAGAATACTAGATATGACAGAGGAAGAATACTAGATATGACAGAGGAAGAATACTAGATATGACAGAGGAAGAATACTAGATATGACAGAGGAAGAATACTAGATATGACAGAGGAAGAATACTATAAAGGAAGAATAATGTTATGAGAGAGGAAGAATACTAGATATGACAGAGGAATAAAACTAGAGGAAGAATACTAGATATGACAGAGGAATAAAACTAGAGGAAGAATACTAGATACGACAGAGGAAGAATACTAGATATGACAGAGGAAGAATACCAGATATGACAGAGGAAGAATACTAGATATGACAGAGGAAGAATACTAGATATGACAGAGGAAGAATACTATAAAGGAAGAATAATGTTATGAGAGAGGAAGAATACTAGATATGACAGAGGAATAAAACTAGAGGAAGAATACTAGATATGACAGAGGAATAAAACTAGAGGAAGAATACTAGATACGACAGAGGAAGAATACTAGATATGACAGAGGAAGAATACCAGATATGACAGAGGAAGAATACTAGATATGACAGAGGAAGAATACTAGATATGACAGAGGAAGAATACTATAAAGGAAGAATAATGTTATGAGAGAGGAAGAATACTAGATATGACAGAGGAATAAAACTAGAGGAAGAATACTAGATATGACAGAGGAATAAAACTAGAGGAAGAATACTAGATATGACAGAGGAAGAAAACTAAAGGAAGAATAGTAGATATGACAGAGAAAGAATACTAGATATGACAGAGGAAGAATACTAGATATGACAGAGGAAGAATAGGAAGAATAATGTTATGAGAGAGAAAGAATACTAGAAGAATACTAAATATGACAGATGAAGAATACCAGATATGACAGAGGAAGAATACCAGATATGACATATCTAGTATTCTTCCTCTAGTTTCCTCTGTCATATCTAGTATTCTTCCTCTGTCATATCTAGTATTCTTCCTCTAGTTTTATTCCTCTGTCATATCTAGTATTCTTCCTCTAGTTTTATTCCTCTGTCATATCTAGTATTCTTCCTCTCTCATAACATTATTCTTCCTCTATAGTTTTCTTCCTCAGTCATATCTAGTATTCTTCCTTTGACAGAGAAAGAATACTAGATATGACAGAGGAAGAATACTAGATATGACAGAGGAAGAATAGGAAGAATAATGTTATGAGAGAGGAAGAATACTAGAAGAATACTAGATATTACAGAGGAAGAATATTCAGAGAAAGAATAATAGAGTTGACAGAGGAAGATCACTAGATATAACTGAGGAAGAATACTAGATATGGCATAGGAAGACTGTTAGATATGGCAGATAAAGATTGTTAGATATGATTGAGGAAGAATACCTGAGGTGATAGAGGAACACTGCTAGATATGACAGAGGAAGAATACTAGATAAAAGGGGCGTAGGCAGGGGGGTTCAGGGGGTTTATGTGAACCTCCTTGATATTCATGCATCAATCTTTCTAAAACTGAATATAACGCTCAGTTAACTAGTTGTGCATATTTTTCCTTCAACATCCGATCAATATTAATTATGAAATGGAAATAGACATTGATAGTTGGTAAACTATATCAACAAGCATCCATGGAAAATGGAATGTGTAAGTTTATTTTTATTTTTTTGTTTTTTGTTTTCAATCCAATTTATTTGTTCATCATTTTTATGGTGGCTTTTCAGGCCACTTCCTTCCATCCTATTCCCATCCTACTTCCATCACACAGGCATCCTATACTGAAACTAAATTATTGTAGAAAACCAATTATAACTAACATGATAAAATTAACTAAACTAAAAAAAAACAACAACAACAACAACAGGTAGCTAAAACTTAAATAGAAGGAAGGCGAGTAAAATACGATGGAATTAGGATGGAACTAGAATGGAAGTTGGATGGAATTACAATGGAAAGTGTGAAATTGCAAGAAAAGTAGAATGGAAATAGGACGGAAGGAAGAGGCCCAAAAAAGCCACCATACATTTTATCACTCCATCATGGTAGACCTTGAGCAAAGTGTCGAGCTGGTTGGTTTCACCAAAAATCTATTTTAAGTTAAATAGGGGTGGGCTTTATGGAATGGGTGTGGTTGTGGTAAAATGGGTGTGTTTAGATTATAGGTTAATGCTGAGTCCCCCTGAAGAATCCTGTACACCACTGTAGGTACGACAGAGAAAGATTACTAGATATGGCAAAAGAAGAATACTAGATAGTTATGACAGGAAGAGTACTAAATAGATACAACAAATACTAGATAGTGAAGAAGTACCATTATAGGTAACTATGTAGCTATGTGGCTACTGAACTACTCAGGATGTGGTACTTTCAGAAATTTTGAGTCAGATATATTCATGAATTTTCGGCTATGGGTGAGCCTCCTAGTGAATCTGGCTTGAACAACTGAAAAGATTTGAAGTGAGGCTAACTATATATAGTCAGCTAAAGTGAATGACAAAGATTGTGAATGGGGTTTGGCCATCGTATGAGGTGGCAAAAGAATGAAGTGACAATTTTGAGATGTAGCTATTGACAAGTGATTGTGATTGAGTAATACATTCAAACATGTAACTCTAGAAATATAGTAAAGAAATAAATAAATAAGAATAAAATTAAATTAAATTTAAAAAAAAAATTAAAAAAATAAAAAGTCCTGAGAGTCAGGTAACATGGGAAAGAAGATAAGGATAAGACGGGGAAAGAGACATAGAATAAAGTCACATGTGTATGTATTAACAGAAGCAATAACAAGCTTTTTTTCGAGTGTCTTCCTCAGCCTCGTCGAATACTCGGAAAAAAGCTTGTTATTGCTTCTGTTAATACATACACATGTGACTTTATTCTATGTCTCTTTCCACGTCTTATCTTTATTTTCTTTCCCATGTTACCTGACTCTCAGGACTTTTTATTTTAATTTTATTTTTTTTAAATTTAATTTAATCTTTATTTATAATTATCAATAAACATGACAGGGAATATCTATCAGTTCGACTCCAATGTAATTTACTCCACTTATAAACCGAGAATCCTTATCATCAGCTTCAATTCTCAAATTTGACCTTTTTCAAAATATAGTGGCCCATTTTGCTTGAAACTATTGCTGAGCAAGGCCTATAGTACACCGATAGCTAGCTAGCTACATAGCAACATTTGACATAAATCCCATAAGTACCATTTCATGAAAATTAGTAATATCATTGCATAATACCATAACCATATATGAAATGCAGGACTATAAAACAAGAAATTAAGTGAAACATTATGAACTGGTAGATAAAATTACGAAAAAAAAACAAAACTTTTTTTTAGAAACATAACACTTCAGATATACATCCTATATACAAAAAGCCATCATTATCCACACAAATACTTCTAGGATCAATACTTAGAGTAAGTGAGTTAACATAATGACCTTTGGTGGTGAATATTACTACAGAACATAATTTATAGTCACATACATACACATACTCACTTGATACACACAAACCCCATGGTATTTTTAAATTTGTCCCACCAAAAGTATACAAAAAATTACCATCTCTGCTGAAAACATGAATGCAGGAGTTTGTGTAGTCAGCAAAATACAAGGCATTATGGTCCGATGAAATGGCCATAATTATACCCATATTATATTTTATTTCTTTAACATAGTTTAGATGTCTATCATAAACAGTGACAACGCCTGTTTGTGTACTGCTGACAAGAACTTGGTCATCTACCACAGCAAGACCTCGCATGTTACCAATAACATGTTCCAGTTTGTAATAGTCGACATGGGCACCTTGAGGATCCCATTTTAACATTTTATAATTTTTGTCTGATGTTTCATAAATGCCATAGATGTTTCCCTCTTTATCCACATCGATTTTTCGAAGACTAGGAAAGCCATGTTTCATTTGCAACGACTTTCCCTTGCCTGTTAATTTATCAATATTGTTACCACTGGCAGCAACCAAAATTTCTCCAGCAGAGTTTACTGTTAATCCAAATGCCGGAACTTTCCATACTTTAACAGGCTTGCACAAAGAGTTTGGGGACACAATAACAAAAAAGGGAAAAGAGTTGTCCAATGCATTTTCATCAACGGTCAAGGTAACTGTATGACGTCCACGAACAGTGGGTGTGTATGGAAAGGTATACACACCACTTGAAACTCTACTTACATCACAGATGGTAGAGATATTATCGTACAGAGACGTCACAACACATGACACTTCACGCGATATAGTAAAAATCAGATTGTTTACATCCCTCAATGTCAGAGTAACTTCATTTTTTACACCAACTTCAGGAGTACCATTATTCATCGCAAGCGTGCATTTACTGGCGTCAATCATTAACACCTCACTTATAGTAGCTTTAGATTGAACCAACTCTTGTAAAGCATCTTCACACTCCATTCCTACTGCTATATTAGGGACCTCCACTGGCGCTATAGCCGTCTGCTGTTTCCACTGCTCCAACTCGTGTTCCATTCTATGCTGTATCTCAGTGAGCATGCTCATGACTTCAGTGTCTGAACAATGTTCCACACATTGCTGGGTACAGTCAATAACACTCTGGATCTCAGCATTGGATGAAGATAAATTCTTCTCCTGAACATTGAGCTTATCAACTGTATCTTGCACTAATTGAGAGGCTTTGGTCAGCAGTTCTCGCTCACGTTTGTCCAAGATCTCCCGAAGTCTCTTGAAAGATGATTCGATAGTACGAGATATCTCCTGACCCTGAACTTCACATTTCTCCTTCGCCATCTTCACCTCATCTATTGCTTCGCATAAGAGTAATGTTTGCTCCTTCAGTGGCTGCAATTTGTCTGTTAGTTCTCTCTTTGCCACAGATGCCGCCTTTTTACAGAATTCAAAATTACAATCTCGGTGATCTTTTACTGTACAATGGTGGCATATGAGGACTTCACAGTCAAAGCAATAGATAATCAAAGGCTCTTCATGATCCTCACACTTCACAGAATTTGGAAGCTCTTTGGTATAAATTGGCTGAGCTCTCCCATGTTTTAAATCTTCTAACAGGGCAACTTCATGACTAACAAAAATCTTCATAAATTTGTGCTGTTGAGTGCAGCTTTCACAAATGAACATGGCACACTGGCGACAGAATGAGGCAGCTTTACCTCCCCTGCTACACAACTCACAATGAACCTCGACCTTACCTTGGCATCGTTCCATCGTTGTAATGGTGGTTTTCAAACGATTAACAAAGAACGCCGTTTTCAGACCGTCCACGCCCTCTTCGGGGAGAAGAGATTCACTACGACATTCAGGGCAGGAAAATGGCTTCTTATCGCCGGACCTAGCAGCTAATTTCACGATACAGTCTTTGCAGTAGTAGTGGAGGCACGGGAGGACTTTAGGCTCCACGTAATGCTCCTGACATATTCCGCAAGTGATTTCTCCTTCCAATTTATCCAACCCACCCGAGCTCATAATCGTCCTTTCCGCCATGGAGTGCACTCGTTAAATTCTCCTTCAGTTAGATAACTCTTTGAAGCAAACCCTATATTTTTTGGGTAGATCTCAAATTTTCCCTATTTTACGCCCACTAGAGCGGAAATACGATGTTTTACTACGATATACCATGGATATACGGACTTCCTTACGTTTCAATTATACATACACAACAACATCAAAAAAAAAAAAAAAAAAAAAAACAGAAAAAAAAAGAGGAAATATGACGTAATTTCATCACTGTTGCTGGTAGTAATAATGTGGGTTTCCATGGTACTGCTGAGCTGGCTGTGAAGGAAAGTGTCCAGGATTTCTTGGCATACCAGGAATGAAGTTGGAGTTAGAGAAGTCACCAGGAGGTTGGTAAGGAGCTGCAACATAAACAAAAATGGTACATAAATAGTTAATGTCATTGATCACCCTTTACCTCTTGAAAAAGATTGGGGTTGTTGCTGGGCATGATTAGGAAACAGTGGAGTTGGATTTGAGTAGAACGGAGTTGCTGCTGGATACTGAGGTGCCAGTGGCTGAGAAGGAGGGGCAGGATGAGGAACTGGTTGTTGATGCTGGGAAACTGCTGGGTAAGGAACTCCGGGTGGGTTATTGAAAGCAGGTGGGTAACCACCTGAGCTGTACGGCGTAGCACGAGGAGGTGGCCTAGTAGGGTATTGTGGTGGCGCACGAGGAAAGTACGCACTCATTTTAGGATTGGTCGTGTACTTAGGAGCTGGGGGCGTGGCACCTGACGAACCAACTCTTGCTTTCGATGGAGCTGTTTTCGATCCTGACTGGGTTTGGGGCTCGCCATCTTTGTTTGACCGCTTGCCCACTCTACCGGCTTTGCGATGTTTCTGCTCTGCTTCATCGTCTGAAAAGTCTCGCAAGTTTTCCGGCACTTCAGTGTCATCCTTCCATGATGCGTCAGAACCACGCTGCCTGAAAAAATGAATTATACAAATAAATAATAGAGCAAATTTTCTTGTTCTAACAACCAATATTATAATTAAAACTAACCCAATAATAAATAACATAATATTGGCTGTTAGAACAAGATAATTCGTTATTATTATAATTATTTCAGACGAGAATGACTGAATCAATAAATAAAAAGACTACAAAATAATAATAAAAGAATGAAAATCAAATCTTCAGATAATTAATATATTTAATAGTACATGTAAATATTAAATTGAGCTCAATATCTGACTCACTGAAGCAGCTGCTGAGTGAAGATGTACTTGGTCAGCTCCTGGTTGTCACGGACAACAAACACCTTAATGCCAGCTTTGAGGCCAAGTGTATGAGCATGCTCAGGAGAACGGACATGCACAGAGTAGTAGGGAGACTTCACCGGACCAAATATTTCGAACACCTAAATAAACATGTTGCAAACTTACAATAAACACAATTAAAGCACTGAAGTCTCAAATTTCATTACTTTTTGGGTTTGTACTGGATTTTTCATTGGGGGTGGGTGACACTGCATGTTCCTAGCCACGCCTTATATTTATACCTATACTACTTTGATACAAGAGTATATACTTCACTATTCTGATCAGTGTTTGGTCACATACCTCTTATAGTCTTGCTACTCTTAAAAATCCAACCTTAGCTCCCTTCCCTTTGTATGACACCCTGACCCATACTTATTTCAACATGGTATGACAGACAGACTAGCTGTACATTCTACCTCAACTCTTGGTGTTAGACAGTGTGTAAGCCAGTACAGCTGGACAGTATCAAGTTAGCAGACAATGCCATGACTTAAACTTTCCAACAAGTAGATGTCAAGCTAGCCTCCTCATTTAACTACAAAATTCATAACAATGAATCTCTTTTACGATAAACACTTCCACTACTTGGACTCTACAACCCTCTGCTCTTCCAGCCTGCCACACCCACTCCCCTCCCCCCCCAATTTTAAGTAATTACCATTGATAAACTAATCTTGTCTTCAGACCACAGCACTGTTCCTTCATCCACTGGAGGTGCCTCAGGAAATCCCTGAACAATGACCAGCTCCTCAGTGATATGAGAAACCACACCCAATGGGAGGAGCTCCCCACCTATTGGGAACTTCATGTCACACGAATCCAAAGGTGGAAGATCCTAATCATAACAACAACAACAATAATACATTCCTCACATTAACTAACTAGGTAAAAACAACAAACACCTCAACCACGTCATGATTATGACATGCACTGCTAGCAGGCTTAATTACATTTAACAAACCTTCCTATATTAGACAGACCATAGCTTATAAAGTAATCTTCCACGAATAAGATACATCATTTCATTGGCCACAAATCACTAATTAAAGAAAACCAATAATAATAATAATAATAATTAAAAAAAAGTGGAAAAAAATCTTACACAAGATTGAATAAAAAATTAATAAATAAACAAATAAATAAATAATAATAATAATAATTAAAACAAACCAATAAAAGCACCTAATGTTGCAACACCACCACTACTGTTGTGATGACTCTTTACCTTATAGTGAATTTCTCCTTTGCTCATGTGCCCATATTTCTGGACTTTGTCATTCTCCTTACCACTATCCTCCTCACTGCAAACAAGAAAGACGTTCACGGCAACGATTAGAAATGATTTAAATTTTTACGTTTATTTATAGAATGGTGGGTGATGTACCAGTATAATTGAGAAAATTGCAACCAGTGAAACAATATCCCATAATTGAACTGGTGTAAAAGATTAGTATTGGCAGTTATTAAATTCTCTTGACTCATTTAGCACAGAGTCAAAGGTCAGAGGAACTGCCTAAGGCTGTTTCGTGCTCGTGTATGTATGTATGTGTGTATGTAGGCATGTATGTATGTATGTAGGTATGTATGTAGGTATGTGTGTATGTAGGCATGTATATAGGTGTATATGTAAGTGTGTATCCATGTAGGTGTGTATGTATGTGTGTAAGTATGTGTGTATGTATGTGCGTAAGTATGTGTGTATGTAGGTGCGTGTGTTTGTAGCGGCAAAGAGCATTGTTGAATCTAGCAATACAACATGGAAAGTAGAAATTTTGATAAGGAAAATTACAAGTTGTATGAAATAAATCCCAGCTAGAGCTAACTTGCTGTACACGCATACTATTAGCTCATCCATGCAAGAGTTTGGCTCAGCTCCATTCCACTCCTCTCACATTCAGCCCCTCCCTCATTTCTTACACTATTTTCAGTCTTGCTGAGTCATCATCATCGTCACTGGAATCTGACGAACTGTCATCACTCTCGCTGCTACTGCTTTCATCACTACTGGAATCGGATTTCAGGGTCTGGATTAGACCAAGTCCCATTCCCATTCCTTGCTTAACTACAGGCTGAGGAGTAGCTGCTTGCTGAAAAACAAACAAACAAAACACAAATACATTCTCAAAAATGAATACAATAAAATAGACTATATTTCAGATCAACAACCTAACACTCCAAAAATACAAAAAAAAAAAAAAAAAAAAAAAAAAAAAACCTAAAAAGAGAAAAAGTTTAACAATACTTTACTCCATATATCGTTATAGAACTCCCCTCACACACACACACACACACATATATCACACATATATCACACACACATTACAGCATGAAATATTATTAGTAAGTGAAATGACTTTCAGATTAGGTGAAAAGAAAAAAAAAGTTACCTTTCTGGGCAATTGAAATCCTGTTTGCTCACTACTAATACAGCAGAACCTTAGTTATCGGCTGATTAGTCATAAATGAAAAAATTAATAAATCAGACGTTTACCAAACGGATATTTCCCAGAAATACTTGGTACTATTGGAGACTATCTCGTCAATTTTTATATCCCATATCTACAAAAACATTTCGGACAAAATTCTGTATTACAACATGCTATTATCTTTCAAAGCGGCTACTATCCACGTGTGGGGCTTTACTCTGAGTAAGGCAGGTGGGAAGGCTACCAAGAATAGCATCTAATTGAACATATGCATTACATATGTATACATACACACATATAAGACGCACATGCACACACACACACACATGTGCACAGTAAGACTGAAAGTTTGGTACCAGATAAGTAAAATTACATTTCAGATATCTTTTAAGTTTATATGAGCAGACCACAGGAATAACAGAGATACATGTATACAACACTCATACCCGATATAGTTATACCTGTGATAATTACTCTGGTAACAAAACTGATATTACATCCTCCCAATGATCACTATGATAGTGTCTCATTACTTGTAACTTATCCCCCACCCTCCTTCAACTTGTTTAGTCTCTTTGACCATTCAACTGCTAAACCACAATCTAGTGGAATGGTGTGGAAACTTTACTCAACCCAATCGCAAATCTACCACACCAGAAAACCGGGGAAAACCAACCAACAAAACTAACCTCAATTCATGTCTGTATGAAAATAATTAGCATATTGAAGGATTTGTACAACTCCTCCTTTCTCCTACATACATACATACATAAGTCCCAGACTTACTCACCAAACTAGCTGCAGAAGAAGAGCTTGATGGGGGAGCAGCCACACCTCCTTGTGCAGCAGTGGAAGAGCTGACAGTAACCACAGGCCCTCCTCCCACAGATGGTGGAGGAGGGATCTGAACACCAGCTAAACTAGCCAAGCCACCTCCCACTTTCAAAGTCTGCAGGAATGCATCAATTTCGTTCATTTGGGTTGAGATTGTTTCATCGCTCAATGCTGGTCCACCGCCACTGCCAGGCGCCGACATGCTGGATCGCTTCTGCTTCTTCTTTTTCTTCTTCTTGGACTTCGATCGAGATAGGGACTCACTGGGAGAAGTCCCCAGAGGTTGCTGCTGTTGCAGCTCTCTGGGGGGAGACCCCGCCCTTGGTTGCTGAGGGTTTCTTGAAGGAGAACCAGAAGAAACGTGTGATGGCTGTGTGTTATTAATCACTGCTTGAGGCAAAGCTGAGGAATCTGAAGATGATAAGGTTGCAGGTTGAGGGGAGACAAAGCCTGGCCCTAAAATTGCTGGGGAAGTATTGCTGTTGGTTGTTATGGTAGTGGAGTATCCAACAGAAACTGTCGAATTTGGAGGTGGGGCTTCAGATTGCTGGGCAACATTCTCTAGCTTTAAGCCATCAGGAACGTTCGCAGACGAATCAATTTTTTGAGTTACAGAATCTCCTTCTACCGCCGACTCACCGAGAGAGACGTCACAAACACCAGTCAAACCAGACGCCGCAGAAGTCAGAAGGGAAGAATCCAGTTTTTCCTGCGCCGTAGAAAGGGGATCAAACTCCATTAGAACGGCCCCAGAAGGAGACTGCTCCGCGGGTTCTACCGTGCTCATCGACATTTTCTGCTGCGTTGCGTAGGAGGCATTAGCAACCTCTACAAGACGAAAGAATTTACCTCGTGTCGAACGGGCAAGATTGTTGTTAGTGATAACATTTCGTGTTTTTTGCAATGACGATATTTTACCTACTGGCGTTTAAATAGCCTCATCATTGAAGCTATAATCAAATCCCCAGGATTCTTAACACAAGCAAGATGCTTACTACAACAAAACAATGTCAAAAATCCATACTTAATGATAAGTACATCATTTCTAATGGATATAACTTAGAACTTTGGACAAAGTACTACCATGTTTCTTGTTATGTATGAACAGGACACAGAAAGCACTACGTCATCATGCTCTACAAAAATGGTGGCTGAAAGGGAAGCGATATTATTTTCAAACCTCAGGATTCTGTCGTTTCTTAACGCATGCGTTGTACAACATTTAAAAGGCACGCTCTTCTTATCCGTTCTTATTTTTGTGCACTTCCTCCGTTTTTTTTTTCATGTGGAAACAACCGTGCCGACCTTTACCGATGCCTACTCTTCATCGTATATGGTGAGGAGAAAACCAGGTTTACCTCCACAAAATGTTTCTAAAGCCTTTCAGGATCAAGTCGAACGCTAAGTGCAAGGAAAACGAAAAGTAAGTTTCTAATTTTCCTTCGTACTACGGTTACCCTGTAGTATAAGTAAGTATACAGTACTCAATGTTTTTCTTTGTTGCTAGTTATGTTTGTAAGTGGCCTCGAGTTATTTGGTTAGGTTATAACATTGCTTTAAGGTATTGTATGTGACAGAGGCTAATTAGTGTATGTAGTGATCTTGTGTTTACTGACCCCACTATTGAGAAAACGAAGTTTGTTATTAATTGACCAGAGAAGACTAATAAAATATATGAGTTGTTGTTGTTTTTTTATTGGAACACCTAAGAAGGATTCTGGCTTTTTGAGAGACCATTCTTCAATGTGGAAGAAAGAATGTCATAAAACTCTTCATAGTCCACAGGGTTTCATACAAGATTTTTTTTCTTGGGGGGGGGGGGGGGTGGGGGTGGGGGGGGGGGGGGGGGAGGGGGGGGGGGGGGGGGGGGGGGTAACGCGTTTAGGGAAGGAGGGGCCCCCCCCCCCACACACACACCACATTGATTGACCACACGCCACTTTTGGCCTCAATTAACTGAAGTGAACTTTCACCAAATATTAGATATACAAACAGCAAAATCATAGAATACCATTATAAATCGTAACCACAGACTACCATTAAGTAGTAAATATTTATTAATTTATTCATGAAATTCTGGGGGGGGGGGGGGGGATCCCAGGTCACCTCTCCCTCTATATGAAACCCTGGTCCAGGATCCTGAGAACCCTTTACCTCAGCAAAATGTAAAAAATCAGTCTATTTACAGAGCCCTCCATTCCAAAAGTTGGTCTTTTAAAGAACTAAGTAAGTTCATAACAGACCTTAACTCCATGAATCTAAAAAATGCCAGCTTAAAGCAATTTGACACTAACGTGAAATACACCACATGTTAATTGATCACCTAGTAGCAAAGTGGTGATGAGTTGGGAAAATTTAAAACCACATACATATGTAGTGAGTAGAGATGTCTTCATGTCTGTACCAAGTTTGAAACCAGTGGAACCTGTACTTTGGGAGATAACAAACATTCAGAAATGGACAACAAGGACGGAATTCTACTCTCTACTCCTGTTGCAATGTAAGGAGGACTGAGAATCCAATCCAAACAGTTCAAAGTCCTCCTGAAAGTGCTTTACCTCAGTAGACATAAGAGTGTCTGAAGGTTCCTGGCAGTCTATGATATTCCTGAAGACATCTTATCAGTGGGTGTAAGAACTGATCTTAAAACGGTTGATAAAAGCCCTTACCTCAATGGATGAAGAGCCTGTGTCCAGGAGATCTTACAGTTTGGGAGGGGATCCTCCTAAGAACCCCTTACCTCATATGGTAAGGAGAATTCTTCTTACAGCTGAGATCTAACCTAGAGTTTAGAGTCCCTTACCTAATCGTGTAAGGCCGAATGTCTGGTGAATCCTGACAGACGAAGGTGACAATCACAAGTAGAAATATAAGAAGACTGGTAGAAATAATAGTTAGTGAAAGGGGCTGTTCACAACTAAGTTATCAGCAATTAACCTTCTTGAGGCTGAAGGCTGTTTTTTTCCAGAGAACATAATTCCTGATTTAAAATGAGTTTCCGTATTCTTGTCATGTAGATCCATTTCCAGTTCAGACAACTGGTTTTTACTCATCCACTCTGAGAGTAGCCATTATTCAATGGACCTCTGTTGTAAACAAAGCATTCTTCACACTAGCATCGTATTGTACACGGAATGCCGTAGAATATCACAAGTATGTCGTATATTGGCCAGAGTTCTGTGGGCACACAGAGCATGTTTTGATGTCTTCTCTAGTTAATTTCAACATGATTCAATTTAAGTTTCCAAATGCAAGTTCATAATGGCCATCTCTAGTCTCATTGCCATATTTATAACAAGAATCAAACCGTATTGATCAGTAACTCTTGGCCAGTCTAAACCTCCACAGCCCACATAGAATCTCTTGTATCCCTAAAGGTTCAGCAACATTGCTTTTGTATCCCTTTCCTTTCTGCTTGCACATTTTTCAAACAACCTAGATGTTATATGGCTTACAGCTCTGGAATCAAATAATGATACAAACTTCTTCGAAGTGCAGTAAGGGAATCAAGCTCACGTACAGTATTATCTTGTCTTCCCTATTTTGATTTTTAAAACAATGACTAAGTATTCTGTCTAATTTGTGTGGTGGAATTTCATCCAGCTTAGTTTTCATAATACGGACTCACACCAGATGTGTAATTTATAAATGTTTCTGCGTTTCCACCAACTTGTAGATTTCATTGTCATTCCAGCTAGCAGTAGCTTCTGGCATTGTATATTCCCTACGTTGTGATCCATCGTCCAACTCTGTGGTATTAGAAGAAATCAATGGAACACAAATTTCTTCCGCCATGCTAATAGTTTCTTTGGTATTTAATATTTATTAGCGTAGTAACATATATTAAATTAGTTACAAAGTCACAAAACATTTTAACTCGTGAGCCAGCATATGGCCGTTTAAACTAAACAACATGTAAACATTAGAATGCACGTACGTGGCCGACAAGTAAATTAATTCTGTAATTTTTTTTCTTCACATTCATCTAGTGCTTGCTAGACGTCAGATTCTTAATCCTTACGGAATAACGTAATTATCCCTGCTGTAAGAGAAGGTTAAATGGTTCTTCAGACGTGCTATTTTCCTTGTTAGATCTCAAACAGTACTGTGCTGACCTATGTTGCCATGGCATGCCTGTCACTTCAATAGCAGTGAGACTGCTGGTTCACTCACCTCTTCCTTCCTTCAACTGGCACTTGTCTCTTATTGAAACTGAGATTTGCAAACCATTGAGAGTTGTGGTATATTCTGACATTGGGATAATGTATACATTCATTAATCTATTCCTATTCCACTGGTTAGTCCCAGCTTATAAACTATAAGTTTCTTAGTTTGTCTTCTTCAAGCAGTCTAATTACTTGCAGAGCATCTTCTGTGTGATCGTTTAAACTTTAATAATCAAGGATGTCTATACCTAGTCAAAGTAATATTATACAGGAGATCGTATAACCTGAAGTTCCTGGGAATTTTAAAAATATATCTTGCTATTTCAATGCTGCTCTTTCGTCCATGAGGTGCAGAATGAGTGATTAAAAAAATTTTTCTTTTTCACTTTGTTGCAGAATTAGTAAAAATAGAGGATATAGTTTATTTATGGTCTGCAAACAAATGACCATAAAGCACTGAGGCGTATCTCATTGTTTGGTCTTTCAATTCCCCAGAGACGTCATGATAATGTTTAGATAGCTGTACATAGTTTACTTATCAAGAGGGAAGCCTCCAGACAGGACAGGGGTTGAAGGTCACATGATTTGTGAATTAGTTTGTCTTCACCAGTCAAAGCTTCTCTAGAAATCCCACCGGTATTCTTCTGTTAGGTAGTGTGAATAACAAATAATTATTGTTTAGTAAACATTGTCTTTCCATTATAAGATTTTCTTCACTTTTTGTTAGTTTGTTTGTTTGTTTGTGATAAATACTCACCCACTACATTATTGTGCCCACTTCTTTATCATTGTGGTTATTGGTGATTGTTAGAGTGTCCAGGCTGGCCTCATGTGGGTTCGGACATAAGCCTACGATAGTGTCCATCTAAAGTTGAGGGTCACATGACCTGTGAATTAGTTAGTCATCATCTTCCCATCAAAGCTTCTCTTAAAGTCCCACCATTACTTGAGTTAGATAGTGTTGATATTGTTTCATTTGTATTTATTAATAATATTTATTTATTTATTTATGGTTGAGGATTTCATTGAGGATACCAATTCATTAATTCGCTCTATTCCTTGTCATTGTAAGTTAGTTGTTAAAGTATCCAAATGGCAAAATAGGAGTTTGGAGATACCCACATCAACCTCTGGGGGAATTCTTCGAGCCTCAATGATAGTCCGTGCTACAGCAAGCTGTGGCAAGTCATTAATAATTAGAGAAGTTCTGTCCATGGACAAATTGGCATGACCTGTAACCTTAATTGATCTTGTACATTGTGTGGATATGATGAATTCCAGGAGAGTGCATAGTAGTATAATATCCTGTTCTGCGATTCCATTGAACGCCAGTTGTATAATTTATGACTGGCTATTCATGCTATTCAGTTAGGGGTTTGAATTTGTACAGATGTATTGCACAACTGGGAACTGATGCAGGATCTCGTGGTCCTGATTTGCTTACCCTGTGGTGAATAGCTGACAGGCCAACTAGGACAGGCCGACTTCTCTATGTATCCTGGATATTTTTTAGAATCAAACTTGAGCTTTTCTGTGCCTGAAGAAGAGCAGCAAACTTGGTCGAAACGTTGTACTGGAATTAAAGTTAATTGACGTGTGTAGTCCAACTAGTAACAGACTAGCTAATAGAAACTTGAAGAGTAAGGGTCTAAATTATTTTTTATTTCATGACGGTTTCTCATTCCCATGAAATTGATTAAAAAAAAGCAAAGCATTATGATAAATGTCATTATGAAGGTCGTAATTATTTTCAGGAGGGGAGGGAGGGGGGGCAAAAACTATTTACAGGAGGGAAAATCCCTGGTATCCACTACTGTATGTAAAAGTGTTCCCCTCTCATCTGGTAATCATCCTCCCTCGTGTATATTGTATGTCAGTGGTGTATGAAGTGGAAGGGGTTCCGGGGGCTGGAGCTCAATAATGTTTTGATTAAAATTGTGATTTCTTGCATGAACACCTGCAAACCACAAACACATGCCCTTAGAGCCTGAGCCAATTATGCTGGCATAATTTTGGGCATAATAGGTGTGCCAAAGCATCGAGCTTAATGCCAGCATAATAGGTGGTTTTGAGGATTTTTTTAAAATTTTGAAATGCAAAGAATTAAATAGTTGTCTAAGCTTGCATCGGTATATGAGAGAAGAGGCTCTAACACATGTGAAAGCACATGGTACTTTTAGACTCTGTGGTAGGTAGTGTCTACCAAGCAGTATACGGATTCATAGTACATTTTCTTTGAACATCCAAGTTCACTATCATTATGACTCTAATTAATAATTTTCCATCGTTATTGGAGTATTTGATTGGGCATAATAGGAGCATAATAGGTAAATTTGACAAGCATTAGAGCAGAGCATAATAGGTGGAAAATGGAGCCGAATTGGCCCAGGCCTAGAGTCCACCCATACCGAAACTTCTTCCTACACACTGTATGTGTTTATGTAACTTAATTTTGTATGTTTGTTAAAGCTGTTGTTATGTGTATGTATGCCTTCAGGCGACAGCTGAAGCGAGACATAGCCACCTCCTACACATTTCTATCAAGGCGTGAGGTTGATGACCTCGTACCGGATGCCGATCCTCTCTATGTCATACATCTGGTCACGTATGGGGGCGTGATCGTGACGACTTACCATGTCAAGCGAGACCCCATGTTCTTCAAACACAAGGAGAAACTTGTACCGTCAGGTAAAGGGTCTTCGGTGGTTGTTGGCAAGCAAGGGAAACGCTTGGGTCAATTGTCTGGTATTTAATCTGTCGGCTGTTGTCCCTGGTACTTTCTCCGGTGACTTTGACTCCATAACCCTTTTCCACTTCTTTTAAAGATTTTTTTTTTTTTTTTTTTTTTTTTTTGAAAAATGGCCCACTTAAGCAATAACTATTCTATTATGTTTTAATTATGTTAGTTTCTTTGCAAAACAAACAAACAGTAACTCAGTTTTTACACTCGAAGCCCCTCCCTCCCTCCCCTAAAAATTCGTTGTGAAACCCTGCTCATTTTTTGTATAAATTTACTCAGAGTTGTAGTCTGACTGTTGGTTTGCATTTTATTATCTGTTGTGATAGTTTTAAAGTAGCAATTTGAGCTATACCACATGTCCGGTCTTATCTCTTGTCGTGAACATATTTGTTTGTTTGTTGTTTCTGTTTGTTTGTGTGTGTAGTGTATAGTTTATGGAAGTTTCCCCACATGTTGCGTCATATCGTCATGGATATACCTGGGATGAGTCGTCTGAAAAATGGAGCAGGTTTGTATGTGCATGCGTGTGTGTGCATGTATGTGTGTGTGTGTGTACATGTAAGAAATGATTGAGGTAGGGGAGACAGTTAAGACGAGAGAATGAATTTGCGTTATTTCAAGAGGAATTTGAAACGAAAATTGAGCTGAGGACAATAGAAGAATTGAAAATAGTGTTTAGAGGGGTGGGGCAGGGTGATGAACTGAGAATAGTGTTTAGAGGGACGGGGCATGGTGATGAACTGAGAATAGCGTTTAGAGGGGCGTGGCAGGGTGATGAACTGAGAATAGTGTTTAGAGGGGCGTGGCAGGGTGATGAACTGAGAATAGCGTTTAGAGGGGCGTGGCAGGGTGATGAACTGAGAATAGTGTTTAGAGGGGCGTGGCAGGGTGATGAACTGAGAATAGTGTTTGGAGGGGCGTGGCAGGATGATGAACTGAGAATAGTGTTTAGAGGGGCGGGACAGGGTGATGATCTGAGTGATATGTAAATATACCATATTGTTTACATTCCTGTGTTGTCTGGTTTACCGTGTGATAATTTGGTGGTGCTAGATTTATTACTCTCTGGTATCAATATGTCTGAAGTCGATAGAGGACTCAAATTGAACGGGCTAGAGAAAAATGAGTATGTCTCGGTGCTGTCTAGAGACTCCAGGTAAATCAATTATCATGTGACTTCATAAGGAAATCTGGAAAAGGAGATAACCTTTATTTTTCATTTGAAGCCGTGTTTTATAATGAAACTAGTAATGTGTTAATGGGTAAAGTGTTTATGAAGATGAGAATTTTTTTTTGTGTGTGTGTGTGTGTGTGTGTGTGTGCGTGTGCAGGAGTGAGTGTGGTGGGATTGCCATGAGCTTGATATCGTTCAAGGAGATGGAGGAATCCGCCATGACTGGTAGAGGATTTCAAGTGCTACACACACAAGGGGACCTGCTCTGGTAAACATATATGTAGGTGGGAAGTGGGTGTGGCCTAGGACTTTCCCATTTACTTATACTGTTGGTCCATTTGACAGCTAGACCAGAACATTCAAGTGCATCTATAGAAGGAAAAATTTTCAACTATTCATTTCAAGTATACATAAAATCACACGTTATGAAATATAATATTGAGTTGAGAAAGATTCATTAGTGGAGGGAAAGATGGGAGCATTTCTTTAGGGAGACAACCCAGATCAGGGGTGGAGTGTGAGGGGGTGGGGTAGTGAGGGAGGAGTCCCAGTGCTGCCTTCCTCCATATCAAACATTGGTGAAGTTTTGATTTTTACTATTATAAATTACCTCGACAAGGGTTTATGTGGGAGGGGGAAGTCACTTTGAAATATTCTTAAATTTTGTAAGCAAGAAGTAAAGATGATTGCTAATGCTTCAATCATGATTTTACACTATAACTGCGTACACTTCCGCGTAAGATTGGACTCAATTAACAAGTTATTGGTCAAATTTACCTGCTTTGTGTCTGGTTTTGCCCCTTGTCTTATAATGAAATTGTGCGTAAAGTGGGCAGTTTTCACAGATCCCGTATTATTATATATTAATTTAATTAATTTAATTTATTAATTATTTTATTTATTTTTTTGTCTCAGGGAAATGGGGTCCATGATGTTGCCAATGCGTGCCACACCTTACCGGTCATCAGGAGACAAGGCGTCGCCTGGGAAGGGGCGTAAGACTAACAAAGACTCCACAAAGGATCCCCAGACAGACACCTACACCAGAATGCTGGATACTCCCGTGCTAACCAGCCTTCAGGAGTTGGTAAGGGATCGTCATGTGTGTATGTACCTTTTGTGAGTGGGTGAGTTTGTTGTTTATCACTCATTACCAAGTGTGACTTTAATAATTAATTATACAATACTAGTATATTGTGAAGCTTCTGCTACTACTGATCACGATGATCTACTAGTGGTGTACTTGGGCGCTTTTGGCAAGTGAGCTAGCCTAACTTTGAAGTGATGACTAACTAAAAGCTGCGTCCCTTGGCATAATTTATAGTTGTTGGAATTGAAGTGTTCTAACTGGACTTACCCATTCAATGACAATGAAGAGAAAATATGCTGTTGGGTCCGCTATGCTTTAACAGAAGTTCAGATGCTTAGGTCTGCTCCATGTATCTTGCTCAAGGCCAGCAACTCATCTGGTCGACAGGTTCGTTACTCTGTCATTTATCAAGATGCTTTACCAAGCTACGTAATTAGTGGTGCGGGCAAAAAAAGGGTCACATGTACCATATAGATAATCCAAAAAATAAGTAAACATCAAGTGTCTAGTTCGCTGTCTAGCAGACACTCAGTTATCATCGTCCTTTTGTTCTCTTGCCTTCTTGTCTTTATTACTGATGTAACTTGATTTTAGTGACTGAAGGTGATTACCCTTTACCAACTCATGAAGAAATTGTGAATACAGACACTGTCATTACAAACATACAAGCACATTATGGAGATAAGGCTGACGTAAATTACTTTTTTTTTCCCTCCATGTGAAGATCAGAAGGACATCACCCTTACTACTGAGGCATGTGCATTCTAATTATATTGTGTCATTTGATATTTAATATTTGCTGACACCCCCGTTAATTATGTGAGTACATAATATATTGGTAGGATATTATAGTATGTCCAAGTTGAGTTGGCGAACCGTTAATAACTTTTGAACAGAAGTAGCTACGCTTCCGGGGTTTGTACCATTCGAAAGCTCTTGCCGAAGCGGTCCAGAAAATTCCCTTTAAAAACTTCAGAGCCGGCGGGAAAGTGCAGTTTCAAAACTCAATAGAAAAGTCTATGGGAATAAATAAAACCACACGTTTCCCGCGCTACACGTGGCAAGATTTAGTCACGCACTCAAACCGGACCAACCACGTGCGCAGTACCTCAGAGACAATTGTAAACAAAAAGCAGTCGTAGTTTGGTGACTTCGTTTTTACCCTTCTGCTTGACATTCTGGTTCATTTTAGCTCTGGATTTTGTTGCTATTCAAGGCTACTTAGCAAGAGCAAGCTACAATGTGAGGTAGTTTGTAAACACGGGTTGTTTGTCCGCTCAGATTTCTTACCAGTTTAAATAGGGCCTATTTATTTAGAAACTCAGCCAATTTACTGTTTGCTGACCAAGATAATAAGATATACAATTCATCATAGACTCTTTATGCCACTATTTATGCTTTAGCTGTCCATTACTCCTCATGTCTATATAGGCACAGTTGTCTACGGTTATGGTGATGCTATTTACCACCTTCTAAGTTCAACTGCTGCTTGTAGCTACCACAATTTCATGTCATCATAAAATTATATTAGTATACGTCAATTTTTTTGTATAATTAAAAAAAAATTGAAATTTAACGAGTAGATAGAAAATATAGTAAAATCATGAATAAAATGATCTGAATGGTTCAGTGTGAAGGACAAAATAACACTGGAATGTGTGTGGCCATAGCTAAAGGTGTAAGTGATGTACTGGATTCTTCACATTACTGTTGAGTACTTCAGAAGTTCGTCACACCAAGATAGTAAGAATAGAGTTTAAATACACGCTTAAGCACACAACAATCAGACTTGCTTGAGGAGGCATTCAGCCGCGGTCCTGCGGTTCTTTTCCTCGAAGATTTGTGCTACATTAGTAGCTCCGGCCGCAACCTTCAGCCATTTTTAGCGCACAACTAGAAGCTTGTATAAACGATAAACTACGAGTGATTAGTTATAACCAGGCATATATTAAATACAGCCACAGAAGAAACTGCCATAGCTTCTTTTTCATTTCAACAAGTAAACTTACGGTAATAATGCACACCTTAGACCCGCCCCGTTTTTACTGTGGGCGTCAACGTTTTCGTGCGTTTGAGCTACTATTGTCATGTGACCTTAATTGGTTTCCGGTTTCGCCAAGTGCATTCCTCTTTTGCCACATTTGTGGTCGCGCCAACTCGACGTGGACATACTATAGTCTTACTACAGATTGCTGTAGTTGTTCGTATGTTGTTATTGTTTTTAATACCGTGTTATTGTTAAAATTATACTGTGTATGTGATCTTATGACATCCGTGTGGTGTAGAAAGATATGTTAACTCCTTCCGTCGTATCGGCAACCAAAGATAAAGTAGAAGCATTTAAACTTATGGCGGAGATCACGTCAAAGTGTCATCAACAACCCATGACAGGCAGGAAGAATGCCATCCTAATGGCCCTGGAGGAGAGGGCTAAGGAGATGGGAATGGCGTCTGGTAAAACAGCAAGTGACGGAGAACCCCCGTTAGTCATGACAAAGCCTTTGTGTCGCCCTGATCGCGAAGCCCTGGGGAGTTTGTCTTCTAATCCAGCGAATTTGAAGTACCGTTCTGCTCAGCGTCTTCTGGATGACTGTGATGATGACGTGGATGAGATCGGAGTGTCTTTGCCGGATGATTACAGACCCGCTGAGGAAGATAAAGGACAGGAAAATACGTGTGGTGTAGCTGAGGGTGAAAAGACAGACAAGAACACTGAGCCTAGTTCGAGTGAAACTACTGGAAGAGGAAAGACAAAATCTCGAGCAAAGAAATCCAAGAAGGCTGAAGGTGAAGATAATCGAAAGGAAGCTGGAGAGGATACCAAGGTGGCTACGAATGGGACAAAAGGAGGAACACTAGCAGTAGAAGAATACGAAGACCATTTACGGAAGGTGGAAGAGAAGCTTCGCGAATCAGGCAAGGACTTATCCAAGACGGACAGTGGACTAAACGCCCTCTTGGCGGAGTTTCGGAGGAATCTTCTTGGCAGCGATCCGAACCTCGAGTATGGAAGAGATAGCAAGGACTATGCAGCTACCAAGGAAGATCTGACTTCAGTGTGGATTGCTGGGGGCCAGGCGGCGGTGGATTCAAGTGGGAGTGGCTCTGAAGGAGGCGGAGCTGAACTTCCAGGTGCTGATATGGATTTAAGCGACGAGGATGATGGTGATGAAGAACTTGATGAGGAAGAAAGACAGGACAAGGGGGTGGAGTCAACAGAGGGAGGCGTGGCCAGCTCATGGTATTCAATATCAGAGACAGCAGGCGGGGCGGGGACGTCGGTGGGAAATGGGCCCAAAGATGAAGATGAAGTTCAAGGTATGTATGTGTTATGCAAGATAGTATGTTCAGTTAAATTTTCAACTGCATGACAACACAACAGAAGGAATATATTATAGAGCTGTAACAGTAGCCTAAAGTGTTTTATTTTTGTTTTTTTGAGATTTTTGTTGTTGTTGTTGTTGGTTTTTTGTTTTTTTTGTTTGTTTTTTGTTGTTGTTTTTGTTTTTTAGCATTTAGTTTCTATTATAACAACAACAAAATGTTATTGCACCAGTGTTGCTATGGTAAACATTTTGAAGTACAGCATTTTTAAAAGCGTTGTGTTTGTGTGTGTTTGAACAGCAATGGATGACTTGTTGCGAGAGTGTTTCTTCCTGGCCATCATGTCTGTGAAGACTCAGTCAGTCAGTCTTCCTTTGCTCACCAGCAACTTGTACAGAGTGCACATGGTGGAGGCGTGGTGAGTGGGCGTGACCAGTCTGATACTGGGAGGGGGTGGGGCTAGTTGTTTGGATTGTTTACCTAGATGGCGTGTAGTTATTCAGCATAGCGCAATCACTACTTGTACAAGTTTAAGTGTTGATGGACAATAATTTGAATTTAGTATGTTATACTATACAAATTTATTTCTATCTACTACGTTAATACTTATAAGTGAACATAATGATCTTATTTTTTTACTGTAGTATTGATGAAGTTTTAATTAATTATAACAAAACGTTTCGGCTTCACGAAGCCTGCAGCAGTTAATGAAGGCTTCTTGAAGCCGAAACATCTAGTTATAATAAATTACATCAATACTATGATAAGTTTAAAAAAAAAAAAGATTATTATGTTCATTTTAGTACATATGTATTGCTGATGTGTAAGCTAATCTTGGAACATAGCTACTGTAGTTTTTGTATTGTGACAGAGGAACTTTTAAACTGCTGAGGTCTTTCAGAGAGGGACATATTAACTTAGTGTCCCTCCAATTGTATTGTTAGGAGCAGTTGCTACATTTTAAGTTAGTTAGGCGCTACGCAGCCGTCTTGAACTACCATTGTTATGGTCCCTCAGCTTAGGGCCTTTGCAACCCAAAAACGGTAGTTTCCTCCGAGACAGCACCTAACAAGTATATAAAAATAGTTCATTCCAAGTTATTATTATTATTACTATTATTGATATTGTTACTATTATTGTTGCTATTATTATTATTATTGTTATCATTATTATTATTGTTGTTGTTATTACTACTATTATTTCTTATTAATTAATTATCTTTTTTATTATTTATACTTATATTATTCAATTATCATGCAATGATAAGTTTTATTTACTTTCCCCTATTGCAGTCCTCATGATAAGAGGTTGGATGTGAAGAAGTCCAGTTACAAGAAGCTGTCCAAGTTCCTCTCCGCCATGCAGTCTCAAGGAGTCATTAGTGTCAAGGAAAGTGAGAAAGGAGCGGACATCATATCAGAGATAGACTACAGACACCCTCTGTGAGTTGCATGTGCCACTGCTGGAATACCACACACCCCCATCCTTGATATGTGTCCAGTCCCCTTTCACCGCGGTTGCGATAAATATATTTTGAGACCCTTTACCTTCTCATACTGTATGGGACCTATACTGTGTATGCCATTTGTATGGCTGGAATTTCCTTGGTCTGTGTATCTCTACTTTCAGTTTGTTGGCTGATAAGTTTTTACAGTAGCATGTGTCAGTGTGTGTGTGTGTGTGTGTGTGTGTGTGTGCATTTCCAGGGTTCGGAACTTCTCTCCTAGTATAGTCCGTGCGAAACCAGAGACTGCGGCAGAGGTAGCAGCGGAAATAAAGGTGAGAAATTAATTATTTTATAACCATTAAATACACACACACAAATATTAGGTTGTGTATGTTTTGGTAGATTCTGACCAGCAGTACATTCTGTACTTCCAGTGTGGCTTAGCTTGGCTAGACTAGTTAACCCCTTTCACCGGTATAAGCGCCATATGGCGGTCGAGGTACCCATCAACACAAAAAGAAGTATAAAAAAACGAACCGCTCACGCCATCGACTTGTTTTAAACACCAAAAACACGTACTATTCCGTCGAATTTTATTAGCCTACTCAGCGGTAGCATGACTTCGTGGCTGAGTGCAGACGGTGTTGTTAGTTTGTTGTCTGAAGCGGAGAGCGATGAAAGGGACTTGCAAGAGAGCAGTACAGATGAATGAGACTTGCAAGAGAGCAGTACAGATGTGTTTGCTTTCATAGGATCTCCAACAGTTACTTTTAGGGAAGCTTTAGAAGATGCTGTGCATTCTTCTGATGATAGCACTTGCAATGGGTCTGAATCTTCAGATGCTGAAGGTGAGTCATAAACACTGGGAATGTCTTAGATAGCTGTGCTTAGCAATGCAAGGATAGTTAGTTCTAGGTTTAGCTAATAGAGCATAGTAATCTCGTATTCAATGCTCCTTTTGCAAGGTCCATTTACGTGTTACACCTGAATGTAACTGTTGTTGTTTTTTAATATACTCTTACAGATTTTTCATTATAAGCAACATTTTTGTAAAACTTTAGATTTTTCATTATAAATATATGATTCAATCATCTAGATGTAAATCTAATTGTATAATCAACATATTATCACTTTTATATTAAAATAATTCAGTAAATATTATGAAACATTAATTAAATTTTTGTGGTTTGCTGCTAGGCAACATACATGCGGTTTTTCAAAATCCCTAACTAGTGTTCTACATGAATATATATGGTTGCTAGGTACTTTTTTCAATGTTTAATTTGTTATGATTTTTTAAATCTATTTACATATTTTCTTTTTTAAAATCTACTGGTGAAAGGGTAATAATTACAGAAAAACCTGTATTTTTTTTGTATTTAACCCTTTGCGGACGAACGCAGGCGAGCAATTATGTAATTAAATACGCGCACGCCGTAAAACCAATTAGTTGCCCGAGACGACGACGTTTTACCACTGGAGTTCGACACGTGGAAAAAGAAAACGGGCGAGTGTTTCTTTTGTGTTAGGCCTCAAATAATCTGCCTCTAGCGTTGTAGCTATGGTAATTCGTTAGTTTATAGTTTATTGAGTTGTTTTGAATACAAACTTAGTTGGAATTATCGAGGAGGCCATAGTTTGTTAGCTATTTTTTTAGCTTATATTTATGAAAGGAGAAGTCACACCCAAGTGTAAGTTCTAGTTTTAGTTTGCTTATTTCTAGCTACTTTAGGCCTTTACTTCTTAGTAGATGTTCTATTTGAAAATAGCTAGACACAAAGTGTAGGGAAAAAATTTTTTTATTTAGTTGGTGCACTTGGTATAAGTTATACTTATTTTATAAGACTTATTTTGTAGAATAGAGATTGCAAAAAGTATACTATGTAAGCTACTGAAAGTTTTAGCCCGCTACGCGCTCTGTAACTGTAATAACAGAGCAAAAAAGAGCTTGTCACGAATTCGTGACAGCTGTATTCTCTTGACGCACCCGGTGTGTCACAGATTCGTGACCATCGTACGCGCGCGTTAAGTTACGGCGGTCACGAATGCGTGACGATCGTACGCAAAGGGTTAAACAGCTTTTAATGAGAAATAAATAAGTTATATTCCATAAAGAATGGCTGTATAAGAATGTTTGTTATCTATTGCTTACAGTACATAACTCGTGATATAGTGCATGTTAATTAATGATTATTATATATTCACATGCAAACGTGCAGACCATCAAGATCACCCAGCTGTACGCGCCCTCTCATCGCCAGGTGGTGATGTTCCGCCTCGTTAACTACAACAAGTCTTCCCTCATGGAGTATGGCCAGGTACGAGAGGCACTCATGAAGTACGTCAAGGACAGCAACCTGGCGGATCCTGACAACATGGCGTGAGTGCAGGGATGAGCGGAGAGACAGGGTATGGTGTGCCGGGTCAAAGAGAGGGAGGGACAGTATTGAGGGGTGTGGTTTAACATCAGTGAATTACACACATGTACACACTCATGACCTAAAGGTAGTATCTAATGAATTCATATCCAATTGAATAGCAAATAAAACTATCCCCAATGAAAGGTAACCTTACTTGCCACAATTTTGTTGTAGTTTATTGGTTTTGTTTGTTTGTTTGTTGTTGGTGACTATTTGTTAGATGTGTGATACCAGATCCAGTGCTGACAGATGCTATGGGGCCGACTGGACATTCTTTTGTCAAAGGAATCATGCGCTCGGATCTTATCAAACTGTGAGTAAACCACACCCATATGCACAGGTCACGCCCACTCTGTATTTATTTTCATTAACATTGAAGTCTGAGAGCTTGATAGCACTCGGGGATGTTTGTTTATTTATTTATTTGTAATATGTATGGACGTACGTATGTCATTACTTTGACCCTCGCGTATTTTTGTGTTCGTTCGCGTTCGACCCCGTCCCAAATTGCACTAAACAGAATCCTCTGGTTCATCGATCAGTTATACTGTTTGCATGTGCTAAATATGCATGCACCCTTTACCGATTGTTTTTGGTTGTTACATGTATAGTTAATAATCAAAAGGGGGGAAATGAAATCAATATGAATTTTTTTTAATTAATTTATTATTATTATTATTTTTATTTTTTTAGAGTGATAGAGCAAATGAAGCCAGCCTACAGCATCATTTATGGCAAAGCCCCGCCTGTTGTGAGGCGTGGCAACTTGGAGCCAGTGAGATTGACACTGGCCCAGCGTACGGGGAATAAGAAAGTGACTCTGATAGACAATCTGGACGTGTACGGGATACCAGCTTCTGATGTGGCTCACAGTCTGCAGAAGATAGCTGCAGCCAGCACTACTGGTGGGTGGGTGGGTTTTGTGTAGGTGCGGTGTTGTGTGTGTGTATGTATGACCGGTTTTTGGAAAATCAGCCTAAACGTGGTAAACAATTTTTTTCAGAATCCATGTGTAAAGCCTTACACGTCAATTTTTTTTTTCGAAAATAAAATTTTATGCCATGCTGCATGCAAATCACCCTCCAGGATATCATAAACAGTAAACGTACCCTCCAGAAATCTTGCTGTTTACAATTGTGTTATTGTATCACCACAGAGAGTTCGACCTCAGTTGACCCCTGAAGAGGACTTCGGCAAGAAGTCGAAACATCGGGTTAAGTTTTAATTAACAATATTGGCTGTCAGAACGAGAAAAAATTGCTATTATTATAATTAATTCAGCTGAGAATGGCTGAATTAACTTACTTTTTAATAATAAGAATTTTTTTCTCTTTTTAACAGCCAATATTTTTAAATATACTTAACCCGACGTTCGACTTCTTGCTTGTTGGCTGTTAAAATTCTTATTATTATAATTATTTCAGCCGAGAATGACTGAATCATCGAAACTTACTTTTTACATGTGTGCATACTCGCACATAATATATGCCATCATGCAGTTTCTTGATGAGGCCTACATAAGCCTATTTGACTTCTTTCAATCTGCCTGCAACCAGTTTAGTTCATAGTGTCGCGGAGACATGCGGTAATAGTATACTGAATACAAGACACGCCCCCTTAACAACTCCTTTACATGGCGTGTTTGTTTTTTTTGTTTTTGTTTTTTTTGTTTTGTTTTTTTGTGTTTGTTTTTTTTGTTGTTTTTTTGTTTTGTTTTTAGGGTATTTTTTTTTTTTGAAATCAGCAATAATAATTTGAATACTAAAATATTGTAGGACGAAGACGCCTTGTGCTACAGCTTCCAAATTTGGAGGACGGCATCACCTACTGGTAGAAAAAATAGAAAACCGTAGATACCGCATTTTGGCCGATTTTCCCGAAACCAGTCACATAGTGTTATGTATGCGTTGTGTGTATGTATGTTTGTGTGCCTATGGGTATTATAATAGTAGGAGTTATAATTTATAAGCAAAATTGTTATAATTATAAGTCCTGCTACAATGTATTCACATATACATGTATGTTAGTGTTTTTATGTGAATCAACATGTGCTGAAGATGTCATTTTTGTTGTTGACATAGTAACCGATGTCCCGGGTCACTCTGGTGCTCGTCAAGTTCTGGTCCAGGGCAATGCCATCAAGACAGTGGTGAAACTGCTGGAAGGTTAGTGGACACGTAGGCTATAGTACAGATACATACATACACCATGTAGATATTGTTGTACATGTACCATGGTGTGTTCAAACTGTCCAATCAGATTGCTCAGTTCACGGTGAATAAATTTCATTCCCACCTCCTAGGCGGTGAATTAGTCCAATCAAAAAAAAAAATTTGTGCATTTCCTATCGCCTTGAGCCATGGTACGAGTTGATTGCACCCCTCCGTTCGATTAGTATGGGGTTTACGCTATCCTTGGGCCTTTGGCCTCGGTTTTGTAAATCCAATGCTGACCTCCTCATGGTGTAGCTTATACTTATTATGATGTTCAGATGTGAAATATGGAGGTATTTTTACAAAAGTGTGTGTTTAAACAGCATCGTGAGGCAATAACTTGGGGTGCTGTTGTTATTGTTGTTGCCTAATTTTGTCTTATGTATATTGTTGTAGAAATATTCTAAGCACCAATTGTTTTACAATGTTTTGTGAAACCGACGTAGTGGCTAGAAAAGTCTTTCCAATGCATGCACACCATTGTGACTTTTAAAAACTCTGTCTTCATTTCGGTCACACAATCAGTATGTTGTTTTTGTTTGTTTTTGTTTGTTTTTCCAGCTGTTCTTTGATTTGGGTCTTAATAAAATTATGGTAAAATTCTAACTCTGTGCTGGCCAATGACTATACAAAAGATTATTAAAATATATCATTTGTTGTAAACTGACTTACCACTCCATCCTGTTAGGTTTCCCAAAATAGCTTAATTAAGGGGCTTCAGCAAACAGTTTTAATGGTCACCTGTATTACATTATGTTGCTCTTTAATTAGAGAACTATGGGCTTCCCACGAAACACATTGAAGCCATCAACAAGATCAAGCCCCCTAAAGCCACCAAAAAGAAGAAGAAGAGAAAGTAAGGTCAAGCCTTCAAGAAGAAAGAAATTTGAGTTGTTGTTATTTAGAACTTCACATATTCAATCTTCCATCTCCACATTTGCTCATGCATGATTGATCACAATACAGCGGTCATTACATTATATTTATATTTCAGTTAACAGTAATGAAACAAAAAGCTGGAAGAAAATGGTCACTTAAAATTTTTTAACAAAGAGGGGGCGGGGCGCTTAGCAGCCCTCGTCTACAGTATCTAGGTTGGTGTGCTAATGAAAGTTAGTACTGGGTTATGTAGATTCAATAACAATGTCAATCTTTCATAACTATCAATAAAAGCTGCCACATGATAATAGCACATAAAAATACTAAGAAATACTATTAGTTCGGTAGCTATGAGTCACTAAACCTACTAAATTGTTAATACTTTATTTCTACTGACCTTCCTCCACTTCGTACAACAACTATGGAAACACTTGTACACCGCCTTTGTTGCTTTGCCAATGACGCATGTCTCCAAAATAGGATGAATTGCAGGCTGAATAACAAAGCATAAATTTAAAACCAATCTGACTGGTATTGGTATGTCTGACATCCGTAGAATACCAAATATTACTGCTGCAATTATATAAGGAATCAAAAGAACTGTATTAATTACAAAAAGAACTCCAAATATGGTAGCAAGAAGATATTTCTCATCATTAGAGGTGTTGCTTGATGTTGCATCTTGTGCAGCATTATGTTGAATTTGACGTCTTTTGTGGCTAATTTTGCAAGAAATACATAAGATCCATACATTAGCAATGAGGGAGATAGCCAACAAAAATAAACCAATCGAAAGTAGTAATACATAATAAACATTACTATCTGCGAAAATTCTTGTTTGTTCAAACACTGGAGTACAAATGCTCAGTGCATTTAAACCAATATGTCCAAATCCTATCACAGGTAGTATTGCCACTACAATACTCAATGTCCACACGATTAGGATTAATACAATGGCAAGTTTAACAGAGACATAGCGACTGTACTTAAAGGGCCACTTGATGTAGACAAGTCTATCCAAAGCCAGGAGTGCCAGAGTGCAGTAAGAGACAGAAACAAAAAGAATGTATAATGCTCCAATTGTTTTACATGACCGACAGCGAGCATAATCTGACTGTCCCAGGGAAAACTCACGATTTAAAGAAGACTGTATATTGAAAGGCAAGACTAACCCACAGAATAATAAATCTGATATCACAAGATTCAATATGAGTAAATAGGTGGGATCTTTTAACATTTTTTTCTTCAATATGATAGCCAAGACAATCAAGTTCCATATTGTTCCGACAAATAATACTATAAATTGACTCACAACCAGAGCTGTGATGCTGTGTTCAGAGCTAGGATCATCATAGGAAACTGTCCATTCCCTGTCAGTGACATTGGAACGACTTAGGCAGAGATCATCAATATTATTAGAGACATTGTTCCTATCAAACCAAGAGTAGTTAGTCAAATCAAACGAGATAAAGTGGGCCATCACCAACTAGATGAAAATAAGTGGTACAATCCATTATAAACTAAATGTAAGCTACCAATAAAATAATGTGACAGTAAAGATAAGAAATTGCTACAAACTGAAAACATATTCTTGACTATAATTTTAAATAAAAAAATATAGCTTTTTTTGAGTATTCATTCACGTACACATGCACACACACAATTTGGACACCGATTTTGGATATTACTGAACACTATAATATATATCAGAGAAGCGGACATGATGAACATTGCAAACATATCTCCCAAACCAAACTGGAACAATGGCTTCCTACCCAACTATATTAATACATATACACAAACATATACAATACAAAGAAATACGTACACTGTATAAAATGCAGACACTTCCAATATGTAACAAAAAATACAGACACGCACATATCAACACACGCACATATCAACACACGCACACACACACAGACACACTTAAGTCCCTTAATACTATTTTATTTCTTAGTTTTTGAGAAAGCGAGAGATAAAGCATACACTACAGTGAACTCTTCTATAACTTTTTTTCTTTCTCCTGTCAACAGCTATGTTGGTGTTGTTGTTGTTGTTGTTGGATCTGATGTAGAGAACTATCGAATAGCAAAGTATTCTCTCCCAGATTAACTTGACCATGACTATGATGCTTCTGCTAATATACAACACTCGGCACACATGCTGGAGGACTATAGTAGTCGTACTATCTGTCTGTTTGTCTGTCTAGCTCTGATTTTAGATATTACTGACAATTAGCCTTTAATTGTGCTACTTTTTTTATGTCGGCCTGCATTTTTAGAAATGTGGAGCTAGCTGTCAGTTCCGCATATAGTTACTAGCTTTTGGGGGGTAACGTCCACTACGATTACGTCATTATGCACGTGAACTAGCATCCTCCTGTAGTTTTGCTTTATGCTGGAAACACTAAGTGCTGGAATAGGAGTTTCGCTTTGAATCTATACCGGTTAGTATCTATTGTGCGTATTAAGCCTATTTGCTGAAAACAAAACTTTTCATTTACCGTTTTCATTACTCATGCTACATATATTGATACCTGATTAGGAATGGCCAAATAAATTATTTTATTGGTTTGAGAAGCGATTCTATATCAAGTGTTGGAGACTCACTGCAGCAGGCTAATGGAGCAAGGCTCCCTGGACTTTGTCTAAGACCATAATTATTTCAAATATTTGTTTGGTATCATGTCATATGTCATCACTTACGTGATGATGCCATGTGTGTTACCTACCTCTCTTGTACTACTTTGTGTTCTGCAATTACAATTTTGGTCAGAGTTAATATTTGTGACAGTTACCTCAGATTTGTTATGTTACAATCAATGCTACGTGTGCTAATGGCTAGCCAAACTGTCTTACGGCAAGTTCTTGTCAGAGTTTCAGCGATAGTTACCCAAGTGGTGTACAGATAGTGTATGCTAGTGCTGAGGGTTCCACTTTGGTGATGCTCCTTCACATTGTATAGTACTGTCAGTATACGTCAGTGACACTAGGTACAGACATTTTATAATCACACAAAGTCAAATCAAACACAGAAAAGTCAGCAATGACCAACTAGCTGTACTAAAACAGAATTAGAAGCAGTAGCTAATAGACTTAATATACTTGATTTGTCACTGGAATAATCATCGCCGGTATTGACTTCCAACGGGAAAGAATCTCCCTTACTGCAACAGTGTAAAATTACAGTTATGTTATCAAAGTAGTTGTATGTTTCCATTTCATACATTGCATTGCCTCGTAAGTTGACTGTGATTCTAACAAGGCGAGACAAAAGTTAAGTGCTGGAAATGCCTCATACATTAAATGTTGACGCTAGTCCACATGTATGTATGTATGTAATAATGTTACTTGTTTTTGTTGCTTCTTTTTAAATTCAAACAATTGCTGGGAGTGGTTACTATGGCATTGAAATCCCTTTACCATATACACATAATTTAAAAACTCGACTAATTGTTAGTAGCTTGAATGTTAGAATAAAAATCAATCATATAATAATAGTGTAGTTTTAGGCTTGCTTGCCATTTGTACTCAAGCACTTCAATAGTACTTTCTGCTCCTCCATCTGCCCAAGGCTTTGATCTCACTCTCCGAGGCCCCACCTGAGCTGCCGCTGTGGCGCTGCTGATTCTGAAACTGTGGCCCGAGATATCACTGTAGTTCATCCCTGTCACCACCAATGCTAGCCTCACTTTCACAACGAAGTGTCTCCTGGTGAGTGCTACGCCTGTCTGGTCCCTCAAAAGCTGTTCTGGGTTAGACTATTTTATTCTGATGCTCACCATCCTCGGCTTTTCCTGGCTGTCCACCACAATATCCTCAAACACAAAGTTAGCCCAGAGATCAAAGCCGCCACTGAGTCCATCTCCATGCCCAGGAAGATCAGACTTGTGGTTAGCCCTTCTTCCTTCTTGGCATCCAGAGGCATGCCCAGCAACTGGCCCGCTTCTTTGAGCGCTTCCATTGTCTCGTCACTCTTGCCACTCCCACCACGAAATCATCAATATAATGCTGTAGCCGAGAGATACCATATGTCTTGGTCACCCACTCCACTGCATTATCCAATGCCGTAAATAGCAGTAGCGCCAATTTCTGACCAAACAGCGGGGCTCTGTCTATGAGCACTGTGCCATACCTAGGAGCCATCAGTCCCTGGGGTGCATCACCACGTTTCTATGAGCCATACTCACATTTTCCTTGGCATTCTTGGCATCTGGGCCGAGCTGCAACACTCTCTTCTACCAACGTGTAGGATACACTTGCCAGCTTCTTGTCAATGGACCGTCATTGCCATTTGTGTCCTCTGGCGCTCACAGATTTACTATGAGATGCCACCTTCCCGGCTTGCCTTTATTCGGGATGAGGCCAAACCTACACAGGACTGCACCCTCTGCCTCCTTACCTGCAACACTCCACACTCTCCCAGTGCACTCCTCATAGCTATTTCTATACCACACTCAATGTAAAAGCTTGTGTGGATAAGCAGTGTGAAGTCTTATAGAATAACTGTGTTTATATGATAATAGATAATATGCAAATACACATTATCCATTGATCTCTGAAATAGTTTCCTTCAATCTCACTATTTTTACTTAATGCTATGTATACAATTGGTGTTGTAATTGCTTTAGAAATGAAGCCTAAATATCTTGACAGGTGTTTGAACTTATATTAAGTCTGTTTTACCTATACTCTCTAATTTTGCTGAAGAAACATTGGCTTAGCTTCTTAATGCGAGCCCATCACTTTTATAATAGCTTATGTAGAAAAATATCAATATTGTTTAGATATTTGCTATTTCTTATGTTTATTGGGTAAAGAGACAAAGATAAAAATGATGAGTAATGCTCCAATAGTCTGACATGACTGACGAGCATTGACTGCCCCAGGGAAAACTCGTGATTTAAGGAGGAGTATATTGAAAGGCAAGACTAATGCACACTATAATAAATCTGATATCACAAGATTCAATATGAGTAAATAGGTGGAATCTTTAAACAATCTTTTCATCAAAATCAGAGCCAAGACTATAGAGTTCCATACTGTTCCCACAGTCACAATTGAATCTGGCACACAACCATAGCTGTAATGCTGATCTTAGAACTAGAATCATTATATATTATTGTCCAATATACATCAGTGACATCAGTACATTCAAGGCAGGGGTTATACACTTGATTAGATGCAAGTAATTATATAAATAATAAATGAATGTGCAGGAACAAAATAATACATGATCCTTATAATTAAAATGGTTTCACTTACCCAATAATAAGTTATAGTGACCTCAGTGTGGGAGTTTTGCTGCTGGGCCGAGGAAGGTAGAGCCGGTAGGGGTAGTCTAATTCTTCGGCTGCCCTGCGTAGCTACCAGGTAGATTCGCTGCCACCAGGTTCTTCTCCACTCCAGAGTTGGTGCCGGGCCAGGGATTAGCGTCTTACTAGCTAACCCTCACTCGAGTAGCTACCCCAGAGACAGAACTTCAGGTTTTACGCTAAAATCTGATAGAGAGAGAACTGACGTACGCATGCGTAGTCAGGCAGAGGAAGCTCGCAGCCAACCTCTCAGCTTGCCGCTCTTCCGGGACGGACTTCGTCCCTCTTGTGGCTGAGACACTAGGAGGGTTGGCTGAGGACACCATCCGAACCATCACCATCATCAGCAGGGCCATCGAGAATCGCTGCGGCACTTCTGACTCCACCCCAACTACCAGTCACCTGTTTGGCCGCGTGGCAGTTGCGTTATGGCGGGGCAATGCATCGCTGTGGCTCCATCGTCTCCCCACCATACCCCCCTCCCTGGTCGGTGTAGCCTGATCTTTTTGTATATTTATTGTCTTTTTATTTTTATTTTAACCAGTTGTATAGCTGAAAAAAGAAAAAAAAAAAAAAAAAAAAAAAAAAAAATTTATAAGAAGGCCGACGCATGCCCAGACTCAATGATACATACATCCGGACACACCCGGGGCACAACTTATACTCTAAAAATAATTCAGCGAAGCGAGCCAAGCGAGCGAGACACTTACAGGGGTAACTCAATTGAAAATCGGGGATGTTTATTTGTATATATGTTTGGACGTCATTTTGTACTTTGACCCTCGCGTTTTTGTGTTAGTTATGCGGTCGACCCCGTCCCAAATTGCACTAAACAGAATCCTCTGGTTTAGCGATCAGTACCCGTATCACCCTAGAAATTGAATTGTTTACCGTTTTGAATTCTTTTGCGGGTGCAGTTACAACTTGAAAACTTAAGGAACTTCCATTTCTATAAGCCGTGCGCAACAGTATTTACTTGAAAATACATTGTCCACTAGACTACTGCGAAGGTAAGTCTGTGTAGGTGCATGTCCAGTTGTGTCAAAGCATTGTGTGCTACAACCAAGAATATCACAAAGAAAACTATTAAATAACGTGTATTGTTTTGTTGTTGTTTTTTTCCTTCAATTCAAGCAGTTGCAGAGAGTTGTTACTATGCCACTGAAATCCCTTTACCATGTATGCGAAATTTAAAAACTGGACCTTATTTTCAGTAGCTTCAGTGTTAGAAGTCAAAATCATTCATATAAAAATAGTATAGTCTTTAGGCTCTCTCGCCATTTGTGCTCAAGCACATCACTAGTTCAGCGAAGCGAGCGAAGCGAGCCGAGCTGACTCTCTAATGAGTTCACGATATATATACAGTGCTTCCAGCTTAAAGAGATGATTTTTTAGCTTTTTGGTTAAGGTTGCTAATTCTGCTATAATTTCTCAAGTATGTGTAATAGAAAGCTAAAAATTTGTATTCTTATGCATTAATGTCATATTAACATACAGACAAAACAATTTTGTGGGTTTGTGGTTATTGTTGTGGTTATAGGTGATGGAACTGGGAGCTTCAAGACAGTGAATTTGGAAGTGTTTAAGGGTGCAGTACCACTTGAAACCGCAGCGCTAAACCGCAGACGGAGGAGTTATGCTATGTATTTATTTCTCGTTGTCTGTTCAATGTATGCTTACTTTGTTGTTGCAGTTGAAACAGACACCAACAGACAGCTCTTATAAACCAAGTTTCAAGAAAAAAGACCGACCAGGAACGGAGAAATAACGGTACAAACCTTACGGCTATTCAGCGAAATAAAGGGGCGACCGTTGCAGTTACGAAGTCGATTTTTTTTTCCAGCGGTAGCCTAGGGGCTTCCCCACAACATTACAACGCCGTATTTTTGATATTAGTATTTGTTTTCCATTTTTTTAAATATTTTTATATTATTTTTTTGTATCCTATTTAAAAGAAAAAACTCGTTGTAATGTTTTTTTAAATGTGGCTTGTACCCCGTGTACAAAATATGAGTTCATTCTGGCCATCCAGTACTTCTGAATATCGATTTTTAGGTACGAAAGCTAACTATTGATTCGTATTCATTTGATTCTTCAACTCCGCCCCCCAACTCTGAGCGCGCAATTTATTGTAGGCAAAATTCCGGGTGGTGGCGGCTCTAATTAGAACTGGTAAGCAAACACAAAAGAAGAGTTACTGTGCGAGTGAGGCCCGCGGGGAAGAGTACGAGACTTCTGGAATGTACTGAAGGGTCCCAGACGATGAAGAAGCGGCGGCGTATTAATCGCGCCTGGAGTCACTCGTTTAGAATAATATAGATATATCACGGCTCACAGCTGCGACTTGGAAGGAAGAATCTGCTTTGGTGTCTTTGGAGAGCTTGATAGAAGGTTGGTGTAGCGGGTAGAAGTTAGAAGCAGCTTCAGTGTGTTAACTTCAACTTCTCAGGAGCTATTTTTTTTCTATCCCTGTTACTGTTGTGACTGATGAATAATAAATATAGCTATATACGATATTTGCACACCATTAAAAGAAAAATGTGAATTATTACTTTTATTTACTAATGTTATTTTCTTTCTATAATAATATATATTTATCAATTAGGCTGTTTATTATCAATTATTATTTTATTGATTTATTTAAAATAATAAGACCTGAATCAAATTTTAGATCATAGTACTATGTCTAATCTACCTCAACAGGAGAGAAAGGTACTGGCATGCTCTTCATAGAAATAGATGAGCTCCCATTATGAGAAGGCACAACTCCTTGGTTCTAGGGTACAACTGGCAGGTTCACAACAAAAGAGCAGAAGACATGGCTTCCTTGTTTTCCAGAGGAGAGAATAGTAGACCTTCGGCTCTCCTAAGAAGTCATGCCTCCTGAAGGGAAGAATACTACATCCTGGTTATTTAGAAGAGAGGACATGGCACTCCAGTAGAGAGGTCAATGAGAAGGCACAGCTCCTTGGATCCCCTTGATAGTATTGCATACTTCAGAACCTTTGATTTTGTTCATTTCATATTGTATTTGATTATGGCCCTGCTACTATGGAGTTATGATTTTATAATATTGTTTAGTAATATATTTTAGAAAGTGAACAAATATTAATTATCTACTCTGCTGCTTCTGCCCTACAGTACTGGTAGTCCTTTGAGGTGGAAGCTCTTTGTGGTAAATTGTTTGGTACAGTTAATTGGTACGTGTTCAAATTGTGCGCGAGTCGCGTACAATAGTCAGTTCGCGGAGAGTAAATTGGATCGAGTTACGGGCGGGTTTTGTGGTATTCTACTGAATCGCTTAATTACCGCAGGTTCCGGTGGTACTGCACCCTTAAGCTGAAAAAAGAGAAATTATTTTTCCTTAACTTGGTATACTGATACTTTAATACCTGAAGTTTCATATGAGCCAGATTTTGTGGGCACACGAAATTTGAATCTCGAAATATTTAAATTTTAAGAAAAAAAGTGTTTAAGCCAGGATTTTTGAATTTATTGAGTTATATCTCTAAAAATTTGACACATGATGTAAAATTGCCTTAAAATTATTGTGTATAACTTTGGTAGCTATACCTTAAAAATTGAGTGAGGTGTGGCTGTTTTTCACCCAAAAAAATTACGCACGGTAAGGGTCGTCAAATGATGACGTTTAGAGCGGGTTGTGGGCCTTTAGTACACGTAAACGCGACGTCACAAAACAGCGCATGCGTATTTGTGCAAGGGCGCCAGTTTACCGCTAATTGTTACACGGTATGGCTGATTTAGCTACGGTTGTATCTCAGGCCCTAGGTATCAAGTTTTACCGCGTTACTGCCTATCACGGCCAGCGTTTTAGCTTCCGTCTGGAGCTGCACAACCCGTAGGACTCCAACTGCATCGCCCTGATGTTGTCAGAATACCGAATGCTGGGAGCCTTGGGAGTATTAAACTCCTTCAGCTTTTCTTCAGCTCTTGAAAAAGATGACCACTTGGATAGGCTTGGCTCCAAGTTAGTAGTATACCAGCCAACAATTCTGACTGATTTCGACTTCGTTTACTGCTGCTAGTAGAACGATGAGAATCCATACAGCCGATTGCAGTTAGGGAAAGTCCCGTCTTACCGCTCGGGGAAATAACCGTTCGACCTTAGCTCGTTAACTAGCTACGTTTAATGACGAACTACCGCAAAATCTTGACGTCAAAAAAAATGGCGTAAAATGTATTAGAGTGAATGAGAAAAGTGCTGTTCTCCGTTTTCCATTCTCTAAACAGGCAGTTTTACTATTGTAAACATTGTTGGGATGATGAAGAAAAGGTATGTGTATGTTAAATGACTGTAGTGAGGGTCTATACAGTAGTTTAAAAAAATCCACTCTTTAAGTTGGAAGCACTGTATATATTTAGGTCTAGAAATTGTTTTTGTTCTTGCGTGGGCGTACGTGTGTACTCTTTCTCCTACGCGCTTGCGCGGGCCGGGTAACCTTCTTAGCAACATTTTGTTTTGTTTACCCGCCTTACGAAGTAGCGATGCCCAGTAGACAAAACGTTCCCTTTCTCCTACGCGCTTGCGCGGGCCGGGTAACCTTCTTAGCAACATTTTGTTTTGTTTACCCGCCTTACGAAGTAGCGATGCCCAGTAGACAAAACGTTCCCTTTCTCCTACGCGCTTGCGCGGGCCGGGTAACCTTCTTAGCAACATTTTGTTTTGTTTACCCGCCTTACGAAGTAGCGATGCCCAGTAGACAAAACGTTAGAAACGCTTGGTCAAGAGCTTTGAGTGCTTTAGAAACTCCAGAAGAAAAATTAGTAAGGAGAAAGATAAGAATGAAAAAGACAGGGCAAGGAGGAGGAGAGCTAAAACGAAACAGGAACAGGTAGCAAAGTAAATAATCTTTCTTTTTGAAAAGCCATTAAATGTTCCTAATTTATTTATTAGACTATTCCTAATTTATTAATTAGATATGCAAGAGGTAAATATAAAATAAAATATATACTTAAATAAGTTAATACGAGACATATTTCCGTTTAGGAAACCATTATGCAGAGTGCAGCGTCTACAACTAATGTCACAAAAACAGCAAGTCACACATTTGTTTGAAAGTGATAGTGAAAGAGATCACAGGCTCCACTGTTTGTCCACTAACCAACTGTTGAGAACAGCAAATGAATCTTCATTGCAAAATTCCTCTAGATTAGAGCAGTTGTCAACTAACCAACAGCAGAGATTGGCTGATGAAACACCACTTCAACGGGAGACTAGGTTGTCTCAAGTTAGGGGGAACAGGTCAAGACAACATCCCTAGGTTCCATTGCACCATATTATTCCAGCATTTGATGATCCTCAAGATCACACAGCAATGCGTAATTTTCATGCTAAAATCTCATCGATTACTATCCCAGTCTGCATAACATGTATGGAGAAGTTTCCAGGCACCAAAATGAAATTTAAGTCATTGGAATGTTGTCGATGTAGCCGGGATAAACATATCCCTAAGCTCTATTCAGCTCAAAATAACATGCATCCTGGAAACATTCCTCCACTTGCAGGTTAAATTTAATGTAAAACTATAAAAATTAACCTAACTCTATTATCAAACTATGTAGTCTAAGATCTACATCCATTTAACATACTCTGCTCTCCCTCTGAATATGTTATAGTACCCAAACAAACTCTTTTATTTTTTTTTTTATTAAACCACAAAGTTTACATCAGCTATAACTGTAATGATGTATGCCATTTTTAATTAAATAGCTGTATATTCTGTCTAAAACACCAGCCAATAACTTTGCTGGTAAAATAATTCATTATTCTTATATTATCACAAATAATATAACATTTAAACTTTATTATATAAAGCAATACTATGTAGCTGATTACGAATTACATTAATAAAATAAATAATAAAATAATTCATTACTCTTGTTTTACCACAAAAAGTATAACATTTAAACTTTATTATACATAGCCTAAATTTTATAGCCTTCATCATACAGTGGTATAGAATAGAAGCACCAATGAATCTATATGAAACAACAGACAGACATAACATTAACAACATCAAAATAAATAACTGTATCTATAGCTGCAATTACAGGGAACATGCATCGCTCGCTTCGCTATTTTGCGCAATTCGAGCGCACACTAGTTAGGTCTAGAAATTGTTTTTGTTCTTGCGTGGGCGTACGTGTGCACCTTTTCTCCTACGCGCTTGCGCGGGCCGGGTAACCTTCTTAGCAACATTTTGTTTTGTTTACCCGCCGTACGAAGAGCGATGCCCAGTGTAACAAATTCTGCGAAAGAGAGACAAAACGTTAGAAACGCTCGGTCAAGAGCTTTGAGAGCGTTAGAAACTCCAGAAGAAAATTTAGTAAGGAGAGAGAAAAGAATAAAAAAGACAGTGCAAGGAGGAGGAGAGCTAAAACGAAACAGAAACAGGTAGCAAAGTAAAGAATCTTTCTTTTTGAAAAGCCATTAAATGTTTCTAGCCAGGTAACATGCATCGCTCGCTTCGCTATTTTGTGCTATTAGAGTGCATCACTAGTAATATACTCGTGACACACCTACTAAACTACGTGAAACCATAAATAACATACATCTATATACATAAAGAAAAACTGACTATCTATCTGTTCAGTCTTGTCTTGATCTTCATCTTTCCAGTGGAGATCCGGCCCCACAGGCCCCCCTATAGGGTGCGTCTGACAAACACCAGGACGGGGCTCCACAGGAACATCATCTTCCCAGCCCTGTCGACTCAGTCCATTGGCATTGCTGTTCTCTTTGCCTGGGCGATACTGGATGTCCAGCGCCATTCCTTGCAGCTTGTTGAGGTGCGTGCTCGTTAACGGCGAGGTGCAAGCCTTATGGTCAGTGAATACAACCACCGGTGTTCCATATAGGTAGAATTCGAAGTGCTGGATTGCGGCAACTATTGCTAGCGCCTCCAGCTCTGTAACAGTATACTTTGTCTCAGCTCCTTGGAGTTGCTGACTGTAAAACGCCACTGGGAGCTCCTCCTCCTCACGAACGACATGCAGACACGCCCCCAGACCATCAACCGATGCATCGGTATACAAAACAAAAGAATCAGACGAAGTAGGGACATACAAAATAACACGATTACATAAACACTTACGTAACTGTTCAAAAGCCTCCTCCATCTCCCCCGTCCATTGAACCCTGAGTGGAGCGTCCAAAGAGGTGGCCGGAGTGAGCTTGCATGAAAAGTTAGCAAAGCCCTCTACAACATCCTATAGTATCCAACGCTACCAAGAAACGACCTGAGTTGTTTTTTTGTGATTGGCTTCCTAAACTCAGCCATAGTGCTAACCCTATACTCAGGCACAGCCACCCTTCCACATCCGATTTGATGGCCAAGGTAACCCAAGAACTTCCGACCAAACTCACACTTGTTACGTTTAATCTTCAAGCCTGCCTTGCCCAGACATTCCACTAGTCCTTAAAATGGTAATCCCAGCTACTACTATAAACAATGACGTCATCAATATAGTTGTTGCAGACATCAGAAACTGGGCGCAACACCTCTTCCAGGACTGCCTGGAAAATAGCCGCGCATTTTTGAGCCCAAAGGGCATGCGCAAGTATTTGTAACTACCTAACGGGCACACAAAAGTAGTTAATTCACGACTATTTTCCTCCACCCTGATCTGGTGGAAACCAGATGTAAGATCTAATTTAGACAACACCACACAATTTCCTATCTTATCCAGTATTTCTTGGAGAGTCGGAATCCAGTGCCTCCTTAGAGGCGTTATGCTATTCAGCTCCCTGTAGTCAACACAGAGACGGACACTGCCGTCCTTCTTCCGTACAGGAACTAAAGGACTACACCATTCCGAACTACTCTCAACAATGATACCCGCCTTCAATAACTTGTCAATTTCTTGTTTGACCTGGGCTCTGATATTTATTGGGATCTATCACATCCATCCTTAACATGAATCACACATTCCCCTACAGAACATAGGCCCGGAACATCGGAAAAGTAAGAACTCAACTTATCCAACACAATCTGTAGCTCCCTTTCCACATAACCATCACACTTCTCATCACTCAACATGCATCCCTTCTCTAATACTCCACACATCTCCTTCTCTTCTTCTGCCACCACACACACAGCACCAACATTAGCTTCCCTCACTGCATATTTCTTGGTATTGTTGATGTGCACAATTTTCAAAGCATCACTCCCCTCCTTACATACTCTATAGTTTACCCTTGACAACTTCTCCTTGACAACATACGGACCCTCCCAGGAGGCTTCTAAAGCTCCCTGAAGGCCCGGTACTCTCAAAAGCACACGTTCATCCACAGACAGTTCTCTCAACGACTTATTCTTGTTGAACTGAGCACTCCTCGTTTCATTCACTAAGCTACCTCTCGCCATAGACACATCACACAAAACATGCAACCTATCCTGCAATCGATCCACCCATTCAGCCACATCCATTTCCACATAACTCTTCTACCTATCCAGCGTACAATATATCTAGGGGCCCCCTCATCTTTCTCCCAAAGACAGTTCATGGGGAGAGAAACCAGTATCTCTATTGATGAGCTGGCGAATGGCGAACAACGCCATCGGTAGAAACATCATCTCTGGCCTTGGCCAACATAGGCTTGAGCGTGGCATGTAGCCTCTCAATCACTCCATTGCCCTGTGGGCGGTAAGGGGAAGTATGTATCGTGCTTATACCCAAGATCTCACAAAGTCTTTTCACAGCCTTCCCCATGAAAACGCTTCCCCTGTCTGATAATATTTTCAAAGGTATACTGGTCCTAGTAATCACAGATATCAACCCATCAGCCACTTCAGAAGATGATTCTGTTCTCAAAGGAACAGCCTCAGGCCACCTCGTTGCAAGACACACGAAGGTGAGGACGTACTTGACACCGCCCTTCGCCTTAGGCAGAGGACCCACCAAGTCCACAGCCACTGATTCAAATGGCTCGGAAATGACAGGTCGCTCCGCCATGTGAGCTTTCCTGTTCCCAGCTTTGTTCAGGCGCAGGCACACATCACACGAGTGCACGAACTCGGTGACATCAACGCCCATACCAGGCCATGTAAACCTGTTATTGAGTAATTCTTTAGTTCGCCTCACACCCTGATGACCCGTAAAGTCATGGGCTAACCTCAACACCTTACCACGTCTCACCTTAACACCTTACCACGTCTCACCTTAGGTAATACCAGCCTGCAAACACGGCTACCTGTACAGTCTTCCTCCTCATGAAATAACAGATCACTTCTCCACACAAACCCATTTAACTTTCTCTCACCCAACTCTCTACAGTGTTTCAACGATTCATCTTCCTGAATTTCCTTCTTCAACTTCAACACGTCAGATTCATTCAACCACTTAGGACTACCCAAATCCACTGACCCGCACACATCCACACTATTCTCACTCACCACATCAGCATTTCCCGGCTGGCATCTCAGCAGTTGTCTGGTCTGGATGGCCATCTTCCTGGGGCTCAGGTAAGATGTCATCCACATCATCCAGAGAGACAGGCGGCACCACGTCACTATCTCTCATGATTGCTGTTTCGTCAGCTAGGGAATCCAACCATGCCGCAGCCCTTGTCACAACATTCACATCCACACATGTGTCCTCAGGCTCCTCAGTATGCTCTGGAGAGGCTACTGAGGCCTCCACACGCACCTCTGCCTCCCTCTCAGCAGTGACTGCACCCACTTGTGTGGGTGTTTGGGCGTCCGGGGTATCACCGGAGTGCCCCGCTTCAACACCACTGTTATCTGGTGTATCCACTGCTCCCAAAAGGAGTTTCAAAGCCATGGAACCATCCATCGGCACTGAGAAGAGGACTTTGTCACTGAACATGTCTGCTTGAGCAACGGCTACTTTCCTGGTGAAGGAAGTGCCATTGACTTCAAAGTCTACCAGTGCCATACACAATGTCACTGGCACACCCGTTGCTCCCCTCACAACTACAGTATCTGGGAGCATCTGACTCTCGTATACAATATTTCCCGGCACAATTGTAATCTCAGCCCCGGTATCTGGGGCGATAGGGCATTGACCTTACCATGGACTAGTGGAAAATCAGATGTAACGGCCACCCAATTAGCAGTTCTAGGTCTAAATCCTGGTTTAACACCCAAGTTTCTCTGCGTCGTCTCACTAGACTTGTTGTCTCTACTAGAGACTTTGTCTACTCGTTTGGGGCAATCACGAGACTTATGGCCCACCTCATTACATGATTAACATACAACCTTAGACAATCCATCCTCCCTCCTACCCCTGCAATCAAAAGATTTGTGTCCTACTCCACCACACTTAAAACATTTCACTTCACCATCTCTCTCTCCTACCAGCCCTTGTTTGGTCTCTAGGCTTGGTGTTGCAAGCTTTCAAAGTGGTAGCTGTGGGGGAGATAGCTTGAACGCTGCCACCAGAGTTCCAGTCAATTACTCATATGCCAGGAGGGTATTCTAATTCCCGCCGCGCAGTCCAATTTCTAGATAAGAGTTTTACGTCTAACGAAAATGATATGAGTAACGAGAGCAACGACTAAGAACTGAACTCACACACAAGAGGACGAACTATAAATACAAAAATAAGACCACACCTACAATTGACACGAAAAGCTCTAAACATCCTGCTCTAGAGCGTTGGGTTCACGCCTAGAGCAGGCACATGCACACACACCAAAGTCCACAAACATATGTACAATAAATCAACACCATTGTCCTTTCACGCAAGCTACATGATATGATACACGACAATAATTAAGACACAAAAATGCATTCTCTGTTCCATAAATTCTTTCTTCTCTTCTCTTTCTTTACTTCTCTTTCTTTCTTCTCTCTTTACTTGCAAGTGGTGGCCCCACAGGCCCCGCCCCTAAGCCTTTACCCATCGGGGAAAGCTGATGAAATCCAAGGCCATCCCGAGCAGTTGGTTGGGGAAGATCATCCTCTCCCTCCTCGTTATACATTCGACTAAGTCCATCGGCGTTGTCATGTAACTTGCCAGGACGATATACCAACTTGACATCATACTGTTGAAGTCGTAAAGAAAACCGCATCAGTCGCTTGTCTAAGTGCGAACTGGTGAGAAGGGCCAGACACGCCCTGTGGTCGGTGACGACGGTCACACTGGTACCCAGCAGATAGTGCTCGAAGTGACGGAGCGATTCGACAATGGCCAGTGCCTCTGATTCAGTCACTGTATACCTCGATTCGGCGCCTCGAAGCTGCCTACTGAAAAACGCCACTGGTAGCTCCCGATCACGTGCAACATGGAGACATCCTCCAACACCTCCTCCAGATGCATCACAATACAAAACAAAACAATCTGACTGTGTAGGAAACTCTCGGTAATACCCTATGGTGCCCAAGAAGGCTCTAAGTTGCCTCTTAGTGTTAGGCAGGGGATACTCAGTAATAGCGCTAACTCTAGCTTGAGGAACAGACATGCACCCTTCACCTATGTCATGCCCCAAATACAGCATTGTTTTTCGTCAAAACTCGCATTTAGACAGTTTCACTTTCAGACCAATATCACTCAGACATGCTAGTACTTTACTCACATCACTCATATGACTGTCCCAACTACGACTATACACAATGACATCGTCAATGTAATTCTTGCAGATCTCTTTTACGGGCTTGAGCACATTCTCAACTATGGAAAGAAAAATTGCAGGTGCGTTTTTCAACCCGAATGGCATTCTCAGAAAACGATAAGTACCCATGGGACAAGAAAAAGTGGTGAGTTTGCTACTCTCTGGATCCGTTCTGACTTGGTGGAATCCAGCTGTGAGATCCAGCTTGGACAGAACATTACAAGGTCCAACCTTGTCCAAAATCTAACGAAGAGACAGCAGCCAAAACCGCCTCAAGGGGGTAATACTATTTAACTAACTGTAATCTACACAGAGTCTTATTGACACGTCCTTTTTCCTAATAGGAACAATGGGACTAGACCACTCTTCATTCGCAGGCACAATAATTTCAGTCTTAAGCTGGAAGCACTGTACAAATGATGTAGCTTGTGCAAGTCATTATGCAACTGTGCAATGATATGGTATACATTAAGAGAAGCTACACATGCTATAGACATTCATGACTTCACCTGTAATTTCAATGGGAAACTCCAATTCCAGCACTCTGGTTAATCGCTGAGTAAAGCAAAATTACCACAGGTGGTAAAGAAATTATTAGCTCATGTGATAAAAGTGTGACAATAAGGGCATGTCATTAAGGGGCGTTACCAACAAAAGCTTATCGTATGGCATAAAAAAAACTAGCTTTCTCTGAAAAGATATATAAGTCAAAACAAAGAATTCTGGATCATTAAACGTTAAAGGAACTCAAACTAAGATTTTGATCCCTATTCAATCTTGGGAGGGGCAGTCTTCGAGATCCACTGTTAAGAGACAGAATGACTGAAAGACTGACAGACAAGGCGAGTATTATTATTCAATCGCGCATGCGTGCTTACGGTTGGTAGCTAGATCGCTATCAATACATGATCACAGGGGTCTTTAATAGTGTAATTAATAAAAGTAGGTGCATGCAAAAATAAAAGGGTGTCACACATGATAACATAAATACATATTTACAAGAGTATAATAATGAGATCTTAATTAAGTTCACATGTGAAAGTAATTAAAAAAGCAGCAATAAAGTACAAAATGCATAAAAGTTAGCTTCAAAGCTTTCTGTAGTTATTTAGTGTGACTTCCTCTCGAGAAGCAGCAACACAGAAATTTGCTCATTACTTTTGTTGCCTTGCCAATTATACATGTTTCCAGAATAGGATGAACAGCAGGTTGAATGACAACAATTAAATATAATACAACAGTGGCAATGATAATAACTGGTTTGTGTACTTCTTCTTTACGAAGTATACCCAGTAATACTGCTGCAATAATAAAGGGAAGAAAAAGCACCATATTAATTATAAAAAATGCTCCAAATAGTTTAGCAAAAAGAATTCTCTCCTTAAATCTCCAAGATTCTTCAGAAGTATTGTTCAAGTCTACATTTGTCCCAGTGCTACATTGACTTTGACGATTTTTGTGAGCAATTTTATAAGCAAAACATAAAATCCAAATATTTGCAACCAGAGATACAGAAAATGGAACTAATCCAACCAAAATTAGCATTACATAATATATTATGCTCAAAGAAATGTTGCTAATCAAAACAGGAGTGCAAATGTTTAATACATTTAAGTGGATAACTCCAAATCCTATCACAGGTAGTATTGCCAGCACTACATTCAGTATCCACACGATGATAATTAATGTTACAGCTAATTTAACAGAGACATAGCGACTGTACTTAAAGGGCCACTTGATGAAGACAAGTCTATCCAAAGCCAGAAGTGCCAGAGTGAAGTACAAGACAAAGATAAAAATGGTAAATAATGCTCCGATAGTCTGACATGATTGACAGCGAGCATAATCTGACTGCCCGAGGGAAAACTCACGATTTAAGGAGGATTGTTTATTGAATGGCAAAATCAGTCCACACAATAGCAAATCTGCTGCCACAAGATTCAATATGAATATGTAGGTGGGATCTTTAAACAATTTATGAATCAAGATAGTAGCCAGGACTATGAAGTTCCATATTGTGCCAATAATTGATATTAGAAATTGGCATACAACCACAGCTGTGATGTTTTTATTAGAAGTAGGATCATATACTCTCCAGTATACATCAGTGACTTCAGTATGACTGAGGCAGAAGTCATAAGGTTGCTGAGTGCCATTATTGCAATCATAGCATAAGAAGCTCGTTGAATTGCTCCCAGAAAAGTTAGCCATTACTTATTCTATTTTTTTAAAGGTTGAAAATGATAGATGCGTATTTATATTTTCATATTGAAAATGAAATTATTAACAGTTATGTAGGGTTATATTATAAAAAAATGGATTTTGATAACTTGCCATTGTCATAAGATAAACTATTTATTATGTATTGAATATAGGGTTTAATCCTGTTGCCACATAGGAAAATGCATTTTAAAGTAAACAGGTTGTGACTTCAGGCAATATTTTCCATATCACCTGTGTTCAGAGTTATCACGTTGGGTTATCAGGTCCACCCAAATTATACAATTGTTCATTATGTTTCTGCTGTAACATCTATTGTAATTCTTTATGATTAGTATAATTCCTTTATGGTTAATACAATTTATGCAATTAGGATAGTTATTTACTACATAGTTATATGCGGTGTTGCTTTTATTATTGTTGTTGTTTACTCTGTCAGAATTGTGAGTGTGTAAAAGTGTTGCTTGTGTTGCAGTTGATGATTATAGTGCAGTTTGAAATATTTGCTCCCCAATTTACCCGAGTGGCAATGCTGAATTGGAGGCTATATCATATCGAAAGCATTCTTTATCCTTCATTCGATCTTTATCTTTATATGAACTCAGTATATATGTGACATATTATGTTGTTGTTGTTTAAGTGAAGCTGTTGTTTAAGTGAAGCTTGGACATTTTTATGACCAGACAAGTGCATAATTTGACTATCTGGAACATCAGAGTTTGCTAATTTTGTAATCATGTTTTTCTTCGCAGAATAACTAATAATTCTAATAAACCTTGCGTAGAAATTTTCTTCATAATCTGCCCAATTTTATCCTTCACCATTTTCTGTTTCCTGTACCAATGTTAGCCACTGCCGGATATATAGAAAGCAGAGTCAGGGTTGCACATTTCAGTAGGCTGCTGTGGACATACTGTTCAAAAGTTGAACAGGGCACTATTCAGAACTAGCTACTAAGAGTGCTCCACATTTTTGGCTTGAAGGGTCGAGTACTGCTTAATTCCCCAGATGAGTTTTTGTATCTCACTCACTGAACTCTAGAAATTTTGTGCAATCGGATGAACATTTTAGTCCGAAGTCAAAAAAGTAAGCTTACATATCGCTCGTCACAGCCTCCCATATCCATATTATGATACACATAAAAGGAACCATGTAGTATTTTGTAAAACATCTGGACAACTACAACCCAATACACCGGTATCACAAAACTGTTCTATTTCCCCATCTGCAAGGATTTCAGAAGCTTTACACCTGCTCCCTTTCCCCTCCTTTTTCAGCATTTTTCTGCTGGTACATTTCCTATAGTATGGGACACGTAGGAATTTTCAGTCTTGGCCTAATGAAAATACATAAGCTGATCATATAGTTTGTGAACCGACACTGAAGCAATTAATATGAAATGCTCCCACAAGTACCAATCAAAATAATTATGACTTCCTTTTGAAAGTCATCTTTAGAAAGATTAATTAACTTATCAATACAGAAAATTAACTTAACAATGCTATAAGCACTAAATGAAATTTTAAAGAGCTCATTTGAGAGTGATATAGCTGCTTTCCAAAAGCCTTATATATAAAATGTGGCGATGCAATTAAGAGTTGAAAATAAAAGCATAACTATATGATTCCTCACACAAAGGAAATAGAAGCACTATATCATCTATTATTTGAAGTTATATATCTAGCCTTGCTGTTACATAACTCCAGCATTAGGTAAGTTGGTTATTTAAAACACATTTGTGAAATAGAAAGCACTACATAATATATGACAATATGGAAGTTATAAGTCTATGAACTCTATTACATAGCTAAAGCAAAGTACGATGATCATGTCAAAACTAGAAACAAACTAAGCTAACTCTGTAAACAGAATTTGTGTCTATTTGGTAGCAAATTCAATCTTTATATGAATTAAAATCGTAATAAAACAGCACAAGCTAATGATGGCAATTATTCATATGAAACAATACAACAACAAAAACACTAGAAGTTCAGTTTAAGTTAAAAAAAGTTGGCTTGACAGAAATTCCTTATACATCATTATGGTTCAATCTCTAGATGTATTATCTTTCCACTTCTTGACACAGGAACAAAACGACTTGTAGCTACATCATCTTTGTGACTTTGCCTAGTATACAGGTCTCCAGAATGGGATGGATTGCTGACTGAATGACAAAACATAAGTAGAATACTGCAATGGCTACTATTGATATATCTGTGGTTCGTAGCGCACCCAACATTGCTGCTACTATTATAAAGGGAGGGTGGAGACCCATCCGGCCCACACATTTTCCTTAAAAATTGATGCTGAAAAAAAAAAAGTTCAAGCAATGGTGGCAATTCTTTAACATGCTGAAATTATTTAGGGTGATAAGGTCTCTCTGCACACCAAAATTCAGACCATTTGCATCTTCGTAAGCCCAGTTTGGAGCGATTTACTTCTGCGGACATTTCGTGTTGTTTCTCCGCAACCGTCCAAGCTTTTCTGCCGATTAAAGACTCTACGGCTTCCTCCCATTATGTTCCCGCTTCCTACGTTCAGTTTTTAGCTATACCAACTTTACTTTTCTAAATATCCGACCACTAAGGTCAACTTTTCTTCCTGGCACGCTATCAAGAAAATCTAAACGTAGGCCTGTTCACCTTACGTCACCGAATTACTGTTCCAAGTTTAGACTGCATCCCGTGACCCCTTATAGCTCAAAAATACTTGTCGCAAATTCACCCTCTTTGCAGGCGGCCGCGAACTGCGGCTGGGTCAAAACGAAGTGCGCGTTAGACTATTTGGACGACGTTATGTGCAGAACGGCTGACCCTCACCTTTGACCTCAGAGCGTGGCCGATCAAATGAACTTTGAACCTTAAGCACGTGCGCATGCGCATATGTCTGACCGTCGCTGCGGGGCTGACCATCTCTGCGTGGCTGAACATTGCTGCGGGGCTGACCATCTCTGGGTGGCTGACCATTACTGCGGGGGCTGACCATCTCTGCCGGGCTGACCATTTGTGTGCCGACAGACCCACCCCAAGCAGCACCTCAATCATGCTAGTACATGATCACTTGGAAAAATAGCTGTAGGTCGTACACATCAATATTTTGCAACTGTAGTTTTATAATTATAATACTTGTTCACACAACAATCAAAGGGTGTGGCTTCAATTTTGGGCGTGATTGCTTATTCTAAAAGGTTGAAGCAAATGTTATACTGGTGACACATATTCTTAAGTCGACAGACCACAACTCCATAAAGTGAATGGAGCAAACTACATGTGTATGTATCTAGTAGCGACAGTGAGAGCAACATACAAGTACTTTTCCTGGGTCCATACATCTCACTCGCCTCCTCCCTTCCCCCCTCCCCCACCTCCCTTCCCCACCCCAATTTGTTCATAGAAATGTTTCTCCAATGTGTTGGAGTAAATGGTAGCATTGTATTACTAGTTAAATACAACTTAAGTACGATCGACGTGTGATGACTCAAGGCAGCACTAAGAGGTCACTAACTGAAGAATCCTTGAGTACTATGTTAGTCAACTTTATTCTGAAAATGCAGTCTGCTTGTAAGCTAGTATACCATTCCCAATGCCATTGACAAAATACTAATGAACTATTCCATTAAAATAAAATACTGTAAATTTCCAGTATGAAGAAGCTCTTAAAGAGTTGGATTATGACAGTGTCAGTGATAAGTTTAGTTGTCCTCAATGTTCCAGTAGATTTTCCTTCAAACAAGGATTGAATCGTCACTGGAAATGTATCCATGGCAATTCCTTGGACACTCTTGCATCTCAAACCTGTAACAAAGAAGGGAAAGTAATTACATGTTACCAAAGGTTTCAGGAACACAATGCTGTTTTCACTACAGTACAGTACAGCACTTGATGTTACACTGCTCATCTCTACTTGATAAAGGTCTCAATAATAACCATTAAATAGGAATTAGAAAACTAAATATACATTATGAATGTAAGAAGGGAAAAAAAGCATGAAAGTACCTCTTACTAAGATGAATGAAAGAGACCACAATGGCACTTTATATACTACACACATGTACATGTGTAAGTGTACATATACAATATATGAGTTTATACATGAAGAAACAGGTGTGACGAGCCCCACAACAAAAACTTTAATTTGTACAGACATAACAGCAAAAGCTCTACAATTTACTCATGGGCTGATACCATAATTTGTAATAATTGACACTATCATTTCTCAATGATTTTACATGCCACAGTTGTTCATGTATGTGCATGTGATACAGAGAGTACCAGTACTTATGACTGCAACATTGTGCTCATATCTATCAGGATCCTGTACAAATGGCATCAAAATGTTGGATGGCTTCACTAAACTTTGTTCTAATTCTGGGGTGTTGCTTGCCAGTCAGAAAGTATTCAGATGGACTCTTCTTTACAAACAATGCAAAAGTAGTAAATTTAAGAGCAATGCAAACAGTGGTGTAGGAAGATGATTCGGTATGGGTGGGCTCTAAGTAGTCTCGCATACACAGATCCTTTACCAATCGCTGCACGGGATAAGGATCTGGTAGACTGACATTGAGCAGTTTGTTCTTGCTTAGTCAGCAAGTGGTTAACTGTGGTTCAATTAGTGTGGGTGTACATCGTTAAATATTTTCAGGCGCGTGAATTGTTCAGATCAGTAGGCAGAGCTTGTTCTGTATTGCCATGAAGAAATGTTACTTATGCAAGCATGACAAAAACCTAAGGTACCATGGCATACACAATGGTCCGTGCACAAAGCAACAACTGTATCTTGCTGCTACGCAAAACTTCCAATTGCAGATATCTTAAAAAAAGCTAGTCCAAGTCACTGCTTAACATAACTAATGGCATCACCTAAGGAAGAGTGTTGACACGGCTGTTGGAGAGTTGTGCACAGAAATACTACACGTGCAAAAGTTTGAGTAGTCTTACGTCACAGGATATTACGTTACACATTGTTTGCGGTCTCCCCAATTAGCAAGGGGAACTGAACAAACTGCTCAATGTCAGTCTACCAGACCCTTTTCCCGCGTAGCGATTGGTAAAGGGTCTGGCTACGCAACTAAGGGGAAGTTTTTTTTGTGGTTTGCAGGTGTTCATGCGAGAAATCACATTTTAAAGTTGTGTCAAAATATTATGCCCCCTCCCCCCTCCCCCTTCCCCTCCACTTCCTACGCCACTCAAACCATATCTTTGAAAAAATATGTAGACACACTGACAAGCTTCAGTTCCTTCCCCTACTCTAAACTTGGGGCTGAAGAAGCCTGTAGCAGAGAAAATAAATACACTGCCAGTATCATAAATATTGGACATTTGGAAAAGCTGAGCAGAGGATAAAGGGTAGGAGCAGGTGGTAGCATTACTAATTAACATCTCCTTTTCCTCACTCAATTACGCAGATGCCCATTAATTGGGTTAACTGAAAAAACAACAACAACAAACAAATAATACTAATGGATAAATTAATAGTGCTAGTAGACGTGTCAGTTGGCGAGAAATAATCACGATAATTCAACCCTTTCACAAGCAATAGTGCCTCACAGAGCTCTGTGTTCAAGCACTTAGTAACCATACTACAAAAGCATTGTAGTTAAGAGAGTGGAGGAATTTAGTTTAAAGAAGGGGGAAAGGTGTGTCCCCCTTTCGGTATCAAACAATGCAGAAATCATTAGTGACCTTAATAATTGGTACACTTTGTTTTCAAGATGCTTTATCTTTCATTAATGCAAAAAGCAACAACAGATATCACTATCTGTTGTTGATTTTTAAAGATAAAGCCTCTTGAAATGAAAGTCAACAAGGCAGTACTCATTGTGACATAAAAAAAACAACGTACATTACTGAAGGTTTTCTTTACCAATAAATGTGAACATCTCCAGGTAAAGTAGGAAATATATGCTCGTCAAATTATTAAGTTAAGCTTAGAGTGACGGAAGTGGAGGGGGGTGTACAGGGGGTCACACACTGTGCAGATTTAAATGATAAGAAACAGTTTTAGTTATTTTTTCACCAATTAAATACTTAATAGCTTTAATAGCATATGCCAGTATTTGGTCAGGGCTTCATACAGGGGAGGGGGGAATTGGGCCATTTTAACCAAAATATACATATATAACAATTATAAGGGCGGGGTAATTAAAACAATTAAGTGGCATATATAATACAAGCATAGAGTATTGAAACAAGATTGTTATAATAAGATAAATAAACTGAGGAGGAACACATCACTGATGATGAAGAATCCGCGAACATTCTCACTAGAGAGATTCAAAGTGAAGATTGCAATCCTATCTGATATACAATACACAAGGTGTTGTGGATCCTTCTAAAGATCAATGCCTACTTGCAATACAAACTAAATCCCAACTACAAACGTATCAGCAATACTTACACACAGTGGTCTGTATTGAATTTACATTCAAAATAACTAAAATAAATATATGTGTGCATGTACAAGAGGGACTATCCAGTAAGTTGAGGACTTGATCCCAGCGTAGTCTATTGACACGCACTACACCAAGCAGAAACAGAGTAACTAGTGCAGTGAAGACCCACTAGCGGGTATGGTAGCGTCAAAGTTCCAGTAAGAACAGTCAATGACAGTGTTCTGGGTGATAAATATAAACAAAAAAATGGAACATCGACGATGCCCAATGATCGACGGTACACGAAAATAAGAACAAATAAGCATGCGTGAATACTAGAAATAAAATGTAATGTTATAGTTGTTCTGGCAGTCAGAGAAAACATGAAAGTTTGAGAAAACATGAAGCTGTTAGCTTCACATAGGGTACTAACTGTTGTGGAAAAGGTCCCCCTATCGTCACGTCATAATCATGTGAGCAAATAATTTCTTGCAGTTTGAGATAGTTTTGCTTAAGAACCATCTTTACTTAAGTATTTTGAAGAATACTACATATGTTGCACTTGTAATACATGTAACTAAACTATTGGTCGCTCAATGTAATACATGTACATTACATGTTATTTCACAAAATTGGGCAATGTGCTACAGGAAGATTGGCCTTTCTGATATAGATACAAGACATGTTTGCAGTAACATTTTCAACACATGGTGGAATTCTAATATTAAATTAATTTGCTTCCATCAGCTCAAAGAATACACAGGCAGCGAGAGAATACTAGGCAGTGAGCCTGAGAATACATAGGCAGTGAGCCTGAGAATACTAGGCAGTGAGCCTGAGAATACCTAGCCACTAGCCAGTGAGCCTGAGAATACATAGGCAGTGAGCCTGAGAATACATAGGTGGTGAGCCTGAGAATACATAGGCAGTGAGCCTGAGAATACATAGGCGGTGAGCCTGAGAATAGATAGGCAGTGAGCCTGAGAATACATAGGCGGTGAGCCTGAGAATACATAGGCAGTGAGCCTGAGAATACATAGGCAGTGAGCCTGAGAATACATAGGCAGTGAGCCTGAGAATAGATACGCAGTGAGCCTGAGAATACATATGAGGTGAGCCTGAGAATACATAGGCAGTGAGCCTGAGAATACATAGGCGGTGAGCCTGAGAATACATATGCGGTGAGTCTGAGAATAGATAGGCAGTGAGCCTGAGAATACATAGGCGGTGAGCCTGAGAATACATAGGCAGTGAGCCTGAGAATACATAGGCGGTGAGCCTGAGAATACATATGCGGTGAACCTGAGAATAGATAGGCAGTGAGCCTGAGAATACATAGGCAGTGAGCCTGAGAATACATATGCGGTGAGCCTGAGAATGGATAGGCAGTGAGCCTGAGAATACATAGGCAGTGAGCCTGAGAATACATATGCGGTGAGTCTGAGAATAGATAGGCAGTGAGCCTGAGAATACATAGGCGGTGAGCCTGAGAATACATATGTGGTGAGCCTGAGAATACATAGGCAGTGAGCCTGAGAATACATAGGCGGTGAGCCTGAGAATAGATAGGCAGTGAGCCTGAGAATACATACGAGGTGAGCCTGAGAATACATAGGCAGTGAGCCTGAGAATACATAGGCAGTGAGCCTGAGAATACATAGGCGGTGAGCCTGAGAATACATAGGCGGTGAGCCTGAGAATACATAGGCGGTGAGCCTGAGAATACATAGGCAGTGAGCCTGAGAATACATAGGCAGTGAGCCTGAGAATACATATGCGGTGAGCCTGAGAATAGATAGGCAGTGAGCCTGAGAATACATATGCGGTGAGCCTGAGACTACATAAGCAGTGAGCCTGAGAATAGATAGGCAGTGAACCTGAGAATACATAGGTAGTGAGCCTGAGAATACCTAAGGAGCAAGCTTGAGAAAACATAGGCAGCAAGCCTGATAGTGTATGCAAGAATAGATAGGCCCTGGGCGTCAGTGCGAGATTAGGTAGGCAAGTCTGATAGTGCAAGATTGGATGGCAGTGAGTCTGAGAGTGCACAGATAGAGTATGACGATGTGCAACTAGAAAGGCAGCAAGTCTGAGTGTGAGGATGGGTAAGAACAAGAACAATACTCAAGCATGATAATACACCAGTGGTGAGTCTGGCTGTGGGCAAGGCAGCACACGAGTGCGAGATAGGCGGCGAACCTGATAGTTGGAACTAGATATCCGGGTGTGGGACTAGATAGGTGGCTAGTTTGAGTACGAGAATAGATAGGCAGTGAGCCCGAGAGTGCACGAATACATTGGTGAGCTAGAGAGCAAGAATGCCTGGGTGTGAAAACAGATAGACAGTAACTTGAGTGTGAGAATAGATAGAGAGTGAGCCTGATAGTGTGAGAATAGATGGCAGTGAGTCTGATAGTGTGAGAATAGACAGGCAGCAAGCCTGAGTGAGAGAATAGACAGGCAGCGAGCCTGAGTGAGAGTGAGAGAATAGATGACAGCAAGCCTGCGAGTAAGAGTAGACATGCAGTAAACCTGATAGTGAGAGAATACGAGACTGATAGTGTAAGACTAGACAGGCGGCGAGCCTAACAGTGAGAGAATAGATGGCTGTGAGCCTGATAGTGCAAAATACATAGGCAGTGAGCCTGAGAGTAAGAAAATAGACATGCAGCGAGAGTGAGACAATAGACAGGCACAGAGCCTGATCATGTGAGAATAGACAGGCAGCGAGAGTGAGAGAATAGACAGGCAGAGAGCCTGATCGTGTGAGAATAGACAGGCAGAGAGAGTGAGAGAATAGACAGGCAGAGAGCCTGATCGTGTGAGAATAGACAGGCAGCGAGAGTGAGAGAATAGACAGGCAGAGAGCCTGATCGTGTGAGAATAGACAGGCAGCGAGAGTGAGAGAATAGACAGGCAGAGAGCCTGATTGTGTGAGAATAGACAGGCAGAGAGAGTGAGAGAATAGACAGGCAGAGAGAGTGAGAGAATAGACAGGCAGAGAGAGAGTGAGAGAATAGACAGGCAGAGAGCCTGATCGTGTGAGAATAGACAGGCAGCGAGAGTGAGAGAATAGACAGGCAGAGAGCCTGATCGTGTGAGAATAGACAGGCAGTGAGAGTGAGAGAATAGACAGGCAGAGAGCCTGATCGTGTGAGAATAGACAGGCAGCGACTGTGATAGTGTGAGAATAAATAGAGTGAAGGGCAGCGTGCCCTGCATAGACACTTTCAAAGGGGCCCCCCGGACAGACCATCACACCTTTATTTGGTGGATCTAACTATATGTTCTAGAACCGCCTACCCATGCTCTCTATAATGCCACACTGGCAATAATGTAGTGTGGCTTATGAGTCCCAAGACACATCCAGCACTACAGTTCATTCTTTAATCTCTCTCATTATGTAACCCCTATTTGCTCCGCCTCCCTTCTCATGTAACACTCTCATGTCAGCATAAATATCAATTACAGCATGCAACCTGACTGATTCAGGAGTTACCAAGCTCGAGAATACTGATCACTTTGACAGAGCCAATCTTGGCAATACGGCCATTACTAAATACTGCACATAGTTACTAACATGCAATGGACAATAATGATCATAAATTTTTGCATGAAGGTTCGAATAAGAAGAGTGGGAGCCGGCAATGCACCCCACACCTGTAACGAAGGCCTACGCCTGATCATAACGAGGGTTGGCAGCATGATTTCGTGATTTAGAGATTGCAACTGTAGGGTAGAGTAACAGCATTAGAACTAGAGTCCAACTCTTAACATAACTGTACTAGTTAAGCAAGGCAAATGGACCGGCAGCATGCCCATGTATTATCAAGCCATAGAAAACCTATTTTCAGCTGATTGCATCAATGAAGGCCACTCACCACTGATTGATGATTTAGATCCTATTAATCCAACCTGACCTACAGAAAGCTAATTACATAGAGTACAGTAGTGTATATCTCCAGCCCCTTACTATTTAAATAATACCACCACTGATGAGCAGCCATCCTTAGAGAGCTAATAGTGCCGGGTGAACCAGCCATTCTGGCTAGCAAGTAACAGGTAGCTACTAGGCTTAGGCTACAAGCACTGAAAACAGTGGCTATCAGGACTAATGTACTTGTGCCCGGGTGCCATTGCTCCACATGTGACACCCCACACGTGATCGCTTAGCCGAATGGTCGCAGTATTTGCAGGTCCTCTGCCGACCTTTACCTGGGCTCGGGTGATGTGATGGTGGGCTTAAAATTTTCTCGTTCTAACAACCAATAATTATTTCAGCCGAGAATGACTGAATAACCACTAAGATATTTCATGGCACATGAATTATTCAACTCAGTCAGCCATATAGAAATACAACACACACAAAAAGTTAGAGCAGTCTTACGTCACACGATATACCACCTTATTATGTCATCTATTGTTTGTGGTCTTCCCAATTAGTGAGGGGAACTGAACAAACTACTTAATGTCAGCCTACCGGCCGCATAGCAGTAGGTAAAGGGTCCAGTAAAGCGAGATTAAGTATGACGTGATCAAAATAGATCCTAAAGCCTGTCAGGAATATAATATAATGTGCTTATAAACTACAAGCCAGAGACACAGATGGACAAAATTTGAAAATTGTTCAGATGTGCCCACACTTGACTGCCATTGCAGGGCTCCTTTAAAAGGTTCTAAAAGAACTAAAACGTTCCGCAGACTGGAATATTTTAGAGATGTTCCAACTGAGGGAAACCAAGCGTTCTACTTGGTACAGCTACAGCTGGTAATTTAGTGATATGAAACTCATAACAACTAAATGACAAAACTGACTAACAGAACAGAACTTGTTATCCTACATATAGACTCATTGCTATGTAGAATACATGGAGGTATAACCTCCTAACTAGAACTGATGCCAATGCCACTGAAGGTCATAGATTACAAATAAAGTTAGCTGAAATAATAGACATCTTCCAACAGAACAGTCACAGGATCATGTGTTAATGTTACTGCATTAGTCACTCCTTGTTATTGCAATAGTGTTCCCCAGGAATTAAATCGGCAGTTTACAAATTCACTTAGGGGGAAATCACAGGTTATATTGCATAAGATCAGCCTTCAGAAACTTGCCAGAGTACGGACTAGCATTCAGATCACTAAAATTATCAACATCTTGCGATAGTACTGGTCTCATATACAGTGACATCTGATTACATTACTTGACGTACATATGTGACTGTCTACGGGAAAACCGGGCACAACGCTGCGTGCGTAAATATCGAGAAAAGATCGATCGATTTCTTAAAAATGTATTGTTTCTAGCCGACGGAAGGGAACGGTTAGGTCTATTATAGCGGGGAATGATTTCAGCTACGACGATAAAACTTGGAGAGCTCAATATCTGGATGCCGACAACTCTGTAAGTGCAACAAAAATTTTTTCGAAGGGTACCGCGTTGTGCCTGGTTTTCCTGTAGACGGTCACATATTTACATGTATATTTATTGACACAAACACACACACTTTTGTCCTAGTTGACCACAACAAGCTAGCCAGAGCCACTAATTGCTCCGAGTGTTGGTGATACCTTCTAGCAATGTAGACCTATTGGAATCAATACTTCCTTATTACAAACACACTCTAGAGAACACTCACCTTGCCATCACTTCAGCAATGTCAGGTAACTCTATGATCAAATGTTGACACTTCTTGAGCCATCATTCACAGCTTGTCTAAGTCAGAGACATCGAAAGCAGCTTCACCCACTCCATCCCACTACAAGGAAAAGCAATAGAAAAAGAAAACACATTGAAGTGAATAAATGCAATCATGAAATTCAACTTATGCTCTGCAAGCTGATCCCACCAAGAAATTGTTAGAAACAGTTTATCAAACTCTAGCTGAGAGGTATAGTTTCTTAAAAATATTCACTAAATCATCATTAGGGCTCTTCCGGCTTGTCACCCAAGGGGGAGCTAAGTTAGACAATGTGAATGGGAAGGGGGGCAATCGACATCAAAGTTAATCATGCAATACACCTTATAAGATGTAATTCTGTGTCAAGACTTAGAATAAAAATTTCCCCCCTCTCTTTTTTTTTTTTTTGTATTATTTATTTTTCCTACTTAGCCTTACACCTTAGCCACTGTCATCATGTATATACCACTGTTAATTAAAAATTGCCAGTACACTAATGGGAAAAAACAACAACACAATCTCACTAAAGTACTAGGGAGGTGGGGGGGGGGGGGCATTTCATTAGTTACAGTGGCCGAGTGTTTACTGCCACTCCTGACGATGATATGGAACATGTATATGAAGAAAACCAAAATGAAACAGGTTTTGAGTTTGTTCATGTTAATGATTTCTCTGATTATTCCTTGTCAGATGGCGTATTGTCACAACAATTTCTAAATTTAATAGTACGGCACGTAAATTGCCCATTCAAAAGTGTGTGGGAAAATCACTCTTCAATTGAAGTCGCACAGCAGAAAGTGACGTAACTAAGTGAAATAGCACAGTAACTAAGTAAACTAAGTGAAATAGCTAAGTGGAAACTAAGTGAAATACCACAGTAGCTAAGTGAAATAATACGGATAAGTGTGCGTGCATGCAGTATTAACCTTGGAAATGTACAGTTGGAGAGATTCTAGTTGGAGACAATGTCATTCTGTACCACAGAAGCTCTACCCATATTAGACGGAAAATTTTCAACATTTTAAGAGGAGCCATAGGTTGAAACCGAAATTCCAGAGGAATCTAATCCTGAAATACAAAGATAGTGAGTGACTGATACAGTGTAGCTACAAGTGCAAATGATTAAGAAAATGGAAGAAGATGGCCTACTATTAGCAAGTAATAGCACGGGTAACCTGTACTTTTGGGATCAACAGCACTCGTAAAGCAATTGAAATA
>WLWD01001579.1_pt1 | contig 105241 bp, 71 predicted proteins | sample 6712731 | NCBI WGS metagenome assembly WLWD01 (sample SAMN12718690, study PRJNA576275) | sponge metagenome | isolation source: marine sponge | host: Mycale hentscheli | place: New Zealand: South Island, Marlborough, Capsize Point | collected 2014-11-01 | reverse complement strand
TACCCACCTCGTCCTAGAGTACCCACCTCGTCCTAGAGTACCCACCTCGTCCTATAGTATCCACCTTGTCCTAGAGTACCCACCTCGTCCTACAGTACCCACCTCGTCCTACAGTACCCACCTCGTCCTAGAGTACCCACCTTGTCCTACAGTACCCACCTCGTCCTACAGTACCCACCTCGTCCTAGAGTATCGTCCTAGAGTACCCACCTCATCCTAGAGTACCCACCTTGTCCTAGAGTACCCACCTCGTCCTAGAGTACCCACCTCGTCCTAGATTACCCACCTCATCCTAGAGTACCCACCTCATCCTAGAGTACCCACCTTGTCCTAGAGTACCCACCTCGTCTAGGGTTACCCACTGTCCCTAGAGTACCACCTCGTCTAGAGTACCCACCTCGTCTATAGTACCACCTTGCCTTAGAGTACCCACCCTCGTTCCTACAGTACCCACCTCGTCCTACGACCCACTAGTCCTAGATACCCACCTTGTCCATCATACCCACCTCGTCTACAGTACCCACCTCGTCCTAGAGTATCGTCCTATAGTACCTACCTCGTCCTACAGTACCCACCTCATCCTAGATTACCCACCTCATCCTAGAGTACCCACCTCGTCTTACAGTACCCTCCTCGTCCTAGAGTACCCACCTTGTCCTAGATTACCCACCTCATCCTAGAGTACCCACCTCGTCTTACAGTACCCTCCTCGTCCTAGAGTACCCACCTTGTCCTACAGTACCCACCTCGTCCTAGATTACCCACCTCATCCTAGAGTACCCACCTTGTCCTACAGTACCCACCTCGTCCTAGAGTACCGACCTTGTCCTAGAGTACCCACCTCGTCCTAGAGTACCCACCTCATCCTAGAGTACCCACCTCGTCCTAGAGTACCCACCTTGTCCTATAGTACCCACCTCGTCCTAGAGTACCCACCTGTCCTACAGTACCCACCTCGTCCTAGAGTACCCACCTTGTCCTAGAGTACCCACCTCGTCCTAGAGTACCAACCTTGTCCTACAGTACCCACCTCGTCCTAGAGTACCCACCTCATCCTAGAGTACCCACCTCGTCCTAGAGTACCCACCTTGTCCTACAGTACCCACCTTGTCCTACAGTACCCACCTCGTCCTAGAGTACTTACCTTGTTAGTGTTTATGTTAGTGTTTACAAAATGTCTCCCTTATCTTGTAATAACTATGCGTCTCTTCTGGTACTCTTGTTGCTAGGGAGCTGATAAACATGTGGAAGGTGCTTACTGGTGAAGAAGGTATATTGCACAGAGTCTTTGCTCATCTTTTGGAAGTGCTCAATCTTAGTTTGCCATACCAGGAGAAGAACAAAGGAGGAAAGATTGTTCGTGTGGTCACTGAAGTGCCTCAGAGTGTGAGTTTACCACTAACTAGTGATTAACTAGTGTTAATTTAACACTAACGAGTGATTAACTAGTGTTAATTTAACACTAACGAGTGATTAAGTAGTGTTAACTTAACACTAACTGGTGATTAACTGGTGTTAACATAGCATTAACTGGTGTTAACTTAACACTAACTAGTGACATACCTAGTGTTAAATTAACACTAACTAGTGACATACCTAGTGTTAACTTAACACTAACTGGTGATTAACTAGTGTTAACTTAACACTAACTGGTGTTAACATAGCATTAACTAGTGACATACCTAGTGTTAAATTAACACTAACTAGTGACATACACTCGAACCTCTCTTATCCGTTCGTCTAAGTTACGGACACCTCTGTCTACCGGACACCAACTAAAATTATTGACTACGTACGGATCGTCAGTGTAGTCGGAAAGCTACCAAATTAAACGAATAAAATCGGGAAAATATTTCGCGTGTGGCACTTCGAGTGTATTTGATCGTAGCATTGTGTGCGGAGATGGAGCAGGGAAATCAACAGGCAGTTAGTGCGTCTACCGCTAGTTCTTCTCAGAACTCGTTGACCGGCGGCGGCGCTGCTAGTTCTTCTCAAAACTCTTTGAAAGGCAGTGCGACTGCTAGTTCTTCTAAGAACTCAACGACCAGCGGTGGTGGAGGCAAGGTCGCGGTAACTAAACGCAAGCGTAGCGTTTTAACTCTAGAAAGAAAGCTGGAGATAATATCAGAAGTTAAGAAAGGGAAGTCAGTGAGGCAGTGTCTGGACAGTTTGGTGTTCCAAAATCTACAGGGAATGATATTTGGATATGAACGATGAAGAAATTGTAGAAGATGTTTTGCAAGAGAGAGAAGAATCTGAGTCCAAAAATGAAGATGAAGCTTCTTCAAATGCAGTTACTCCATCGCAAGATTGTGCTGCTTTCGATACTGCTTTGGAGTGGTTGGAGTCCAAAGGCAACACACACCCTGCACATCTTATGCTGGTAAAAAGTTGGAGAGACGATGCAGCTCAGCGTAGCTTGAAATCTATGAAGCAAACTAAAATCACTTCATATTTTAAATAAATTGATTCATGTATTTACAGGTGTTTTTGTTAATTTTAAGTAATATACTAATTCAATTATCAAATAATTAATTGTATACACGGTTCATCACCGAATAAATTAAGTATTTCTGAGTTACGGACATTTCTTAGTTACGGACACCCCTTGGTCCCAGACTGTCCGGATAAGAGAGGTTTGAGTGTACCTAGTGTTAACTTAACACTAACTGGTGATTAACTAGTGTTAACATAGCATTAACTGGTGTTAACTTAACACTAACTGGTGATTAACTTGTGTTAACTTAGCACTCACTAGTGTTAACTTAACACTAACTACTGATTAACTATTGTTAGCTTGACACTAATTGGTGTTTAACTAGTGTTAACTTAACACTAACTAGTGATATTCCTAGTGTTAACGTAACATTAAGTAGTGATTAATTAGTGTTAACTTGACATAACTAGTGATTAATTAGTGTTTACTTAACACTAACTTGTGATATTCCAAGTGTTAAAGTAACACTAACTGTTCATTCTTAGCAGCTGTCAGTGATGTGTATGTATGTGTGTTTGTGTGCAGACCACCAAAGCTCTGTCGGTGTTGTGTACGGTTGAAGAGACAGGTCCAGTGGCAAAGAAGTTGTTCTCTAAACTTTTGTCTACTCTGATCCTGAGACTTGGAGTCAGTTGTACTATTGAAGTTGACCCTAAGGCTGGTAGCAACGCATCACCAGAGTGAGTCAATTCATCGTTCTTTTGATACAAGGGAATATCTCAAGTACATATGTTTGCTCTGTATTTACACAGTGCTGCAGGCACAGGTGTAAATAGGGCCAATCAGATGAGTGATATTCTCCTGTATCTAATTAATGTGCACCATGGTATGAACCTAATTCTATAACCTGGGGGGACGTAATGACCCAACGTACAGTAAGAGATGAAATAAAGTTCTGAATTCTGTTCCGTAGAACGGCCATCGCACGATTAAAAAGACGAGGGGAAAACGATACGCCGCTTGGTAAAAAGCAGCTGTTCAGTTTGCCTCTATTACTGTTTTAATCTTCTCGTTCACCGCATGCCTCGCTCAAAGAAATATAAAAATATAGTTTATCCATAAAACGTTCCGATTTTTTGTTTCAGGCTCCTGAGGCGGAGCTTTTCGGGTAAAAATATATTTGAAGCGTCCTATTTGAAGTTGTTTTGTGGAGAATTGTTAGCTCAACTACCACACAGTATTGGTGTTTTCTCGATGTTAGGACTTCTCGTGTTTAGATTTTTTACTACTAGAGGTTCATCAGTAGCTAACAGAAGACTTACAAAGTGCGGACCTGGTTATAGCTGTGTGCCCGTCGAAACTTCGGTCTGCAGCTTTATTGAAGCAGCTTAAATTTTTTGTACCAGCTTTTTTTGCACTATCCCCGTAGAGTTTAACGGGCGATGCAAGGCCTTAACTTGCTGATGTATCGCTATGGAAACGTTTCTAACAAATAATCAGTGAATGGATGGAAAAGCTTAACTGTTTTTTTAATTTTTTTTAACCGTTTTTAGTAAACAGTGTCAGCCGTTTAATTAAAATGGTACGGAATGCAACAGTAAAAACTACGGTAAAAAAAGCTACTGTTTTAGGGCCGTACTATGGGATGGAATCTGGGACTTTATTTTGTCTCCTACTGTAATAACCAAGAACACAGGTGATTACGTAGAAGACTGCCCCAAGCAATTATTGTTTACTTTAATGTATTTCCTATTTGGCAACAAATATTGGACAGTTCAATACACAATAGATGTAGCTCCAAAGGTTCGAACCCTCAGGGCTACTACACACTAGCTACTACGTAGTTATTACAAAATCATTTCTCAGACCGAAAGACTAAGTTCTTGGCTGTTCTAATAGGATATCACTTGGCTGTTCTAATAGGATATCACTTGGCTGTTCTAATAGGATATCACTTGGCTGTTCTAATAGGGTATCACTTGGCTGTTCTAATAGGATATCACTTGGCTGTTCTAATAGGGTATCACTTGGATATCACTTGGCTGTTCTAATGAGATATCACTTGGCTGTTCTAATAGGATATCACTTGGCTGTTCTAATAGGATATCACTTGGCTGTTCTAATAGGATATCACTTGGCTGTTCTAATAGGGTATCACTTGGCTGTTCTAATAGGATATCACTTGGCTGTTCTAATAGGGTATCACTTGGATATCACTTGGCTGTTCTAATGAGATATCACTTGGCTGTTCTAATAGGATATCACTTGGCTGTTCTAATAGGATATCACTTGGCTGTTCTAATAGGATATCACTTGGCTGTTCTAATAGGGTATCACTTGGCTGTTCTAATAGGATATCACTTGGCTGTTCTAATAGGGTATCACTTGGCTGTTCTAATAGGGTATCACTTGGCTGTTCTAATAGGGTATCACTTGGCTGTTCTAATAGGTATCACTTGGCTGTTCTAATTGGGTATCACTTGGCTGTTCTAATAGGGTATCACTTGGCTGTTCTAATAGGGTATCACTTGGCTGTTCTAATAGGGTATCACTTGGCTGTTCTAATAGGGCATCACTTGGCTGTTCTAATAGGGCATCACTTGGCTGTTCTAATAGGGCATCACTTGGCTGTTCTAATAGGGTATCACTTGGCTGTTCTAATAGGGTATCACTTGGCTGTTCTAATAGGGTATCACTTGGCTGTTCTAATAGGGTATCACTTGGCTGTTCTAATAGGGTATCACTTGGCTGTTCTAATAGGGTATCACTTGGCTGTTCTAATAGGGCATCACTTGGCTGTTCTAATAGGGCATCACTTGGCTGTTCTAATAGGGCATCACTTGGCTGTTCTAATAGGATATCACTTGGCTGTTCTAATAGGATATCACTTGGCTGTTCTAATAGGGTATCACTTGGCTGTTCTAATAGGATATCACTTGGCTGTTCTAATAGGATATCACTTGGCTGTTCTAATAGGGTATCACTTGGCTGTTCTAATAGGGTATCACTTGGCTGTTCTAATAGGGTATCACTTGGCTGTTCTAATAGGATATCACTTGGCTGTTCTAATAGGATATCACTTGGCTTTTCTAATAGGGTATCACTTGGCTGTTCTAATAGGGTATCACTTGGCTGTTCTAATAGGATATCACTTGGCTGTTCTAATAGGTATCACTTGGCTGTTCTAATAGGGTATCACTTGGCTGTTCTAATAGGGTATCACTTGGCTGTTCTAATAGGGTATCACTTGGCTGTTCTAATAGGGTATCACTTGGCTGTTCTAATAGGGTATCACTTGGCTGTTCTAATAGGATATCACTTGGCTGTTCTAATAGGGCATCACTTGGCTGTTCTAATAGGGCATCACTTGGCTGTTCTAATAGGGTATCACTTGGCTGTTCTAATAGGGTATCACTTGGCTGTTCTAATAGGGCATCACTTGGCTGTTCTAATAGGGTATCACTTGGCTGTTCTATAGTTTGAGCAATGAAAACGGAGCATGTAAACACTGTCTTCATAAGAGAAGAAGCTAAAAAGCCAGAAACACTCACTGGTATATATTTTCCATGCAATTCTCCACTTCCAGCACTCCCTTAAATTTCCAGCATAAAGCAAAAATTCTGCAAGAAGCAAGAAATTGTTTGCTCATGTGATTACGACTTGATGATAAGGGCATTACCCACAAAAGCTAGTACCTACGCAGAAATGACAGCTTTGCGTTTTCTCAAAATCAGCTTGAAAAAAAAAAAAGCACAATAAATGTCTTATGTCGTTGTTCTTTAGTAAGTTCTTAAAACAACGGTATTGTCAGTAATCTCCAAAATCAGAGCGTGACAGACAGACAGACAGACAGACAGACAGACAGACAGGACGGCTACTCTAACCCTCCCACGCATTCAGCCCAGGGTGAATAATAACGCTGGGGTGGGCTTTATTGGTGAGTCAATTTACTACAAAATTTGAGATTAAAAAAATTAAAAACAAACACACACACACACACATTTGATTATAGAGTAGCCACAGAAGCCCTGAGGAGTTTTCTGACTGTGACAGAGTGTGTGGGTATGCTTCAGATGATGGATGAACAGAACGTATGGCCGATGTTCCACAAAGAAGACACTTGTCCACACGGCATGTTAAATTTGGCAAGGTTTTTGGCTGCAGAAAAATTTGAAGAAGTACTGAACTGTGTGGAGGAACTGTGTCCATCCCTTACCAGCATTTACGATGCACACAGACTCACAGTGGTGGCGTTCTACTCGGAGGTGAGTGCCTCACTAGTCTGACATGAGCTACAGCAACACATCTTATAACCACACGTGATAGGTGCACATGTGATGTGCAGTGAGCAGGTGTTCCAGCGCACATGTGATGTGCAGTGAGCAGGTGTTCCAGTGCACATGTGACATGCAGTGAGCAGGTGTTCCAGCGCACATGTGGCATGAGTGAGCAGGTGTTCCAGCGCACATGTGACATGCAGTGAGCAGGTGTTCCAGCGCACATGTGACATGCAGTGAGCAGGTATTCTAGTGACATGAGTGAGCAGGTGTTCCAGTACACATGTGACATGAGTGAGCAGGTGTTCCAGAGCACATGTGACATGAGTGAGCAGGTGTTTCAGTGCACATGTGACATGAGTGAGCAGGTGTTCCAGAGCGCATGTGACATGAGTGAGCAGGTGTTCCAGTGCACATGTGACATGAGTGAGCAGGTGTTCCAGAGCAATTGTGACATGAGTGAGCAGGTGTTCCAGTGCACATGTGACATGAGTGAGCAGGTGTTCCAGAGCGCATGTGACATGAGTGAGCAGGTGTTCCAGAGCGCATGTGACATGAGTGAGCAGGTGTTCCAGTGCACATGTGACATGAGTGAGCAGGTGTTCCAAAACACTTGTGACATGAGTGAGGTGTTCCAGTGCACATGTGACATGAGTGAGCAGGTGTTCCAGAGCGCATGTGGTATGAGTGAGCAGGTGTTCCAGAGCGCATGTGACATGAGTGAGCAGGTGTTCCGGTGCACATGTGACATGAGTGAGCAGGTGTTCCAGAGCGCATGTGACATGAGTGAGCAGGTGTTCCAGTGCACATGTGACATGAGTGAGCAGGTGTTCCAGAGCAATTGTGACATGAGTGAGCAGGTGTTCCAGTGCACATGTGACATGAGTGAGCAGGTGTTCCAGAGCGCATGTGACATGAGTGAGCAGGTGTTCCAGAGCGCAGTGGACATGAGTGAGCAGGTGTTCCAGTGCACATGTGACATGAGTGAGCAGGTGTTCCAGTGCACATGTGACATGAGTGAGCAGGTGTTCCAGAGCACATGTGACATGAGTGAGCAGGTGTTTCAGTGCACATGTGACAGGTGCAGAGCGCATGTGACATGAGTGAGCAGGTGTTCCAGTGCACATGTGACATGAGTGAGCAGGTGTTCCAGAGCGCATGTGACATGAGTGAGCAGGTGTTCCAGTGCACATGTGACATGCAGGTGTGATGTGACATGAGTGAGCAGGGTTCCAGAGTGCAGCATTGTGACATGAGTGAGCAGGTGTTCCAGTGCACATGTGACATGAGTGAGCAGGTGTTTCAGTGCACATGTGACATGAGTGAGCAGGTGTTCCAGAGCACATGTGACATGAGTGCGCAGGTGTTTCAGTGCACATGTGACATGAGTGAGCAGGTGTTCCAGTGCACATGTGACATGAGTGAGCAGGTGTTCCAGAGCACATGTGACATGAGTGAGCAGGTGTTTCAGTGCACATGTGACATGAGTGAGAAGGTGTCCAGAGCGCATGTGACATGAGTGAGCAGGTGTTCCGGTGCACATGTGACATGAGTGAGCAGGTGTTCCGGTGACAGCAGGTGTTCCAGTGCACATGTGACATGAGTGAGCAGGTGTTCCAGAGCGCATGTGACATGAGTGAGCAGGTGTTCCAGTGCACATGTGACATGAGTGAGCAGGTGTTCCAGAGCGCATGTGACATGAGTGAGCAGGTGTTCCAGAGCGCATGTGACATGAGTGAGCAGGTGTTCCAGTGCACATGTGACATGAGTGAGCAGGTGTTCCAAAACACTTGTGACATGAGTGAGGTGTTCCAGTGCACATGTGACATGAGTGAGCAGGTGTTCCAGAGCGCATGTGGTATGAGTGAGCAGGTGTTCCAGAGCGCATGTGACATGAGTGAGCAGGTGTTCCAGTGCACATGTGACATGAGTGAGCAGGTGTTCCAGAACACTTGTGACATGAGTGAGGTGTTCCAGTGCACATGTGACATGAGTGAGCAGGTGTTCCAGAGCGCATGTGACATGAGTGAGCAGGTGTTCCAGAGCGCATGTGATATGAGTGAGCAGTTGTTCCAGCGCACATGTGACCAGGTGTTTCTTAAGATGGTTTACATGGGTCATATTTTTTCATTGTAGTTGGTATGTACACTTGGTGATAAAGATGCCACGCCTCTTGCAGAACAGATCATGAACAACTTGCTCGGTCGTCAAGTGGATGCCAACTACATGGTTCGCATGTACTGCATTAGAGGACTGGGAAACATGGCTGACATCGGGGGAAACAAGGTAAAGGGATAACAAGAAGATTTAGCTTTGTGTATTTTTGTTTTATATCAAACACTAGTCTGTCTAAATTGAGTTAGTGACTGGAGGCATGGTGGATGAGGAACATATTGTGCACATGCTCGGGCAATGATGGGAGAGAATGTGGATGTTATAGAAACAAGGGGTGTGGTTACTAAGTGCGCTAATACAGAAACTTCCGTTAGTGAAGTCTGTTAGTTCTTAGTGTGCGTGCCGATCTGTTGATTTACACTATATTTAGTTGGTTCTCATACGCAGGTGAGGTGGTATGCATCAGATGGAGAACATGAGCAGGTGGTGTGCATCAGATAGAGAACATGAGCAGGTGGAATGTCGTTCCACAGCCCTGAGTATTTCAACCTGTGTTTATAGATTCACACGACAGATTGCTTGACCACGCCTTTCATTTCACTATGGTGTTCAGTTATCTGAACATTGGTCCCAATGGTCTGAATGACGGAATCCTACAGTAGATGTAGATTAATCATTGAATACCACAGAATATCACGAGTCTGTTGACTAGCATTTACACGAGTGACGCAGGCACGAGCGTCAATGCCACGGACAGACGAGTGATATTCCTGCGGTATCCAATGATTAATCAATTTATTGTGTACTGATTATGCGTGAATGGCATAGAAACCGAGCGACTAATGTAATGGATGCTGCCAAGGAGTCTTTAGAGTCTTTTTTAATTTTATGATTGAAAATCTTTTCTCTAATATTCGAGGTGGAGTAGAAAGGGAATGTGAAAGGCAAGAAGTACCACCATCTTGTAGCATTGAGAGTGAACAATCAGTCTTTTTGATGAGGAATTACGGAAGTCTCTAGAGCAAAACTCAAAAGAAAACATTACCCAACTTGAGAACATGGTGTCGTTAGTGCAAAGGGATAAACGAAAAGCGAAAAATTGAGAATATTCTACCCAAAGAATTAGACAAGACTTCTCGCGGAGTGCAAGCGGTAGTCTGTATGAACCGAGCACTCTTGCTTCCTTTCAAAGAAGTTTGGATAGACATCTTCAGGAGACCATCACAACAATACAGCATCATAGAAATTCTGAGTTTAAAACATCTCAATAGCTACTCATAGCTAGTAATAAAAAGTCTCTGCGTTCATATGAAGCTATTTTATTTGACCAAATTAATGCAATTGTCACATAATGGTATTAAGTAGAATTAGCAGACCCTCAGGGGACGCAATAAGCGTAAAAATAAAGCTTAGGGGGACGCAATAACTCAACGCAATAACTCTGGACTTCTTCTTTACTGCGGAATATCGCGGGTGTACGATACTTTCCAATTCAATACATTTTCTATGTATAAGCACTCAATAGGCCGATTCAGTACACAACAAAATATATTATATATGTGCATATATAAGGATATACTAGATGGTATTTTTGGGTTCTTGATTGATATTTCACACTGCAGACTTACATGTAACACCTGGTTGAAGAGCAGGCTGTGCAAGCTCATTTCCCCAATATGCTGGTGTCAAAGCAGCTTCTAAAATATCAGCTAGGTGTATGGGGCCGGAGCCCCTGGTGGTAACTCTGGTACTGGTAACTCTAGTACTAGTAACTTTGGTACTAGTAACTTTGGTACTGGTAACTATGGTACTGGTAACTATGGTACTGGTAACTCTGGTACTGGTTACTATGGTACTGGTAACTATGGTACTGGTAACTATGGTACTGGTAACTATGGTACTGGTAACTCTGGTACTGGTTACTATGGTACTGGTAACTATGGTACTGGTAACTATGGTACTGGTAACTCTGGTACTGGTAACTATGGTACTGGTAACTATGGTACTGGTAACTATGGTACTGGTAACTCTGGTACTGGTAACTATGGTACTGGTAACTATGGTACTGGTAACTATGGTACTGGTAACTATGGTACTGGTAGCTCTGGTACTGGTAACTATGGTACTCAGGGTTTCATTTAGGGGGGGGGCGAAAGGGGGCATTTGCCCCCCCCTTGGGTTCTAAATGCCCCCCCCCTTGAATTCTAAGTGCCCCCCACCCTTTTGAAAGAACCGATATTTATTAAGAGAAAAATGTAAACCAAATTAATAATAAACAATATTCACACAGCAATTCGTCTAGGTTTTTTGTTCCATACTGTAATAATGTCATTTAATTGTGTAGATGAGAGCGTCTCGGGTGTCTCCATGGCTATTTTCATCAAATAGGATAATTGTGATTGCCCAATTCGATTTCGAATTCGTGTTTTAATTAGTTTCATTTTGGAGAAGCTCCTTTCCACTGAAGCAGTGCTGACAGGGATAGATAGACATATGTTTGCCAGGGTGCTAATGTTTGGAAAAATTTCACTAAGCATATCACTTGTGGTGAGCTCTTTCAACTGCAAGTGCAGGTTACCTTTCGGCTTCTTCGATAAGTAGCTTCGAAATGTTTTCCACTCCTCTCGGGTTTCGCGGGAAATAAGAGCTTCTTTGGTGTATTCATCTCCACCAGCAGTCTTAGCAGGCAGCTCTGCACCATAGTGAGCTAATAGTACATCTATTAAGTCCTCACCATATGTATGGAAGTCAGAAGAGTCAGCAGCTGGCACTTTCTTCGGATCAAAGATGCCAAATGAGGAGACAATATCTTGTGAAATAAATCTGCTGGATATGTTTGCCTTCAGCATCCTCATAAACGGTTCAGCCACTTGTCCTTGGAATGTAGCAATGCTTTCTGTGGTTAACGTGATGTCAGTGACTTCTTCGATCTCATTCTTTGCATCCATCAGTTCTAATACCCAGTTAGCAGCAGGTAACATGGCATCATCAAGTGTATTGAGAGTGGCATCAACAAGAGGGGTGATAGCTGTCAAGTCTATTCTCTCAGTCTGGAGAGCTCTGCTCAACTTCGCCACTTGTGGCAGAACATAATCAAGGAGGTATATGGCCACTAAAGTTGAGGGCCTACATAAGGCTTTACTGATACCTAGAGCTTCAGGTGCATGTGTCTGCTCATAGATATTGTTTAGAGCAGTCACAATTGCACTGTAGCTAGCTTTGACTGCCTTCACACAGCGTTCATGGGACAGCCAGCGAGTATCTGATGGTTTCACAACTTTCAGCTCAGGTAAGTCAAGCACCTGCTGTACTGCTTTGAGACTCTCAGCTCGCTTAGGAGAATAGTGGAAAATTTCCAGAGGGTGGTGAGTGTGATGTACACATGTTTTATCCCACTGGTAGCATTAGCTGCTTGAACGCATGCTAGCTGTAGCAAATGGCAATGGCAGTGTACGAAAAGTGCATGAGGTGAAATTTTCTTCAGGAGACTCTGCACACCATTGTGTTTCCCAGAGAAAGTAGCTGCTCCATCGAATCCCATACCCACCAGCTTGCTAATCTGTATGTTTTTATCTTTCATGAATTCAACAAGGGCAGAATAAATAGTCTTTGCATCAGTAGCTTTCAATGGAACTATATCCAAGAAGTGCTCAACAGGTTGACCGTCCATGTTCACCCAGCGGAAGAAAATTGAAAGCTCTTCTGTGGTCGTCACATCAGTGCACTCATCTGCCATTATGCTGAAATGGGAAGCTTGGCGAAGCCGTTTCAGTAAACATTCTTCAGCCCATAAGCCAACTGCCTCAACACATTCAACAACAGCAACTTTAGATGTGTAGGTTGCATTTAATCTAGCTCTTTCAAGGAACCCCTTTAAATCTTCTGCACCACAACTTACGATTAGATCAATAAGTTCATCAAAATTTGTTGTGTGGGGAATGTGGCGACGAGCTAGAAAATGTGTGCAACGAATTAGAGCTTTAATGGCCATTCTGTTCTTCAACTTTTCCTCATCATTAATTTGTTGGAGTTGCTGAATGACTGACCCTTCTTGTAGTGCTGTAGCTGCAGCCATCTCTGCTTCACATGATAGGAGGTGAATATCACTCTTTGCATGAATTTTCATCTTCTCTATTGCCTTCTTCCAGTTCGTGAAAGGTTTTGAGATCCATGTTCCTCCTGTTCTTTGAAGAGAAATTCCTCTCTTCCTGCAAACCTTACAAAAAGCTCCTTGGAATTTTTTATCAAACATCAGCCAATTGAAGCTCTCTTCCCATTTTTTGTTGTATTTTCGACTGCTTGCAGTGATTTTCTTGCTTTTCTCATGTGTAGTTAATCTTTCCTTTGCATGCTTCTCATGGACAATTAATCTTTTCTTGGCAGTACTTGGCTCCAAAAACTCAGTATCAGATTGATTGCTGTCAATTTTATCTTCTGTGTCACTGCTACTTGAGTGGCCAGGTGACTTTGAAGAGCTTGCACCACAGAAGAAAGAGCGAATATCCATTTGAGACTATCTTAAGCTGTCAGGGACTACGAGTGCTTAGAGTTCTGGTTCTGGAAGTTGTAGAATCTGTATAGATCAAAACTCAACAACTGCTACGGTGAGCTGAGGGCTGGCCTTTTTTATAGCCAGCCAGCAACCGTAAGTGTGAATCAACGTGTGATAAACCTAAGGGGAGGTGAGAGTCAGAGTTGAATAGTGTGTGAAAAGCATCTAAATAGTGAATGTCACAGTTGACTGAAAATTGCTAGACGGTGGAGGTGAAAACGAGTAGCTGAATTAACTTGTCAGGATCTGACATATGCAGACCTCATTAGATAAGATTATGTTTTTTTAATGTAGGACATAGGCCTTCCAATAATTCTATTTCACTCCCATGGTGACCAGTGCCGCCCGCCCCCCCTTACATTTTCAAAACTCTATTTTGCCCCCCCCCTTGCAAGAATGTCTGGATGAAACACTGGTACTGGTAACTATGGTACTGGTAACTCTGGTACTGGTAACTATGGTACTGGTAACTATGGTACTGGTAACTATGGTACTGGTAACTATGGTACTGGTAACTATGGTACTGGTAACTATGGTACTGGTAGCTATGGTACTGGTAGCTCTGGTACTGGTAGCTCTGGTACTGGTAACTATGGTACTGGTAACTATGGTACTGGTAACTATGGTACTGGTAACTATGGTACTGGTAGCTATGGTACTGGTAGCTCTGGTACTGGTAGCTCTGGTACTGGTAACTATGGTACTGGTAACTATGGTACTGGTAACTATGGTACTGGTAACTATGGTACTGGTAGCTATGGTACTGGTAGCTCTGGTACTGGTAGCTCTGGTACTGGTAACTATGGTACTGGTAACTATGGTACTGGTAACTATGGTACTGGTAACTATGGTACTGGTAGCTATGGTACTGGTAGCTCTGGTACTGGTAGCTCTGGTACTGGTAACTATGGTACTGGTAACTATGGTACTGGTAACTATGGTACTGGTAACTATGGTACTGGTAGCTATGGTACTGGTAGCTCTGGTACTGGTAGCTCTGGTACTGGTAACTATGGTACTGGTAACTATGGTACTGGTAACTATGGTACTGGTAACTATGGTACTGGTAGCTATGGTACTGGTAGCTCTGGTACTGGTAGCTCTGGTACTGGTAACTATGGTACTGGTAACTCTGGTACTGGTAACTGTGGGAGGGCGCGGCGAGTCCGTAGACAGCTTAGCTCTCACGCACCTGGTACAGCGTTTAGTATCGCTGCCACCAGAGAAGGTAACTAAGATATGCAGCCTAGGCTGTACCCTAGCCAGCTAACTGGTTACACTACTAGTTACTAGACTAAGTTAATGTAATTACAACTTCTGAAGGAGGCAGCACGAGTACATGATATATATACGAGTGCTGACTCCTCCCAAAACAAGTACGGCAACCAATCAGAATGACACAACAATAACCAATGACCTGACATGACTAAATAGGTAAAAATCGCAAGACTGACGATATGCGCATGACAATTAACTATGAATAATGTTTATGTTCAATCTTTATCTCTACTTCATCCATTCTTTCTTTCTCTTTCCTTTCTTTCTTCTCCTTCATGTGGGGATATGCCCACATCTCCCCCCTCCTTAAGAAGACGGGTGCCATCAGCACTGTCACAAACTGCTTCTCTGCAGCGACTCAAGTCATCAGCAACATGATTTTCAATGCCCGCACGATAAATCACATCAAAGTCGTACAACGACAATTTGAGACACCAATTCAGGATTCTCCTGTTGACCTGCTTCTTAGTCATCATTCCAGCAAGTCCCTTGTGATCTGTAACCACCGTAAATCTCCGCCCATACAAGTAATATGCAAAATGAACAACACTTTCGTAAATACCAAGTCCTTCAAGCTCCTGTGCGCTGTAGTTCCGCTGAGCTCCATGAAGCTGTTTGGAGAAGAACGCCACAGGTAGTTTTTCGTCATCACGGACCACAGACAACACTGCACCTACACCCGAACCACTTGCATCTGTGTCTAAGACAAAGACATCACTTGCACAAGGTACATGTAAACACACAAACTCTGACAACAAATTACACAAAGAATGAAATGCATCCAGCATCACACCATCCCAACTCACCCTTCCAGACATCGCCGTCGACGTGTGAGGGGTGAGGACTGAGGACCACCGATGGAAACCAGAGATGAACTTTCGATAGAATCCTACCATCCCTAAAAATGCACGCAGCTGCTTCCTTGTCTGTGGGACTGGGTGGTCCCTTATGGCTGCAACCCTCGCTGCAGGGACCGAAACCTTCCCATCATCAATCTGGTGCCCAAGGAATTCTAGAGTCCTCTTGCCAAACTGGCACTTTGCCCTCTTACATGTAAGGCCTGCCGCTCTAAGTGTACTCAACACATTCCTCAAGTGCTCTAAATGCTCCTTCCAGCTACCCGACACCACTAAGATGTCGTCTATGTATACACGGGCATACTCAACACAACTGCCCAGAACCTCCTCCATTAGTCTCTGAAACACGGACGGAGCGTTGGTCAAGCCAAACGGCATCCGCCGGTACCGGTACTTCCCAAAGGGACATATAAAGGTAGTCTTATCCCTATCCTGTTCTGCTACAACAACTTGATGGAATCCTTTTGCTAGATCTATTTTTGAGAGCACCTTCCCTGTCCCAACCTTCTCAACCATTTCCTCAAAGGAAGGGATATAATAGGGCTCCTTAACCGTAACAGAATTCAACTTTCGGTAGTCAACACAAAGACGGACGCTGCCGTCAGGCTTCCTAACTGGAACCAGAGGAGAGGCCCAACTACTCTGGCACCTCTCTATAATACCATCTCTTTCCAAACTCTCTATCTCCTTACGGACCCTATCCCTGATACCCAAGGGGACAGAATATGGTGATTGCCGAATCGGTTCACACTCCTTGGTGTCTATCTTCATCACTACCTGATCGGTGTTTCCAGGCTTGTCCGAAAATACATCAGTAAAGTCAGTCAACACAGTGTCTAACTCCCCTTTAACAAACCCTTCACATTCACCACTTAATAAACTACTACATCCACTATCACAAACATCCTCAATCACAACATCTAACCTGTTAATCTCTGCCCTTTCCTTAAGTAGCTTAATACAATTAACATGCACCACCTTGGAGTGCTTACTCTTCCCAACCTTTCCTATCCTATAGTTTACTTCACCTACCCTCTTCATAATAATATATGGACCTTGCCACGAATCAGAAAGTTTGCACGACAAGCCAGGCACTCTATACAATACTAATTCACCTTCCTTAAATGTCCTTAACTTACACCCCCTATTCACATACTGTAACCTGCTCTCCTTTCCCTTAGCTAGCCCTAAGGCTGCACAGTCCCTAAGACCTTCAAGTCTTTCAGCCATTCTCATCACCCATTCACATACGCCTAACTTCTTACTTTCACATTCAAGCAACCCATATGGTATAAGGCATCAAGTGGAGTTCTTACACGAAACCCATACACCAGGTCGAAAGGACTAAAGCCAGAGTCCTTATGTGGCATTTCCCTTAAAACAAACAAAGCAAAATTAATCTGCTCAACCCAATCACCTCCCTTCTCCATGCACTTGCCTAAGATGGACTTCAAAGTGCCATGCATGCGTTCGACGCAGCCATTGGTTTCGGGGTGATAGGGAGAGGTCTTAACCTTCTCCACCCCTAACCAGGCACACAACTGGGACATTACCTTGCCACAAAACTGTGACCCCTGATCACTAAGCAGAACCTCAGGTATGGACGTCCTACTAAAGATAGACCAGAGCCCTTCTACAACTGCCTTTGCAGTGATGGACCTCAAGGGGATGGCTTCCGGCCACCTAGTGGCTAGGCAAATATAAGTTAAAATAAACCTACAGCCACCCTTCCCTTTTGGTAGTGGACCTACAAGGTCAATGGCCACCGTTTCAAATGGCTCCGACATGACCGGTCGGTCCACCACCGGGGCTCTCCTGGGTTTGCTCTTAGACCTTAACTGACAACTACTGCAACTAGCACAATACTCAAATATCTCCTTGGCCATGCTCGGCCAGATAAAGTACTTCTTAACAAGCTGGGACACCTTTTCTGCACCTAAGTGACCATTCCTATCATGCCCAATACTTAAAACCTTACTTCGCAAGCTTCTTGGTAATACAATAACTTCTCTATACTCCTCCCAATTCACATACATTTCCTTTACTAAAATACCTTTGCTCCATTTGAACCCCCTCTCCTTCCTATCAGCCAATTCACGCCACACAGCTAAACTATCATCTTCTTTCACCTCCTTAATAAGCATTTCTGTATCTGATCCTGCCTTAACTGGACCTATCTCCTCCACTAGACCACTAAGGTCATCATGCACAGACTCATCTGATAACTTATCCAAGGGAACTGCCTTACCTCTAGCAATTCCCTCACTTACTTTCGCCTGGGGCTGTTCAGCTTCAGGCAAACCTTCAGCTTCATCCGCCCCATGCCCTTCCCCCACCCTACTCAAGACTTCGGGTATGATTGAGGGGTCAGGGTGGCTACTTGTAAGATCCTCGAGTTCATGCACAACCTCCATGCACTCACCCACAGGCTCCACCACATCTCACTCAATGGCACTATCCACACCACCGCTCTCACAGCGTTCGGACTCTAACTCCTTAGCATGCATACTCCTAGTTAGAACATTCATATTCACTTTCTGTAACTCCTTGTGTGCCTTAATAGCCCCCCTGTAGGCCTTAGCCTCTTCATCATTCTCAAGGGATATGGGCACTAGACAGGCTACACCTTCCTCATCACTTTCATCCACAACCGTCCTCACGCACTTCTTATATCCTCCTATACTAAACTCCCCCATAAAACTTCTACACATCCTTTCTGTACCTCCATAACTTCTTACTACTACATCACTCAACCACCTAACACCTTCAGGAACTAGTGTCCTAGGAATCGATGCCATCTCTGCTCCTGAGTCAATTAGAATCTCAGATTTCACCCCACACACCAACCCTGTCACTACATTACCTTGAGCTCCCGACCCAGCCCTCCTTAAAACAGAAAGCTTAGTTGGTGGCTCATTCTTGATGGCAAACGTTCCCTTACCCTTCTGGGTACACTCGGGGCTTTTATGCCCAGACTTCCCACACGTATAGCACACAGGTACTCTTACCTCACTTGCACTAACTGACTTACCCTTTTTGCACTCAAAGGATCTATGTCCTAGCTCCCCACAACTAAAACATTTAACTGTGTACCCCCCCACTATTACTATAACTTCCACCATAATTGCTCCTAGCTCCAACATTACTACTAACAACACCCCCCACAACATTCCCACGGGACTTATCTCCTTGCCCATACACATTCCCACTAGCCCTATAGCCTCTGCTACTATTCTCACTTAAACTCCCTATACTTTTAAAATAGTTCCCAGGCTGCCTTCCCGACATCCAATCCTCCAAATTCTCACGGAGGTCTCTCCAATTCTTAATCTTTTTCCCATCCATAAACATCTTCCCACTCTCAGGCAATACACGTCTTAACACTGCCAAGGCTGCAGCTACAGTACAATCCTCGACAGACTCACAATCACGAAACATACCCATTGTTGTTCTTGATAACCAATCAGCCATACTACCTGCCGTCATACCTTTAAACAACTCACTGGTAGCCCCTAGTAACGAATTACCATAAGTAATGGCTGTTTCCCCCACTGCCCTTAACAAATTCGTCTTAAGCACATCATAACTCTTATTACCATCTAGGTCCTTAGTAATTCTTTTACACAAGGTCTCGGTAAGCTTTGGGTAGAGCCTATCCCCCCAACTGTCTTCCCTAACCTCCCCCATACGCATTATCCTTTCGAATTTACTTAGGTACGCACCAAGCTCACTACCTTCCTTGTACATGCCCAGCCCTTTGAGCCTCTCATTAAGCAACTCCCTTAGCTCCCGAACCCTAGCATCCTCACGTCTTTCCCGTTGTCTTCTGTCGTTGTCATATGTCCTCCTTGATTCTTCTGTTTCTCTCCAACGCAGCTCCTCAGCTTCCCTGCTTGCCCTAATCTGTTTCTCAGCCAGCTGATGCCTCTTCTTCTCCTGCTCCAACATCTCCCTCTGCACAGCCAGCTCCTCAGCTCTGTCACGCCTATCCTGCGCATCCTTCTCCATTAGGAACTTAATCAAAGCTGAAGTTGAATCTCCTGCCTCTTCCTGTCTAGCCATACCCGCGTATGCCTCTCTTGTTCCCTCAAACTCGGCTTCACTATCACCCTCTTCCAGGCACTTCACACCGGATGATCTAATAGGGTACGGCGACCTCTTCTCTGTCACTGTCTTCTGGTGTGGACGATAGGACTCCTTTCCAGCTATTCCCGGATTCCTCCTGCCCCCCTTTGTCCCCCCCTCACCAGCCGCAGGCTCAGTCATGGAAGGCAAAGCCAAAACTAGCCCTCTGCTGGATGCCTGTGGAATTAAAAATAAAGACAATGAATAAGGCGGTACAGGTAATTAAAACACAATACAAAGCCACACAGTTCCACAACAAAGTGCACAAACACTTAAGTCCAATTGAACACAAAGCCAAATATGGCACACACCAATTAGAACTATAGATGACAAATTAGACGGTTACAACTTAGAAAAATTTACAACACAAAAACGCCACAATACACTTAGCCACAGACACAAGTAGACAGGCGGCCCAGCACCAATCCAGGTCCCTTCTGCCAATACTCCTCCTGCGCACTTCCTCCCCCAATTCACTCCACAGTAGCCCGCGTCGCACACGTTCCACTGAAATGTCTCTCACAGCCGTAGCTAGATAGACGTGTTGCTCCCTCTGCCAAGGCAAGGTTGCGTGAAATGGTCCCACTACCGTAGTATGGTTTCGCGATAGGGTTGCTTCCACCACCGAAGTGAGGTTGCTTGTCACAAGTCTAACGACCGTGGGTAATTGGTTCTCGTTGTTCGGGCCCTGGAACTTCAGTCGGGACGTCTCCCTCAGAAGCCAGGTAATCCTCTCGTGTCCAAGGTCAGCAAGAGGATCCCACCGCTGCCACCATATGTGGGAGGGCGCGGCGAGTCCGTAGACAGCTTAGCTCTCACGCACCTGGTACAGCGTTTAGTATCGCTGCCACCAGAGAAGGTAACTAAGATATGCAGCCTAGGCTGTACCCTAGCCAGCTAACTGGTTACACTACTAGTTACTAGACTAAGTTAATGTAATTACAACTTCTGAAGGAGGCAGCACGAGTACATGATATATATACGAGTGCTGACTCCTCCCAAAACAAGTACGGCAACCAATCAGAATGACACAACAATAACCAATGACCTGACATGACTAAATAGGTAAAAATCGCAAGACTGACGATATGCGCATGACAATTAACTATGAATAATGTTTATGTTCAATCTTTATCTCTACTTCATCCATTCTTTCTTTCTCTTTCCTTTCTTTCTTCTCCTTCATGTGGGGATATGCCCACAGTAACTATGGTACTGGTAACTATGGTACTGGTAGCTCTGGTACTGGTAACTATGGTACTGGTAACTATGGTACTGGTAACTATGGTACTGGTAACTCTGGTACTGGTAACTATGGTACTGGTAACTATGGTACTGGTAACTCTGGTACTGGTAACTATGGTACTGGTAACTATGGTACTGGTAAATATGGTACTGGTAACTATGGTACTGGTAGCTCTGGTACTGGTAACTATGGTACTGGTAACTATGGTACTGGTAACTCTGGTACTGGTAACTATGGTACTGGTAACTATGGTACCGGTAACTATGGTACTGGTAACTATGGTACTGGTAACTATGGTACTGGTAGCTATGGTACTGGTAGCTCTGGTACTGGTAACTATGGTACTGGTAACTATGGTACTGGTAACTATAGTACTGGTAACTCTGGTACTGGTAACTATGGTACTGGTAACTATGGTACTGGTAGCTCTGGTACTGGTAACTATGGTACTGGTAACTCTGGTACTGGTAGCTCTGGTACTGGTAACTATGGTACTGGTAACTATGGTACTGGTAACTATGGTACTGGTAACTGTGGTGGCTAGAGCCACTTTTTATATTATTTTGAGGTTTTGTTGTTGTTTTCCTCAGGTATCTCAATTTTCTACTACTATATTGAGCGCCATGTTGGCGGGAATGGATGATCGAGAGGATCCAGAGGATCTGATCACTATGGAAGCGATGTCAGGACTGGCGCGTATCTTCCAGCAAATTGATGAAGGCCACGTTCGACCAATCCTCATCAACATAGCACTGAGAATACGACCGTGCTTTGAGAAGGTAAAATAAAGGTTCTAATATGTATAGTCGTGTGTTATATTAATATGCTACTAGATCTACAGTCGTGTGTTATATTAATATGCTACTAGATCTACAGTCGTGTGTTATATTAGTATGCTACTAGATCTACAGTCGTGTGTTAATATGCTACTAGATCTACAGTCGTGTTATATTAATATGCTACTAGATCTACAGTCGTGTGTTATATTAATATGCTACTAGATCTACAGTCGTGTGTTATATTAATATGCTACTAGATCTACAGTCGTGTGTTATATTAATATGCTACTAGATCTACAGTCGTGTGTTAATATGCTACTAGATCTACAGTCGTGTGTTATATTAATATGCTACTAGATCTACAGTCGTGTGTTAATATGCTACTAGATCTACAGTCGTGTTATATTAATATGCTACTAGATCTACAGTCGTGTGTTATATTAATATGCTACTAGATCTACAGTCGTGTGTTATATTAATATGCTACTAGATCTACAGTCGTGTGTTATATTAATATGCTACTAGATCTACAGTCGTGTGTTAATATGCTACTAGATCTACAGTCGTGTGTTATATTAATATGCTACTAGATCTACAGTCGTGTGTTAATATGCTACTAGATCTACAGTCGTGTGTTATACTAGTGATGTGCTTGAGCACAAATGGCGAGCGAGCCCAAAGACTATACTATTTTTATATGAATGATTTTAACTTCTAACACTGAAGCTACTGAAAATAAGGTCCAGTTTTTAAATTTCGCATACACGGTAAAGGAATTTCAGTGCCATAGTAACAACAACAAAACAATACACGTTATTTTAAAGTTTTCTTTGTGATATTGTTTAGCTAAGTAGTGGTTGTAACACACAATGCTTTGACACAACTGGACATGCACCTACACAGACTTACCTTCGCGGTAGTCTAGTGGACAATGTATTTTCAAGTGAATACTGTTGCGCACGGCTTATAACAATGACAAAGAGCGCATTGACTTACCACCGCCACTAATTCGAATAGAAATGGAAGTCCCTTAAGTTTTCAAGTTAACTGCACCCGCAAAATAATTCAAAACGGTAAACAATTCAATTTCTAGGGTGATACGGGTACTGATCGATAAACCAGAGGATTCTGTTTAGTGCAATTTGGGACGGGGTCGACCACATAACTAACACAAAAACGCGAGGGTCAAAGTACAAAATGACATACATACGTCCAAACATATAAATAAATAAACAAACATCCCCGATTTTCGATTGTGTTACCCCTGTAAGTGTATCGCTCGCTCGCCAATTAATATGCTGTTAGATCTACAGTCATGTGTTAATATTAATATGCTGTTAGATCTACAGTCATGTGTTAATATTAATATGCTGTTAGATCTACAGTCATGTGTTAATATTAATATTTTTAGTCCTATTATGCATTATAAATTGTTACTCTACTGATTTCTCATGGCCAATGTTATTCTTAGTTGTTGTTTTTTTTACTATATTAAACTTATTTTTATGTCACTATATTTAGCCATCCCCGCTAGTTCGATCAGCTGCATTCAATCTGTTTGGCAGTCTGTCGAGGTTTGGTAATGGGCCCAGTGAGAGGCCATTCCTGGAACAAATTCAAACTAACTTTGTCAGTCTGTTGTTGCACTTGAATGAAGGAGATCCAGTGGTTGTTGCGGTAAGTGGGCGTAACTATAGGTGGGTGTAACTATAGGTGGGCATGGTCATGGGTGGGTGTGCACGTGTTTGTATTTTCAGGCATGTAAAGGAGCTCTTCAGAAATTTGGACCTCTCATGAAGTCTGAAAAGTTGAATGACATGTTTCAGAAGCATCTGAATCCTGAGGATTCGCTTCTTTATCCTGACTTCCTCAATGATCTGTGCAAGATCTTGGTAAGTAATATAATCCCACACTTCTCAACATACAACTTAGTGTCTCATCTCTCAGAGTGTTTACAACTTAGTGTCTCATCTCTCAGAGTATTTACAACTTAGTGTCTCATCTCTCTGAGTATTTACAACTTAGTGTCTCATCTCTCAGAGTATTTACAACTTAGTGTCTCATCTCTCAGATTACTTACAACTTAGTGTCTCATCTCTCAGAGTATTTACAACTTAGTGTCTCATCTCTCATATTACTTACAACTTAGTGTCTCATCTCTCAGATTACTTACAACTTAGTGTCTCATCTCTCAGATTACTTACAACTTAGTGTCTCATCTCTCAGATTACTTACAACTTAGTGTCTCATCTCTCAGAGTATTTACAACTTAGTGTCTCATCTCTCATATTACTTACAACTTAGTGTCTCATCTCTCAGATTACTTACAACTTAGTGTCTCATCTCTCAGATTACTTACAACTTAGTGTCTCATTTCTCAGATTACTTACAACTTAGTGTCTCATCTCTCAGATTACTTACAACTTAGTGTCTCATCTCTCAGATTACTTACAACTTAGTGTCTCATCAGATTCTTACAACTTAGTGTCTCACTTACAACTTAGTGTCTCATCTCTCAGATTACTTACAACTTAGTGTCTTATCTCTCAGATTACTTACAACTTAGTGTCTCATCTCTCAGATTACTTACAACTTAGTGTCTCATCTCTCAGAGTATTTACAACTTAGTGTCTCATCTCTCAGATTACTTACAACTTAGTGTCTCATCTCTCAGATTAATTACAACTTAGTGTCTCATCTCAGAGTATTTACAACTTAGTGTCTCATCTCTCAGATTACTTACAACTTAGTGTCTCATCTCTCAGATTATTTACAACTTAGTGTCTCATCTCTCAGATTACTTACAACTTAGTGTCTCATCTCTCAGATTACTTACAACTTAGTGTCTCATCTCTCAGATTACTTACAACTTAGTGTCTTATCTCTCAGATTACTTACAACTTAGTGTCTCATCTCTCAGATTACTTACAACTTAGTGTCTCATCTCTCAGAGTATTTACAACTTAGTGTCTCATCTCTCAAAAAAAAGGGGGGGGGAAAAATACTTACAACTTAGTGTCTTTCTCTCAGATACTACAACTTAGGTATCATTCTAAGCTTACTTCACTTAGTGTCTCATCTCTCGAGTATTTACAACTTAGTGTCTAATATCTCAATACTTACCACTTAGTGTTCCTCATCTCTCAGATTATCAACTTAGGTCTCATCTAAGAGATTTACAACTTAGTGTCTACACCCCCTTCATTCCCCAGGGATTACTTACAACTTAGTGGTTCATCTCCTCAGATTAATTAAAATTAGTGTCTTCATTCAGAGTATTTACAAACTTAGTGTCTTAATCTCTAAGATTACGTACAACTTAGTGTCGAATCTCTCAGGTATTTACAACTTAGTGTCTATTCCTCGATACTTACAACTGAGTGTCTCATCTCTCGATTACTTACACCTTAGTGTCTCATCTCTCAGATACTTACAACTTAGTGTCTCATCTCTCAGATTACTTACAACTTAGTGTCTCATCTCTCAGATTACTTACAACTTAGTGTCTCATCTCTCATATTACTTACAACTTAGTGTCTCATCTCTCAGATTACTTACAACTTAGTGTCTCATCTCTCAGATTACTTACAACTTAGTGTCTCATCTCTCAGATTACTTACAACTTAGTGTCTCATCTCTCAGATTACTTACAACTTAGTGTCTCATTTCTCAGATTACTTACAACTTAGTGTCTCATCTCTCAGAGTATTTACAACTTAGTGTCTCATCTCTCAGATTACTTACAACTTAGTGTCTCATCTCTCAGATTACTTACAACTTAGTGTCTCATCTCTCAGATTACTTACAACTTAGTATCTAATTTCTTATATCATGTGATTGCCATGTGAATGAGGCTGTTGTGTGATGGTGTTATGATCACGTGGTTGTCATGTGACTATAGGTGACAGAATTCACTGACAAGGTCAATTCTTATGTCATGAATGCTGTCATGTTTTTCCGGAGTATGTGGCCAGAAGTGAAAAGGAATGGTGCATTGTTTGTAGGTGAGAGAAACTATTTTTAGAGAAACTATTTAAGTTTTTATTAATGCAAAAATTTGTTAGTATTATAGAAATACTATTCATTTTCAGGATATTGCCTAGGCAACCTTCCTTTGGAAAAATCCAGTATTATTTCTAAAGAACATGTGTGTGAAGGTAAGTAAATATTTAATTTACATCAGTAATGACCAGTACCTAATCTACTTCAAAATAATGATCAGTACAGAATTTACAGACCAGTAGCGAACTTACATCAGTAATGACCAGTACCTAATCTGGATCAATGTGGTCACTGTGTCATGTGCTGAGGTTAGGTTCATTATTGCACCTGAGGCACTGGTTATCACCTAGTTACATGTGAATGATTAATCAATGATGACCAGTACCTGGTCTCTATTGAAGTATAGTAGTCTACTATCAGTGCACTTGTGTGTGTTTATTTACAGCTCTTGTGCTGCTGCTCAGAGATCCATCTCCATTGGTTAGAGCAAGTGCTTCAGAAGCTATGAGTCTTCTCTACGAATACTAGACTTTGTTTAATTGCATATTTATTGTTTTGTGTGTGATTCTTTTTAATAACATTTTTAAATAGAAAATTCAAAATTGGCGGCATTAAATAGAAAATTCAAAATTGGCGGCATTAAATAGAACAATCAGAACTGCTGCTGTATTGTGGCACTTGACTTCTTTTTCTTTTTCGTCTCCGTTTTTTTCTTGTTAATAAACTGTTCAGATTTATTCGTTTAGTTCTGGTCTTTCGTAGCTTCATACAAATAAACACGTGGATGAGTATGGAGATGAATAGTACTACACCCAGTACCACTGAGAGATATCTGTAAAACCAGCTGCTACTTCCAGTAACTTTAGTTAATAAGGTGCTGGTGTTACAATGGGGGTGGGGGTGGAATTGTGCCGGGTTGGACTGGTCCACATGTGCTGGGTTGGATTGGATCACTTCTTGTAACTTGGACTGGTCCACTTGTGCTGATCTTGATTGTGGTATGTGTGTTGGGTTGGATTGTACTCGAGCTGGGCTAGTTGAGGAATCAGGTAAGGGATCAGTACTTGTGTAAATCGGTTCTCTGGGAACTGTGATGCTAGGAGTAATATTGTACTTCTCATTACATGTAGTTCCAGTCCAGTTTCTTGCACACACACAACTTCCATCTATGTGGGAACAGGTACCATGACCAGAACAGTTGTGGGAAGGACACCTAATAGGTCAACAAAAGAACAAGACTAACAAGAAAATACTCCATGTAAACTATAACCAGAACTAGACTCCATGTAAACAACCAGAACAAGACTCCATGTAAACAACCAGAACTAGACTCCATGTAAACAACCAGAACTAGACTCCATGTAAACAACCAGAACAAGACTCCATGTAAACAACCAGAACAAGACTCCATGTAAACAACCAGAACAAGACTCCATGTAAACAACCAGAACAAGACTCCATGTAAACAACCAGAACAAGACTCCATGTAAACAACCAGAACAAGACTCCATGTAAACAACCAGAACAAGACTCCATGTAAACAACCAGAACTAGACTCCACGTAAACAACCAGAACTAGACTCCATGTAAACAACCAGAACAAGACTCCATGTAAACAACCAGAACTAGACTCCATGTAAACAACCAGAACAAGACTCCATGTAAACTATAACCAGAACAAGACTCCATGTAAACAACCAGAACAAGACTCCATGTAAACAACCAGAACAAGACTCCATGTAAACAACCAGAACAAGACTCCATGTAAACAACCAGAACTAGACTCCATGTAAACAACCAGAACTAGACTCCATGTAAACAACCAGAACAAGACTCCATGTAAACAACCAGAACTAGACTCCATGTAAACAACCAGAACAAGACTCCATGTAAACAACCAGAACAAGACTCCATGTAAACAACCAGAACAAGACTCCATGTAAACAACCAGAACAAGACTCCATGTAAACAACCAGAACTAGACTCCATGTAAACAACCAGAACTAGACTCCATGTAAACAACCAGAACAAGACTCCATGTAAACAACCAGAACAAGACTCCATGTAAACAACCAGAACAAGACTCCATGTAAACAACCAGAACTAGACTCCATGTAAACAACCAGAACAAGACTCCATGTAAACAACCAGAACTAGACTCCATGTAACCAACAAGACTAACAATGAGACCAAGACTTCAAGTAAACCTCTCACTTCACAGTTTAGTTGTTGATATTAATGACATAATATGTAGTCATGACTATGCTTGTCTAGTGCTGTCAAAGCTACTTATGTTTATTATGTACTTATTTATGTTTGGAGGCAAATAATGAACTGAATATGTAACTAGTAGGTAACCCCAAACAATTGTTTCAGTGTAGAAATAATTTCTTATGAGTGCATATACTCACCTTGAGGTACATTTGTCACCATAGAATCCTAACTTACAACCTAAAAAATACAAATATTTCATACAAAAACACACACAGAACAAAAACAACCAAAACAAGAAGAATGTTTGTTCAGTATTGCACTATTAGTGTTACACTAGTGTTAGTCTCACGTATGTTGCACTATTAGTGTTACACTAGTGTTAGCCTCACGTATGTTGCACTATTAGTGTTACACTAGTGTTAACCTCACGTATGTTGCACTAGTGTTACACTAGTGTTAACCTCACGTATGTTGCACTATTAGTGTTACACTAGTGTTAGCCTCATGTATGTTGCACTATTAGTGTTACACTAGTGTTAACCTCACGTATGTTGCACTATTAGTGTTACACTAGTGTTAGCCTCACGTATGTTGCACTATTAGTGTTACACTAGTGTTAGCCTCACGTATGTTGCACTATTAGTGTTACACTAGTGTTAACCTCACGATGTTGCACTATTAACTATTAGTGTTACACTAGTGTTAGCCTCACGTATGTTGCACTATTAGTGTTACACTAGTGTTAGTCTCACGTATGTTGCACTATTAGTGTTACACTAGTGTTAGCCTCATGTATGTTGCACTATTAGTGTTACACTAGTGTTACCTCACGTATGTTGCACTATTAACTATTAGTGTTACACTAGTGTTAGTCTCACGTATGTTGCACTATTAGTGTTACACTAGTGTTAACCTCACGTATGTTGCACTATTAACTATTAGTGTTACACTAGTGTTAACCTCACGTATGTTGCACTATTAACTATTAGTGTTACACTAGTGTTAGCCTCACGTATGTTGCACTATTAGTGTTACACTAGTGTTAGTCTCACGTATGTTGCACTATTAGTGTTACACTAGTGTTAGCCTCATGTATGTTGCACTATTAGTGTTACACTAGTGTTAGTCTCACGTATGTTGCACTATTAGTGTTATACTAGTGTTAGTCTCACATACGTTGCCAGCACGAATATCCAGTATATCCAGGAGGGCAATAACAGTGTCCCGTATATCTGTCACACAAAGAGCGCCCATAGCAATAGCAACGGGAACAGCCCAGACCATATGTACCTGATGGACATTCTACAACACATCCAACCATTCACATTTCTACACCAATCTCTACTTCTATACTAATTATCTAGTTCTAAACCAATACCTACTTCTACATTAATACCTACTTCTAAACCAATACCTACTTCTACATTAATACCTATACTTCTACATTAATTACTTCTACATTAATACCTACTTCTACATTAATACCACTTCTACATTAATACCTACTTCTACATTAATACCTACTTCTACATCAATACCTACTTCTACATCAATACCTACTTCTAAACCAATACCTACTTCTACATTAATACCTACTTCTACATTAATACCTACTTCTACATTAATACCTACTTCTACATCAATACCTACTTCTAAACCAATACCTACTTCTACATTAATACCTACTTCTACATCAATACCTACTTCTAAACCAATACCTACTTCTACATTAATTACTTCTACATTAATACCTACTTCTACATTAATTACTTCTACATTAATACCTACTTCTAAACCAATACCTACTTCTACATTAATACCTACTTCTAAACCAATACCTACTTCTACATTAATACCTACTTCGAAATCAATACCTACTTCTAAACCAATACCTACTTCTACATCAATACCTACTTCTAAACCAATACCTACTTCTACATTAATACCTACTTCTACATAAATTACTTCTACATTAATACCTACTTCGACATTAATTACTTCTACATTAATACCTACTTCGAAATCAATACCTACTTCTAAACCAATACCTACTTCTACATTAATTACTTCTACACTAATACCTACTACTACATTAATTACTTCTACATCAATACCTACTTCTACATTAATACCTACTTCGAAATCAATACCTACTTCTACATTAATACCTACTTCTACATTAATACCTGCTTCTACATTAATACCTACTTCTACATTAATACCTACTTCTACATTAATACCTACTTCTACATCAATACCTACTTCTACAGCAATACCTACTTCTAAACCAATACCTACTTCTACATTAATACCTACTTCTACATTAATACCTACTTCTACATTAATACTTGCTTTAAGGTGAGCCAGAAACAGAGTACCTCACCCGCCCTGTTCCTAGCTCACCTTACCTGCCCTGTTCCTAGCTCACCCTACCTGCTCTGTTCCTAGCTCACCTTACCTGCCCTGTTCCTAGCTCACCCTACCTGCTCTGTTCCTAGCTCACCCTACCTGCCCTGTTCCTAGCTCACCTCACCTGCTCTGTTCCTAGCTCACCTCACCCGCTCTGTTCCTAGCTCACCTTACCTGCCCTGTTCCTAGCTCACCTTACCCGCTCTGTTCCTAGCTCCCCCGCCTGTTCCTAGCTCCCCTACCCCCTCATCTGTTGCCTAGCTCCACCTCACCCGCCCTGTTTTCTATCTCACCTCACCCCCTCCCTTTTTTCCTATCTCACCCTCCCTTTCCTATGCTCACCCTACCTGCTCTGTTCCTAATCCCACCTTACCTTCCCTGTTCCTATCTCCCCTCACTCCCCCCCCTGTTCCTCCTCATCACCCTTCCTGCCCTGTTCCTAGCTCCACCCCTACCCCTCTCTTTTCCTTCCTCTCCCCCTCCCCCTCCCTTTTCCTAGCTACTCCCCTACTTGCTACTGCCTGTTTCCTCAGCTCACCTTACCTGCCCTGTGGTCTAGCCTCAACCCACCCGCCCTGTTCCTAGCTCACCCTACCTGCCCTGTTCCTAGCTCACCTTCCCACCCCGTCTGTGCCTAGCTCACCCTACCCTGCTCTGTTCCTAGCTCACCTTACCTCGCCCTGTTCTAGCTCACCTACCTGCCCTGTTCCTAGCTTCACCTCACCCCGCCTGTTCCTACTCCCCTACCTGCTCTGTTCCGAGCGCACACCCTTATACCTGCCTGTTTTTCCTACTCAACCCTACCTGCCTCTGTTCCTACTCACCTCCCCGCCCTTTTCCGATCGCACCCTCCTGCTCTGTTTCCTTTTCCCTAGCTCACCTTACCCTGCCCTGTTCCTAGCTCACCCGACCTGCCCTGTCCTAGCCACCTCACCGCCGCCCTTTTCCTACTACACCCTAACCTGCTCTGTTCCTGCTCACCTTACCCGCTCTGTGTCCTAGCGCACCTTAACCTGCCCTGTTCCCCAGCTCACCTTACCTGCCCGGTTCCTCGAGCTCACCTCACCTGCTCTGTGTCCTAGCTCACTTCACCCCCCCCTGTTCCTAGCTCACCCTACCTGCTCTGTTCCTAGCTCACCTTACCTGCCCTGTTCCTAGCTCACCCTACCTGCTCTGTTCCTAGCTCACCCTACCTGCCCTGTTCCTAGCTCACCTCACCTGCTCTGTTCCTAGCTCACCTCACCCGCTCTGTTCCTAGCTCACCTTACCTGCCCTGTTCCTAGCTCACCTTACCCGCTCTGTTCCTAGCTCACCCTACCTGCTCTGTTCCTAGCTCACCTTACCTGCCCTGTTCCTAGCTCACCCTACCTGCCCTGTTCCTAGCTCACCTCACCCGCCCTGTTCCTAGCTCACCCTACCTGCTCTGTTCCTAGCTCACCTTACCTGCCCTGTTCCTAGCTCACCCTACCTGCTCTGTTCCTAGCTCACCTTACCCGCTCTGTTCCTAGCTCACCCTACCTGCTCTGTTCCTAGCTCACCTTACCCGCTCTGTTCCTAGCTCACCTTACCTGCCCTGTTCCTAGCTCACCTCACCCGCTCTGTTCCTAGCTCACCTTACCTGCCCTGTTCCTAGCTCACCTCACCCGCTCTGTTCCTAGCTCACCTTACCTGCCCTGTTCCTAGCTCACCCTACCTGCTCTGTTCCTAGCTCACCTTACCTGCTCTGTTCCTAGCTCACCTTACCTGCTCTGTTCCTAGCTCATCCTACCCGCTCTGTTCCTAGCTCACCTTACCTGCTCTGTTCCTAGCTCACCTTACCTGCTCTGTTCCTAGCTCATCCTACCCGCTCTGTTCCTAGCTCACCCTACCCGCTCTGTTCCTAGCTCACCTCACCCCTGCTCTTTTCCCTATCTCATCCTACCCGCTCTGTTTCCTAGCTCACCCCTACCTGCTCTGTTCCAGCTCACCTAACCCTGCTCTGTTCCTAGCTCACTTACCCGCTCTGTTCCTAGCTCAACCTTACCCCTCTGTTCCTAGCTCATCCTACCACCATCCTACCCGCTCTGTTCCTAGCTCATCCGACCCGCGCTGTTTTCCTAGCTCACCCTACCTGCTCTGTTTCCTAGCTCACCTTACCTGCCCTGTTCCTAGCTCACCTCACCTGCTCTGTTCCTAGCTCACCTTACCCGCCTGTTCCTAGCTCACCCTACCTGCTCTGTTCCTAGCTCACCTTACCCGCTCTGTTCCTAGCTCACCTTACCTGCCCTGTTCCTAGCTCACCTCACCTGCTCTGTTCCTAGCTCACCTTACCCGCTCTGTTCCTAGCTCACCTCACCCGTCTGTTCCTAGCTCACCCTACCTGCTCTGTTCCTAGCTCACCTTACCCGCTCTGTTCCTAGCTCACCTTACCCGCCTGTTCCTAGCTCACCCTACCTGCTCTGTTCCTAGCTCACCTCACCTGCTCTGTTCCTAGCTCACCTCACCCGCTCTGTTCCTAGCTCACCTCACCCGCTCTGTTCCTAGCTCACCCTACCTGCTCTGTTCCTAGCTCAACCCTAACCTCTGCTCTGTTCCTAGCTCACCTTACCCCCCCGCCTGTTTTCCTAGCTCACCTTAACCCAACCCCGCCTGTTCCTTAGCTCACCCTACTGCTCTGTTCCTAGCTCAACCCCCCCCTCACCTGCTCTGTTCCACTCACCTTACCCTCCTGTTTCCTAGCTCACTTACCCCTCTCTGTTCCGAGCTCCACCTCACCTGCTCTGTTCTAGCTCACCTTACCCCGCCTGTTTCCTAGCTCACCACCCACCTCTCTGTTCCTAGCTCACCTTACCCGCTCGTTCCTAGCTCACACTACCTGCCCTGTTCCTAGCTCAACCTCACCTGCTTCTGTTCCTAGCTCACCTTACCCGCTCTGTTCCTAGCTCACACCTCCCCGTCCTGTTCCTAGGCTCACCCTACCTGCTGCTCTGTTCCTAGCTCACTTACCCTCTCTGTTTCCTAGCTCACCTGACCCGCCTGTTTTCCTAGCTCACCTACCTGCTTGTTCTAGCTAACACCCCTCACCTGCTCTGTTCCTATTCTCACCATACCAATCAACTCAATCCTGTTTCTACTCACCAGCTCACCTTACCTGCCCGTTCCTAGCTCACTTACCCGCTCTGTTTCCTAGCTCACCCTACCTGCCTCTGTTCCTATCTCACCTTACCCGCCTGTTTCCTAGCTCACCTTACCTGCTCCTGTTCCTAGCTCACCTCAACCTGCTTTCCTAGCTCACCTTACCCGCCTCTGTTCCTCCTCAACCTTACTACCCCCGCTCTGTTTTCCTATCTCACCTCACCGGCTCTGTTCCTAGCTCACAACCACCTACCCGCCGTTCCTAGCTCACCCTACCTGCTGCTCTGTTCTAGCCTCACCTTACCAGTCTGTTGTCCTAGGCTTCCCTTACCCGCTCTTTCCTAGCTCACCTTACTCACCCTGTTCCTAGCTCACCTTACCAGCTCTGTTCCTAGCTCACCTTACCCGCTCTGTTCCTAGCTCACCTCACCTGCTCTGTTCCTAGCTCACCTTACCCGCCTGTTCCTAGCTCACCCTACCTGCTCTGTTCCTAGCTCACCTTACCCGCTCTGTTCCTAGCTCACCTTACTCACCCTGTTCCTAGCTCACCTTACCAGCTCTGTTCCTAGCTCACCTTACCAGCTCTGTTCCTAGCTCACCTTACCCGCTCTGTTCCTAGCTCACCTTACTCACCCTGTTCCTAGCTCACCTTACCCGCTCTGTTCCTAGCTCACCTTACCCGCCTGTTCCTAGCTCACCTTAGTCACCATGTTCTTAGCTCACCTTACTCACACTTAGATTAAAATTTTCTAACCTCTATTTCCTGTCTGGTGAGAGTGTTAATTAAATGTTTGAGTGATATTCTATTACAGTGTAGTAAAGTAATAAATTGAGATCTTGCTATAAACTTAACATTCCGTTCAATAGAAGAGACATAGCATTATCTTTAACAACTCCCGAGGATATTTCTAAGCTTCTATGAAACATTATCTTTAACAACTCCCTAGGATATTTCTAAGCTTCTATGAAACATTATCTTTAACAACTCCCTAGGATATTTCTAAGCTTCTATGAAACATTGCTTCAGCATTTTAAAAAGTAAACAAGTTACTTTCCACAAGTGCTATTCCTGAAGGTCATTACCTGTAATTAATTTCACCACTCCCTCATATGAAGTACTAATAAGCGGCTTATCTGTCTGTATATATTTATATACAATATTGCAACAAGTAGCTTAGCTCAGTACACTCCTGATAGTGTCTCACTCGCTTCACTCTCTAATCAATTAGGGATTGATGCTAATAACTCTTTGAATCTCCAAGCAACAAGATTAATTGACTATTGACAGCCAAACTCAGAGCTTGTCATGTTTCATTTATTCTCAAAGTATTTTTTAAAATCTCAGTCGTGGAATTAATGTACTGCTAGCAATAATTGTGTGCAAGACAACAAAGTGTGATATGCTCATATAAATATACTAACCTTCATCACACGTGTCTCCCCTCCATCCTCCATCACACTCACACACACCTGCCAATAACACATCATCCATTGCTTATGCTTGAAGTGATGACTGTATTGTACATCAATTATTTCATGACACAGGGAATAATTTACTCAAATATTAGTATAGCAACTAATGCTACACATAGCTATAGTACAATAGGTGGTAAGTTTTGTATAGCAACCTGTAAGTTTACTCATGATCACTATGAATTTATAAAGTGAAGCAAAACGTCTGATTCCCAAATAGCAGGTACTTAATAAATGTAATTTCTTTCTTAGCTGTCATGCAATAAAATTGCACATATATAAGCTTTCTTCCTACTGTCCAAATGATGGACATAGATCTATTTAAATTTAATAAATTGTAGGTATTCTCTCCAAATTCAGTCTTACCATTCACTTCAGAGTGATAGTGCTCATCTTCTTACAATGTCCTGCCAGATATTCATCAACTGAACTTCCAGAGTGCATGCAAATATTTTTATTTCGAGCATAGCACACTAAAACTGATTACTTTTTAACTTCTACTCAACTCTGGACTACAATTCCTAACTGTAAACTTACAAATAGACAGTACTACACACCTTTGTTCTTGCGCAGGAGATAGAGTGGGACAATAAAGCTGCTGCAGTTGTGGTGCACATGCAGTAGTAAACCTGTTTTGCTTTGCAAAATGCGATGCAAATCGGGATAAATTACTCCCCATGACATCTGAAACTCATCCTTTATGTCAAACTGCGCACAAGACAAACTCTCAATTTTTTCCTTCTATTCTACAGTTCTTACTTTGATAATTTTGTTTGCTGTTAAGAAGTTAAACCTCTTCAGTTACATATATACACATAAAAGTAACTCCTTATCAAATACATACACAAATGGAAATGACCTTACTAAATAATGCACACCCATCACCATTGACATTTGTTTGTTGTAAAATATCCTATTCATACCATTTGAACAATTTCCATGTCCCGAGCATTTCTCTATTGTACAGTTGAGCTGACCACAGTCCTCTCCAATCCACGGAGAAGAACAGTTACAATGTCCATTAGTACAGATACCATGGTGATTACATGAAGGCTCCAAACACTGTACCTCATGGAAGCAGATGACAGTCGATACTTTACGATCACAGCGATATTCAGGATGGCCGTAACTAAGATACACCATGTCAAAATTATCATTAGGTGACAAGAACTGGTACTCTAATACTACCACATTTATTAGGTGACCAGAATTGGTACTACTGCCACACTTATTAGGTGAACAGAACTGGTACTCTAATACTACAACACTGGTTAGGTGAACAGAACTGATACTCTAATACTACCACACTTATTAGGTGAACAGAACTGGTACTCTAATACTACCACACTTATTAGGTGACCAGAAGTGGTACTCTAATACTACCACACTTATTAGATGACCAGAACTGGTACTCTAATACTACCACACTTATTAGGTGACCAGAAGTGGTACTCTAATACTACCACACTTATTAGATGACCAGAACTGGTACTCTAATACTACCACACTTATTAGGTGACCAGAACTGGTACTCTAATACTACCACACTTATTAGGTGACCAGAAGTGGTACTCTAATACTACCACACTTATTAGGTGAACAGAACTGGTACTCTAATACTACCACACTTATTAGATGACCAGAACTGGTATTCTAATACTACATCACTGGTTAGGCTGGTACTCCATGTCAAGTGTAGGTGTTTCTCTTATTAGAGTACCAGTTCTCTTCTTCCTTCAAGTTTTCACTCATATTAGTTACCCTCCTAGCTCTCTGATCCAAGCATCTCACTATTCCTCTCTTTACATGATTAGGATGATGAGACTTAAAGTGAGGTAGTGTGTGTAGGTTTTCTGTACACAGTGGAAGTAAGCACACCACCACTCTCTCTCTCAAAAAAAAAGGTAGCTTACAATCTTCCTCTGATTCCATGGTGAATTTTATAGAAGGTCTTACAGAGTTTTTTCTATTCTTTTTCTTTTTATAGCCCACCATTTTCCTTGTGATTATATTTCTTTCCCCCTTCTAAGGTGCTCATGACTTATTATTTTACTTATGTATGTGGCACTGTCTCCCATTTGTTTGTGCACTAAGTTGCTGTAATGTGTTACAAAAATGGTCTCCAAGATATTGGTGACCAAAAAATATGGCAGCCACTATTTTCGACTTGCCGCAATTACCAAGAATTTAATAAAGTTTAACTAGTTTCTACATACTTTAGAATCTGAAAGAGAAGCTGGCCAAGTAGAATCTGTAAGAGAAGCTGGCCAAGTAGAATCTGTAAGAGAAGCTGGCCAAGTAGAATCTGTAAGAGAAGCTGGCCAAGTAGAATCTGTAAGAGAAGCTGGCCAAGTAGAATCTGTAAGAGAAGCTGGCCAAGTAGAATCTGTAAGAGAAGCTGGCCAAGTAGAATCTGTAAGAGAAGCTGGCCAAGTAGACAAGCTATTGAGTATAAGCACATAATGCAAAGTCATTTTATTGGAATGTTTTGTTGGTTGGCAGGGGCCGATGGAAGTTGTTTTTAAGTGGGGAGGGGCACCAGGTACAAACACAACACAATTGAACAGATTTTTCCCACATGTTTTGAATGGGCAATTTATGAGCTGTACTATTACAATGTATTGAAATCACACAGGGACAGTGAAATAGCACATGAGTGAAGTAGCTAAGTGAAATAGTATGGGTAAGTGCGCATGCGTGCAGTTTTAGCCTTGGAAATGTACAGTTTGAGTAGTATCTAGTTAGAGACAACGTCATTCTTTAGCACAGGAGTTCACCCGTATTAGACGATTTTTTCCCCCAACAGATTAGGAGGAGCCATAGGTTGAAAACGAAGTTCCAGAGGAAGCTATTTATGAAATACAGAGATAGTGAGTGAACGATAAAAAAGCTGGCTTACTATTAGCGAGTGATAGCTGCTATGGGTAACCTGTGCTATTAGGCATCAATAGCACTCATAGCTTCACCTTGTGCTATTTCAATCGTGTTACTATGCTATTAATCCTGAATAGCATGGTTAGTATGCTATTTCTCATACTAACTATACATACAGGACCAACTATGACAAACATCAACTCCAGTAACTCCATTTATAACATGTACAGTACATCTGTGAATGTACTATCTGTAGTTGAACATATGGAACATATGGACAGTTGGTAAAGTATGGACAGTTGGTAAGGTATATACTTCAGTCTTTAAATATGTAGGTATGAATAATGAAAGATGTTCAGCATCGATAGAGAAAAGGTAAACATGCGGACAATTTACAACATTCGATAGAAGCTTTCTCACTTGAAGGGTTAAAGGGGTCTAAAGAGAAGCCATGCTGTTGTTCACTTTGCCTTTGCTTCTCTTTAGACCTCCCTATGAGAAAGTTTCAAGTTCTAATGGCTCAGAATGTGATAATTTATAACATTGAAGATTGACTGTGTCAATGTTGCCCATAGCACAACTTCAACAAGTTATCCATCAAACACAACACCACCACCACCACCAACAACAACAACAACAACTACGTATACTAGTGCTACTTATCCCCATATACTAAGAATGTCTGTTAGCAGGGCAGTGTCTGTAATTAGTAGGGGCAATAACTGTTATTAGCAGGAGCAATGTCTGTAATTAGTAGAGGTAATGCCTGTAATTAGCAGGATCAATGTCCGTAATTAACAGGGTAATATCTATAATTAGCAGGGGCAATGTCTGTAATTAGCAGGTTACCAATGATCTGAAGGGTAATTGACGATGACGTCATTGTAGAGGAAAGTGCTAGATCCGCCTCCATCCAAATTTATCGCACTAACAACTCCATGCTTGATCAACAAATCAGCAAATTCAAACAGATTGGCCCCTCGCTCATGAGTCTGACCATCCACCTATACACACACCAGTGTTGTGGTAATTGCAATTGGTAATTGTAATTAGCTGTAATCATTACACCATCTGCAGTAATTGTAATTGTAATTGTAATTGCATACCTGTAATTGGCAAGTAGTTGGGGTCAAAAACCACTTTGGTAAAGGGTCAGTTCTAAAGCACATGGCTGCTAGCAAGAAAATGAATTCTCAGTTTTTATAATTTTTAATGTAGATAGAAATAACTTTTCTCTTTTAAGAAGAATTGATGAATTAAAACAAAATTACAAACTTTGTGGGCCCTATTACATGACCACTTATCCTGAGGAGGCGATGTGATGTAATTGCTAACAGATTTGTTGTAATTAGTTCTTAAAGGTGTAATTGGTAATTGAAATTGTAATTGAGAAGCAAAAATTTAAAGTAATTGTAATTGTAATTGATTACTTTACTCCTGTAATTGCCACAACCCTGACACACACACACACACACACACACACACACACACACACACACACACACACACACACACACACACACACACACACACACACCAATATTGGCTAATGAGTCCAGTGAGACATGTCAAGGGGTGTAATACTTCTCTTCACCGAGAAAAATGGTATCAACTGAGCCTAATGGTATTAGTCCAAAGATCAACTTTACTTGTGAAGCAGTCAAGGTCATTGGTAACACATCACAAAATACTCTTCAACTTCAAACATTTTTCATATGAATATTATACCAACAAATTAATAACACTCTTTCATCACCTCTAAAATTGTATGAAAATTATGTACCAATAAACAGTCCTTCTTGTACTATATTGAAATATGTTATTGTTTTACAATGCATTTGTACTGTGAGGAGGAGTGTTGTAAACTAGGCAGAAGTGAGGGTCACCATTTTGACCAGGCCTCAGAATGGAATACGGTACATACAAAATGCTATTTCTACCACAGCTTGTACATATGCAAACCAACTCTTTCTTAGTGGAGCTCATAGTGCCACCCACTCGCCTGAGCTATAACTAATCTATTTCTAGTGCCACCCACTCGCCTGAGCTATAGCTAGTCTATTCTAGTGCCACCCACTTGCCTGAGTTATAGCTAGTCTATTGCTAGTGCCACCTACTCGCCTGAGCTACAACTAGTCTATTCCTAGTGCCACCCACTCGCCTGAGCTATAGCTAGTCTATTCTAGTGCCACCCACTTGCCTGAGTTATAGCTAGTCTATTCCTAGTGCCACCCACTCGCCTGAGCTATAACTAGTCTATTCCTAGTGCCACCCACTCGCCTGAGCTATAGCTAGTGTATTCCTAGTGCCACCCACTCGCCTGAGCTATAACTAGTCTATTCCTAGTGCCACCCACTCACCTGAGCTATAGCTAGTCTATTCTAGTGCCACCCACTTGCCTGAGTTATAGCTAGTCTATTCCTAGTGCCACCCACTCACCTGAGCTACAATTAGTCTATTCCTAGTGCCACCCACTCACCTGAACTATAGCTAGTCTATTCCTAGTGCCACCCACTCACCTGAACTATAGCTAGTCTATTCCTAGTGCCACCCACTCGCCTGAGCTTATAACTAGTCTATTCCTAGTGCTACCCACTTGCCTGAGCTATAGCTAGTCTATTCCTAGTGCCTCCCACTCGCCTGAGCTTATAACTAGTCTATTCCTAGTGCCACCCACTCACCTGAGCTACAATTAGTCTATTCCTAGTGCCACCCACTCACCTGAACTATAGCTAGTCTATTCCTAGTGCCACCCACTCACCTGAACTATAGCTAGTCTATTCCTAGTGCCACCCACTCGCCTGAACTATAGCTAGTCTATTCCTAGTGCCACCCACTCGCCTGAGCTTATAACTAGTCTATTCCTAGTGCTACCCACTTGCCTGAGCTATAGCTAGTCTATTCCTAGTGCCTCCCACTCGCCTGAGCTTATAACTAGTCTATTCCTAGTGCCACCCACTTGCCTGAGCTATAGCTAGTCTATTCCTAGTGCTACCCACTTGCCTGAGCTATAGCTAGTCTATTCCTAGTGCTACCCACTCACCTGAGCTATAGCTAGTCTATTCCTAGTGCTACCCACTCACCTGAGCTATAACTAGTCTATTCCTAGTGCTACCCACTCACCTGAGCTATAACTAGTCTATTCCTAGTGCTACCCACTCACCTGAGCTATAGCTAGTCTATTCCTAGTGCCACCCACTCACCTGAGCTATAGCTAGTCTATTCCTAGTGCTACCCACTCACCTGAGCTATAGCTAGTCTATTCCTAGTGCCACCCACTCGCCTGGGCTATAACTAGTCTATTCCTAGTGCCACCCACTCACCTGAGCTATAGCTAGTCTATTCCTAGTGCCACCCACTTGCCTGAGCTATAGCTAGTCTATTCCTAGTGCTACCCACTCACCTGAGCTATAGCTAGTCTATTCCTAGTGCTACCCACCTTGCCTGAGCTATAGCTAGTCTATTCCAACCACCCACCTTGCACAGCTATAGCTAGTCTATTCCTAGTGCCACCCACTCACCTGAGCTATAGCTAGTCTATTCCTAGTGCTACCCACTTGCCTGAGCTATAGCTAGTCTATTCCTAGTGCCACCCACTTGCCTGAGCTATAGCTAGTCTATTCCTAGTGCTACCCACTCACCTGAGCTATAGCTAGTCTATTCCTAGTGCCACCCACTCGCCTGAGCTATAGCTAGTCTATTCCTAGTGCTACCCACTCACCTGAGCTATAGCTAGTCTATTCCTAGTGCCACCCACTTGCCTGAGCTATAGCTAGTCTATTCCTAGTGCTACCCACTCACCTGAGCTATAGCTAGTCTATTCCTAGTGCCACCCACTCACCTACCTGAGCTATAGCTAGTCTATTCCTAGTGCCACCCACTTGCCTGAGCTATAGCTAGTCTATTCCTAGTGCCACCCACTCACCTGAGCTATAACTAGTCTATTCCTAGTGCCACCCACTCTCCTGAGCTATAGCTAGTCTATTCCTAGTGCCACCCACTCACCTGAGCTATAGCTAGTCCCTATTTCCTAGCCACCCACTCACCTGAGCTATAACTAGCCACCTACTCACCTGAGCTATAGCTAGTCTATTCCTAGTGCCACTCTACTTGCCTGAGAGCTATAGCTAGTCTATTCCTAGTGCCACTCACTTGCCTGAGCTATAGCTAGTCTATTCCTAGTGCCACCCACTCACCTGAGCTATAACTAGTCTATTCCTAGTCACCTGAGCTATAGCTAGTCTATTCCTAGTGCCACCCACTCACCTGAGCTATAACTAGCCACCTACTCACCTGAGCTATAGCTAGTCTATTCCTAGTGCCACCCACTTGCCTGAGCTATAGCTAGTCTATTCCTAGTGCTACCCACTTGCCTGAGCTATAGCTAGTCTATTCCTAGTGCCACCCACTCACCTGAGCTATAACTAGCCACCTACTCACCTGAGCTATAGCTAGTCTATTCCTAGTGCCACCCACTTGCCTGAGCTATAGCTAGTCTATTCCTAGTGCCACCCACTCACCTGAGCTATAGCTAGTCTATTCCTAGTGCCACCCACTCACCTGAGCTATAACTAGCCACCTACTCGCCTGAGCTATAACTAGTCTATTCCTAGTGCCACCCACTTGCCTGAGCTATAGCTAGTCTATCCCTAGTGTGCCATCCACTCACTTGAGCCACAACTATTCTTCCATGACCATCTATACCAAGTGCTGTTCTTGCTGACAGAACATTAACAAATGTAGACATTTTTCCAGTGTCTTGATTCTCTGCACATTCTAATTTCATACTTTCATTGACGTAGTTGGTATGGTTACGAACTAACCAAATGACCCCAGATACTAGCTGTCGGAAGGAACCTTTTCTCACTTCCTCTGGTGAAATGTAACCCACGACAACACTGCCATCTTGACGAATGCCAAAGTTAGCATTCATCCTATCACTGACTTGCACCACACGGCCATCAGACACGACATTGCCTAGACAACCTCCATTATGCACGTTAAAGTAGCCAGCATTAATGGCCACTGTACATCCATTCATTCTGCTTTTAGCAGTGTTTTTCACAGTAGCTGTTGAAGCAGTGTAATACTTGACTTGGCAGCCTCCAGGTTTCAATGGTTCTAACACTGACATTTTGTAATAAGGTTCAGAAAAGAACCCAATGGACCCCATCAAGTATCTCCTCCTGTGCACAGAATAGATATTTTGTAGGTTACTCTCCACCTTATCAGCGAATCTATGCACATCATATTCCGCAGAATTCGGTATGGGGATTTGTAGGTGGTACACATCTTCTGTCTCGTTACCCCATCCATCAGTTTGGCATTCAGCCACAGAACGAACTGACCTGTGAAGGGAGCCATGATGATCTTCCCCGTAAGGACTCAACGAATCTAACTGGAAGTGTGGACTAGCAACTAAAATCTCAGCAGATAGCAATAAAAGTCCAGCTACTACTACCTCCATCTCCTCATCATTCACCAGCTAAGGTGCTTTATTCCTCAAACCACGCCTCCACAAACGCAAAAATAATATATCTCGCCATTATTTTGATTAGAATTTTTAACACATTGGTAAGCTGGTTGAGTGACACTTTACCTAATTACCAAGTGCCACAGCCCCGCAGGCTGGTTCGCCGCGTATAGATTGGAGTGGTGAACGAGGAGATGGACCAGCCATTGATAGAAGGGAAGGTAGGCACACAGGCAGGCATATCTATTGATTTGAAAGCGACCCACTAACTTTAGGTGGACCATCTAGGTGCCCACATTGTTTATGTACACCCTGTGTAACCACTCCACCTCCAACATTTTTAGTAGGACATACAATTGCAGATGTTAGTAATGCACAAAAAGGTATCCCCTGTATAGGAAGTTTTGGAAGGTCCTCAGTAATGTTGGGAAATGGCGACACCCTGAGTATCTGACACAAAAGGCACTGAGGACTACATTAGATTATCGTATTTTCTCTTTCTGGAGTGTGTGTGTGGGAGGGGGGGGGGGGGGTTGAGGGGGAAGTGGGGGGAAGACATGTGCATCAATTTGTTGTGCTTAAAAAGGTACACATGGGGTAAATTGGCAGTATGGGAGAATATTGAATGCTCATGTGATTCAGAAATTCTTATACTCGGTAGTTACTATACCCACTTTCATAACAAAACGTGTCATATATTTAGCATGTGGGTATTCAGGGGTTCATTTAGGGGGGCCAGGGGGTGCTCATCCCCTCCCCCCTCCCCTTGAAGGCATTTTGTCCCCCCTTGAAATATTTTAAACTTTCGTAAGCAAAAAGCAAACCTAAAATGTGAATGATGAAGATTGCAAATGATTAAATCGGAAGTCCTCTACCATCATAATTTGTAACCCCCTGAGATAGTGAAAGCTCAGTCTTGCCTCCCCCCCTAGATTAATTCCTAAATGAACCCCTGGATAAGGGGATGAGAGGGGTAGGACAAAAGTTAAACCAACAAACACATCCATCTCTATATGGTGATGGTAGCCAGTAGCAATCATTATGAACAGCAAAAGTCAACTATTAGGCAGCTGTAAGGATACCCAGCCCACTATGGTTGGAACAACCTAACCTTTCTGTATTCTAATGTGTTAATATATGAGATCAATATATATAATATTATTGGCGAGCGAGCGAAGCAAGCGAGACACTATCAGGGGTAATTCAATTGAAAATCGGGGATATTTGTTTATATATATATGTGTGGCACCGTACGTATGTCATTTTGTACTCTGACCCCTGCGTAATTTTGTGTTAGCTCGGTGTTCGACCCCATTCCAAACTTCACTAAACAGAATCCTCCTGTTTCGCGATCATTACCCGTTTCATCGGAGAATTTGAATTGTTTACCGCTTTGAGTTCTTTTGCGGAGCAATTAAAACTCCAAAATTAGCTGGAGTTCCATTTCTATTCGAGTTATTGGCGGCGGTAAGTTAATGCGCTATTTGTCGTAGTTATAAGCCCTACGCAACAGTATTTAGTTGAAAGTTCACTAAATTAACCACAAAGGTAAGTCTTGTGTAGGTATGGCCACTTTATGTGAAAGTATTGTGCGTTTTCAGCTATTACTTATAAGAATATCACAAAGAAAACATTTAAATAACGTGGCTTTATTTTTGTTGCTTTTTTTTTTTTTCAATTCAAACAGTTGCGGGGAGTGGTTACTATGGCATTGAATTCCCTTTACCGTATATGCATAATTTAAAACTCGCCATTTTTTGGAGCTTCTAAGTGCCGCTTGTTGGTTGTCAAGAGTCAATGGTAGTCAGAATGGCTTCTAATAAAGCTACCACTACTGGAGGAAAGCTGAGATAAGTACATAATTCCATATTTGTTAACTAAAGTTACTAAAATAACTCTGGACTTTTCTTTTGTAGCTGAGAGCTTGTTCAAGAGTTACTTGTAATAGAAATAGTCAGAATGACTTAAACTTGATCATACTACAGTGTTAGGAAATTAAGGTAAGAGAGTAGTTCTGTATTTATTTACTATTAATTAATTAATAAATAAATAAACAATAACATCAATAATAATAACAACAACAACAATAAAATTGTCAAACAAAACAAGTAACAAGGCAGGCTCGCTCGCCATTTGTGCTCAAGCACACCACTAGTATATAATATATATTTGAGTTCAATCAATTACGGTGTAGATTGTGTAATGAAGTGCGTTAATTTATCCATCACATAATTGTCAGTTCAGTCACACGTACTTTAATGAAATTCTGTGAGATAGCTACTCCATGCTGAGTATTTTTCATTCTTATTCCTTTAATCTATTAGAGTTAGCTCATTAAACCTTTTTACTAATAAGCTTCCATGATGATAACCAACTCTACAATCAAGCGAGTGTGTGAAGTTAGAACTCCCTGTAAATGCATTTATAAATGAGATCAAACAAAGTATATACATGACATGATATATGGTTTACAATTAGATTGTGCAATAGTGTTTTTAGTTCACTGGCATAATGAAGCACCATAAGTGCGAACCCTCAGCGCCACTATACACTAGCAAGCTATTTACAAAATCATCTCAGGACCAAATGAATGATTTATTGGCTATTCTAATTAGGTATCAATATAGCTTGAGCAACGAAAACGGTATATGTAAAAGCTGTCTTCTACAGGAGCTAGACTTGATTATTCTATTATATCACTCACCAAAAAGATTACATATAGCTGTTTGTGAGTCGGGGCACTCATTTTAAACATGGTATGGATTGAATAGAAAGGATAGTGAGTTATAATGGAGGGTTCTCTTTGCGTGGCTACTTTTTAAAAATTTGAATAGAAGGAGCTAGAGGTCAAAGGGCATGCTGGTATTCTCCTTTTTATACCCAGACTTCTGGAAAGAGTTCAGAATGTGTAAACGAGGCCACAGACTTGGCGTACGGAGAATAGCATTGAATTATACATGCGACCTCTACATTGAACATAATTTATATGACTGTTGAATTACAACCAAAAACATAAACAAAGTAAAACAATAACAACAAACCTCCTGACATCTGATTAACTAAGACAACCATATGCAAGGACCACATTAGGAGGTGTTGGGGGGGGGGGCAAAATTTTAAAGAAATTAAATACTTTAGGCTGAGAAACACCTCCTGGCGGTTATATCGCGTGTAGTGTTTTGGCCCTTTCACAGTCAGTTTTATGGCGACCAGTTTGGTAATATGAAAATGTATAGATTATATTCAGCAAGAAGTGAATTTTTAAAGCAAGTAGTGACAAACTATATTATGCACATGTACGGAGTAGAACTAAAAACTCGGACTTACCGTTAAATACAATAACCATATGCTCAATTTTCCGATGGTCTCAGAACTGGTGCAAGGTTTAAACACAGTGCACAGCTAATTCAACTTCTAGTTGTTGCATAGGTGTCCAGAAATGCTGTAAAATGTCCACTCATCCCACGGTCTCATGGGATTGTTGGACATTCCAGGGATGTCCACCTTTCATGTATGTCCCACTGTCCAACCCATCCCACGATCTCATGGGACATTCCACAAGATGTCCACCTGTCCCTCTTATGGATGCATGTGTATCTGTAAATAAATAATATATATAAATAATTATAATATATAATAAATAATAAATATAAATAAATAATACATTCAAATAAATGCACAAGTAAATAAAATAGATAAGTAAATAAATAAAATAAATAAATAAAAAGTAAATGTATAAATAAAAAATACATAATAAGTAGTAGCATAAATAAGCAACATAAAGAAATAAATATAACTCAATAAAAGCATAAATAAACATAAATGAATATTATAAGTAAAAATACATATTATAGACCATCATAAAATCAGGATATATTCATTCCTTTATTTTTGCCATAGTTCTGTTAGTGAAGGCTCTAATGATTTCATGTTTTATTTATTTACTTATTTATCTATTTGTTTGTGCTTGCTTGTCTTAATTTATTTACTTACTAACTTATTTACTTATATATTTGTTTACTTTTTCATTTGTCTACTTACTTATTTTATATTTATTTGGTTAATTATATGTTTTTATTTATTTATATTTATTTATCTTTATTATTTACTTATTCATCTATTCATTTGTGTTTTTACTTTACTGGATATTAAATTTTTTATTAATTTATTTATATATAATATGCTTACTTATTTGCTTCTGTACTAATTCATGTCATTTGTATTTCTTAAATACTAAACTTCTACTTGAAGAGTTTACAGTTTGCAAGGCCGTCCATGTGAACTACTTGCACACTTTTTGGCAACTACTTGTAAACCTTGAACACTTGTTAACTCGTTGCAAACTTCAAGTTCACAATTTGCAAACTATCCTTGTAAACTTGGGCTTTTGGCCCTGTGTCAAGCAGTTTATCCAAAATCTACACCCAGCAAGAAAGTGGAAGGAGGTAACCTGTTGTCACAAGTTAAGTCTACATTTTCCTTGCATAGTCGGTAAGGTAACGTTGAGTTCATAGACTGGAGTATTGAATCTGACATGTGAAATGCCATACAAGGTGATGTTGCCAACAGGTGTCATGTCTGATGATATGAAATTGTGTCGATATCAAGGTCTGACCCATCATGAGTGGCTGGTTGTGGTGGTTGTGATGGTGGTGTATTGAGCTATCATGAGCAATGTGGGATCTGAATTAATAGATTTGGCTTTGGTAGTGAATTTATCAACCATTTCAGCAGCTTCGTCTGCAAGTGAATCAACAGTGTTAGGTTTGGAAGCAACACACTCAGAAATTCTAGGGTCATAGAGAACAGAAGTGTCCTCATGTGGATCAGAGTTGTAAGCTTCACCAGAATATGAGATTGATCATGAACCACAGTGTTGGAAGTGGAAGCAAATGAATCAGAGGACATTCTAGAAAGACTTAAGGGTGCTGGTGAAAGTGATGGAAAAGTGAGCAGGACGGACTGCCAGTGAGACAACAAGTAGTGGCTGTTGAAGTGAAGAAGCAAACTTGTGGTGGAAACCCTCTACGCCTGGATACTGAACAGGAGTTGCCGGTAAAGCACAAGTGAAGTGACTTGGCTGTGTGGGCTTGACTGAAGAGTGCAGTGGTTAACTGCAACAAGAAAATAACAGTGAATCAGAAGAGGAAAAACTCGAAGAAGTAATGCAGAGATAAGGGCGTCGTGGTAGATGGAAAGAGGGCTCTCCAACTCCAAATCTTGAGAAACAGAAGGAGCACCGCTGGCACCAGGTGTGGTGTGACAACTGGGGAGATACAGTAGGCTGCCACCAGAGTTGTACAGTATCAAGCTTGCAAAGGCTTCCCATGACCCAGTTAAGGGTTTATGAGACAAAGGCACAATTGTACAACTGCAGCACATGCCACAGAGACCAGTCATATATAATATAGATAACCAGTCTGAGCATGCTCAGATATAGTCATGTGATACAGCACAGTGATGACATGAGAATGGAATGTTTGGTGAATGTGTAGTGAATGGAGGTGTTGATTAGCTATGGAAACACAGAATAGGGAATGGCTCTTGTTAGGTGCAGGCCGAAAGCCGCTTAGTGCGTGGTCTTTGCAGAGTGATGTCATTGTATCAATTTAAATGTTGGGATTCCCCTATTCACTCACGAGACTTGAATTTAAGCTGTGTGTTTTATCGATCTGAAGAGAAGAGGCTGTGGTGGGATGGCGGAGTCACTACAACGAGCGGAGTGTGTGTTAGCGGCTTGTGCCTGTCAGTGACTTGTCTACGCTTTAGGTATGTCAAGTGTTGTGTACATGACAGGAATAAATAAAAATCACAAATGTGTTGGATTAAACTAGGGCATATACTGTGTAGTGACAAGACTGAGTAAAGTACAAAACAATAGCACTAAAACTAATTTTGACAGAATGGCTTGTGTCAAGTTTATTGCACTTGTAAAGTGATTAAATTTCCATGTGATATCTCTTGCTGTATATGTGTCCGGATTGCTGGCATATGTACCTAGCAACATGAGGTTGACGATGATCTTACTTGAGAAAATAGCATAGGTGTTTTCAGTACTTTGCATCTAGCATACTGCAAATACAGGAGTTTGTGACACTTTCTTGATACTATAACATTTACATACCATGCAGACGAATACTCCACAGTCGTAACTGTTCATTTGTTGTGGTATTCCCTGTTTTATAAAAGTTATGATGTGATGACATACTATTAATACCTGTTGTAACATTACCTTCACTGATGATACATTCCATGACCGTGATTTTATTGCATCATCTTCACTTTCTTCCCAGTTCAAGAAGCTTCTATATAACAGTCATTACATGTGCATGCAGCTTAAAGCCAGAGAGAGAGAGAGAGCATTTACCTGATGAGGCATAAGCATTTTCCATTTTCTTGTTGCATGGAGTCGTAATATTCAATAGTATCTGATCCAGGATTAACAAAAACAACTGCCCAGTGAGCACCAAGGTGAATGGGAATTAGTACCATTTGTGCATGGAATAAGTCAACCTACATTGAGTTATTTAAAAAAAAAAAAAGAATAAAAAAAAAAAAAGAGCAACTACCAAAAAACAACTGTTTATTAATTTGTGACATTGAACTTACTTTCTTGGTCCATCTACTCATTTTATTGAATCCCACATTTGCCATTTTTGTGTAGAAGTGGCAGCTAAAAGCATGTATGTAGCCCTCATTCTCAGTGTTGTATGTGTCAATGAGTAGCTTGAAGTAACGATCTATAATCTGTTAGAAAAATACAGATACTATTTATCTGCACACCAACTTATTATGTAACGTGTTTTCTTGCCATTACACTGTCATCTATAAATGGGCATAGTTCTGAATATTGTTAATAAAGCACACCACATTGTTTTGTATTACTTACCCTATCATTGAGCCATCTGGAGGGAAGAAGTGTTTCAATGTCTTGTTTAGTGCACACGATTGACACTGCATTAGTGGACAATTCACATCTCCTTAGCAAACACTTCTGTTTCTTTTTACCCTTGCCACCAAATTTCGGCATGTCCAAACACATCTTACATTTGCCGCAGTTTTGTTTAGTACATCCAGCACAATCACATGACGAGACACCACTTTGTTTCCTTGTTGCATTACCTGAAGTGTATAAAGATATGTGTAAGTATGTTGACACAAGTTAATAACAATTATCACTTGTTGTTGTTTTTGAAAATTTTAATAATTTTGATGTTTTTTTCTGCTTTCATTTTGCATTAATAAGTGCAATTCTAAACAGTTAATATGACTTGCTAAAGTATTTATTTGGATTTATTTAATGCCCAATGAGTGAGGTTTCATAATGCCATTAACAAAAAAAAAACATCTAGTTTTCCTCGACGTGGTAATTTACATAAGTTTATTACTACGTATATTGATGTCAATCAGGGTTTCATACAGAGGGGGGGGAAACTGGGATTTCCCCCCCCCCAAGGTCAAGTTTTCCCCCCCCAAGGATTTGAGTAGAAATTAATTAATTTAAAGAAACTCATACAGTAAATTAAAAAGGTAACTTCATAAACTCATACATAAATTAAAAAGGTAACTTCATAAACTTATACGCCTGTTCTTTTCTCAAGAATTTGGTCAAAGTCAACAAACTTCAGTTCTGGACCTTCAATTGCTATTCGCATGAGTCTCTTTAGATTGGTGTCGTTTAGACGATTGCGGAGTCTGGTTTTTATCATCTTCATTTGGCTGAATGACCTCTCAACCGTGGCAGTCCCGACTGGCAATGTCAGCATAATGTTGATCAACTTGAACATTTCAGGGAAAATTCCACCATATGCATCAGCCTTTTGAATTCCTTGGAATACCTGCTGGAAAGTAGGACTCTTGGTGAGCTTCTCTGAAGACATGAAAATTTGTCTTTCATGAAGTAATGCTCTTCTAAATACAGGCCACTCCGAAAGAAGTCCATCTTGATCAATAACAGGGGGAAACTGGAAACTTTCACTTTGAAATTCAACATGTGCTTCCTTTCCATAAAAAAGCTAATAGCGTGATTTCTTCTTGTCCATAAGTACGAAATGCAGGGTCATCTGCTTGAGGTAAACTTGCAGGGTTGAAAACTGACATTGCCATAATCACTGAAACACCTTTATCAGTAAAACGATTTTGGATGTTTTCGGTCAACTTATCGACATATGGAATCAACACTGCTTTCCGAAAAGCTTCAAGAGAGGTAGTTGTTGTGGTACTGCCTCTATACCTACAGAAGCACAAACATTGATCGCATAATCAGATTCAAGACGCTTTACAGTCGATTCAACCTCAGAACACCAATCTGCACCAGCATCTTTAAGGACTTTCAGTTGATCTAATGTACAGTCGAGGATAACCTTTAATCTGGAAAAGTCAGTCGCCTTCCTCTGCATAAAACAATTGAAAATGGCAACCAAATTAAGGATCTCACCCATGATAATGGTTATTGCAACACCTTCAAAACTTGCCAAAATGAATTGAATTCCAAATGCTTCAGCATCACCAGTTCTTTCATAAAGTTCCTGTAGAGTTAAGATGATTGCAGGAAGTTCTTTACGAATTGCTTTAATACAGCGCTCATGAGAGAGCCAACGTGTACTGCTAGGCTTTATAATTTTTAACTCAGGAAGGTTAAGTACAGATTGGACCTCTTTCAACTTCTCTGCTTTTTGTGGGGAGTAATAGAATAACTTCCACAAGCTTAACAGCATTCCAAAGAATTTTTTAATTTGTGGGACACTATCAGCAGCTTGAATGCTAGCAAGTTGAAGGCGATGACAGGAGCAATGAATATACAATGCATGGCCGGAACAGGTACGTATTCTCCTTTGAACACCGGTATTCTTACCAGAGAATGGAGCTGCTCCATCATATCCTTGACCTATTAGCCTTTCGATATCCACGCCTTGTGATGTTATGTAAGAAGTGATTGCACCAGTAAGGGTTTCAGCATCCAATGATCGAATATGCAGGATGGTCATGAAGTGTTCTTCAGAATGTCCATCAACTACCCATCTGCAGCAAATGGACAGCTCTTCTTGGGTGCTCACGTCCTGACATTCATCAGCCAATATTGAAAAAAAGGGACTTGATTTCAAACTTAAAAGGAGCCTCCTTTCTATCCAAGTGTCAATTGCTTCTATCAAAGAAGCAGATGAGAACTTGGATGTATACTGAGCATTTGAAGGCCCTTGTTCAACATGTTGCTTCAAAAGATCATCCCCATTAGCAATTTGCAACCCAACTATATCTTCAAATGTAGTAGTATGAGGAATGCGGCTCTTTGTTAGAAAGTAGATTGATCGTAATAATTTTAGTAAAATAGTACGATTCTTTTGCCGCTGTACTTCAGCTTCCTTGGCTGAAGCTGCTAGCTGCAGGTCAACCACAGATCCTGTTCTTTTAGCCTGATCAGCCATCCTTGCAGAAACCGCTCCATCCTTGTGACCTTTGGAGTCATTGTGCTGTTTCAGCATCTCGGTAGCATGGTTCCAGTCTGTAACTCCTCTCACAGTCCAAGCACCTCTTGCTGTTGCTGATGCTGTCCCAAAACTTTGGCATACACGACAAAACATTCCATCTTTGGTATCATTGCAATACACCCATGGGTATATCTTCTCCCAATCCTTTTTGTAGCTAAGGCGGGACTTATAGACTAATTTTTTGGCAGCTTTTGACGAACTGTCGCTTGTTTTAGAATGAGTGGTACTTTGTCCTTCTGCTCCTTGTACTTCTTGTTCGATTGATTTGGGTAGGGAACCCTCATCCTTGTCATCTTCTGATTTATCCAAAGGCCGCTTTCTGGAGAAAAACTTTCTTAAATCCATTGGTAAAGATCAGCTAAGAGCTATAGTTGGTTTTCAAAATTTTCTGCCTACTATGCACATTATAGGAAAAAGTGAAGTCTGAGCAGCTGCATTTTAAGTGGGAGGAGTAAGCAGCTGTACATGCATGGGAGGGGGAACTATTATACTAATGTGTTAGTACCAACATGTGTGAGTGGGTGTGATTGCACTTCTCATCTATAATTTTTTTTATGAATTTGCCATTTTCTTATTTGACAAATTTAATGCTTTACACATTTATGTGAGTGCCCCCCCCCCCTGCCCTCCTAATTACGCTTTTATTGTGCTCTCTCCTAGCTTAAGTGTAAAATTTTGATGTATAAGACAATATTATATAGCAACTACATTTGTTTAAGTATTGAGTATACTTCGGTGTAAATTACCAAATGCAAAAGTTCCCCCCCCCAAGCCAAAAATCCTGTATGAAACCCTGTCAATTGACTTTCAACATTCTAATATTATTACCAATCGCGGCACAAATAGTTGCTTGAGCTATAAGGTAGTTCATGTATTGTTGGGACATTTCACTGGCTATGAATAACGAAGCATCTTTGAGTAATCAAAAAAAAATCACATTGGCTTTTTCCATGTCCCATTCTTCCCACTGGGCAGAAACCATATTTGGCCCTTTTTCGTACTCTTTCTTATCTGCTCATCTTGTATTCTCTTCTTTAGTTCTGGAATTGAAAGATCAGAGATGGTGGGATCCAGCTTTACAAAGCGAGAGAATGGTCTGGTCAGTCCCTACAAGTGAAGTGAGTATATGAGATAGTGTGAGGGATAAAATATATTACATCTCTTTGTGATATACATATTCTTTTTTTTAATATAATTACCTCCATTAACTCTGATGCAGTTACTTTGTGTGTAGAAGTTTGCTGAATAGCTGTCTGTCGTGCTGCAATAATATTGTTACAGAAATTGAGTATGAGGCACTCTAAAATTCCTTCTTATCACTGTTTTGAAGTAATCATTTTTCGAGAAAAAAAATTAATTAAAAATATAGATTTAACTAGCTGAGTGGAGCCATTGAGAAATCTTATGTAACAATTTGTTGAACCTGAGTGACGTCCAAAATTTTAGGTGGCAAAATGTAAAACCTTGTTAATTATTAGTTAGTATGTCTCATTTGTTTGTTAGATGCTAAATATTCTCATTATTTTTTTTAAATCTGCTCAACAAACATACGTAGGTAAAAAATAATTACCCTGGGGGTTGAAGTAATGTTTGTACTGAATTCACGTACCTTTTCGTAACACTCTTGTTGCTTTTATGAATTTTTCTCTGTTTATCTGTGATATTTGTCTTGGAAAGCACTTTTTTCTAATTTTTTTTTTCTTGAGTTTAGGTCGGCCAACTATAGTATTGCATCCCTTTAGTAATGGTTCTTTCATGACCTTTGCCCTACCAGTTGTTGTTCGGACTTTTATGTCATAACGTGGTTTACGATAGGCTTGAGTCTGTTTAATGATGGACTGCATGTAGTTGCTCTCTAGTTCAGGGAATGCGACCTCAGTCAGAATTTGCACAAATGCATGCACGGTTGTATCTTGTCGAAGTGGAAGGTACCTTCGTCGTAGCACATTGTTAAATGCTTCTGTGATATTATTGGTGTCCACTTGATTATGAAAGCTTTGCCGGCAATAGTGGGCCCATAGCTAAACACAAAGAACATTTACACACATTTTCATTAATTATCCTATCATATTGTGTTCTTCGGTATGGACATATACAATAATGTACATATAATAGTTGTTTTTATTTGGGCTCTTTGGGACCAAAGGATGCCTGCAACTCTGATAGTGCCTGTATCTCATTAAATCAATATTGTATTTTAAAATAATTTTGCTGGGAAGGGTCACTAAATGCTTAAATCACCCACTCATTTACCCTGCTTTAGCTGCCTAAATAATAGAATTGCTCTAAAGTTTGGAGTGTGAATTAGAGAGGTTTCACTGTACAGTACAAAGTCAAATAGTTGACTGTCAGTTATTTAAAAGGGTCTGTCAACCAAACACTCAAAATATATTAGCAGCATGAGCGAGCATAAAATTGCATCCTTTAGGTAGTGCTCTACTAAACTTTTTATTATGTTGTTCAGTAATCTGAGCACTTCACTTATCTGACACCACCCGGCTTGGCAAAGCCAGAGCAACCACTAGAGCTGGTAGGGTTTAGCCCCACCACTCTGAATGTTGGACAAGTTAAAAAAACAGTTATACAGCCACATTATTATTTTTGCTTAATAATAGCAAATTATTAAATAGCATGTAAATTGGCACCAGCACTGAAAATGAGCGTGTTCCATGCCTGCTCGGACCCAATTGTTCGAATAACTGACTTTCTACTGCATATGGTTTAAATATTTGTATACGTTCCGTTTTGTTTTTTGTTTTTGTTTTTTTTGTTTTTTTCAAAAGCCTGCATACCGTATAGCCAGAATTATTGATGGGATTTATATTTTACTATTTGCAATTGAGATGCTATAGACGGATTTAAGTTTGGTTATACACTGAGATCAGGTAGCTTCAATCGTCAAGAGGAACATTGTTGATTATTTATTTATTGGCTATTTAGGACCAAAACCGCCACATCACCAAATTAAATTCTTTGTCAATATTTCCGGCTATACGGTAGTGCATATACATAGTACACATATGTATAGTGATTATCCACTGGAAATCCAGGTGAAGCCAATTAATCAGTATTGTTAAAGGATTAACTAAAAGAGCCTAAGAGGAATAGTTTAGTGCCATGAATATGTCAGTGTCGTTTGAAGCTTATCACTCAACCGAGTGCAGCTTAGAAAAACATGTTGGGGCTGCATAACATGTTGGGGCTGCATAATACAAGCTATTCTCATGAACAGACACATATACTGACTATATATACTTCCATAACTTGCTTACTTCAGTGCAGCTGAGCCATTCATTATCCAGGTAGTTTTGAAGTTTCAAATTGTCTTTGTACCAATTCTGAGCCTTTATAATACAAAGAACTTCGTCAAACTGAGTCTCTGTATTCAGTATAAATATTGGCATTACATAGATATAAAATTTAGTTATCTAGCTCTGAACTTGTTTCTCATTCATGGCTTGCTCTTTGTAAAAAGTTCACAAACTGATGCGTCTGACTTAATGGAAGTTTGAAATTTCGGCCTAAATAATTTTTTTTTGGTACACATGTTGTAGTTACCCCAGCCAAAAATCTGGTATAAATCCCTGAATAACAATATTATTATTATGATGATTATTATGATTATAATTATATGATTATAATTATTATGATTATGACAATTATTATGATTATTATGATTATTGTTATTATTATTATAGTTCTTACTTGACAGCTTTGCCTGTCCTGCCACTATGGTGTATATCCCTGATTTTTTTTAGGTATTCGAAACATTAGCTTTTTTACTCACATGTCTTTTTTTCTTGCAATTGCTATTCTTAGAATTAGAAGTGTGATACGGTAAAATATTCACAAAAGGTGTCATAAAGCTTGCCTGCCCCCCCCCTACAATCTCTAAAATCCCATTTTGCCCCCCCCCCTCCCCCTCAGCTTTATTTTCTGTATGCAGCATAGTTGCTAGGTAATTTTCTCTTTTGTTGATATGGCCAAAAACTCTTAACATCCTAAGAGAAACAGTATTTTTTTGTTGTTGTTATTTCATGTATATTTCCATTTCCAATATAGCTATTTAACCCTATTATATTAGACAATAAATGAAAAATAATTAAAAAAAAAATAGCACTTGTATTGCTGTGTTTGCGTAGGAGGAGTAAACACATAAGTTATGGGAAGTGGGTAGTTTGTAGTGGGGAAAAGGTCTTGGGTTACATTTTTCGTATGAGGAAGGAGGAGGCATTTGTTAGGCAAGGTGATTAGTAAACTGACGGTGTGAGTGCGAAGGAGGTAACTTTTTGTACAGGAAAGGGAACTGTTTGATTGGGGGGTGAAAATGAGATTCTGGGTTTCCTTTATTGTGTTAGTTCTTACGTTTCAACTTCGTTATCTTCAAAATCTTGGTATTTTTGAAGGAAATATTGAAACTGGTTGTCTCTCTTGACTTCATCATGTAAAAGTATTTCAAGGGCATCTTGGTCAAAAGTGTTTTTTCTGATTTTGTTGATGACTCCCTTTGTTATATTTCTTAGGTCCTGGGTGGTTGGGTAGTAGCGACGATCAAACTCATTGGGCATTTCCTCAAGTATGCCATTTTTCATATGCTTTGGAATCACCTCTCTGTGTACCCATTCTTTGAGTGACAATTTTAGGCTGATTTGGTTTAAATGGCTGTTGCAAACCAAGGATTCTATCCTTTCAGCTATCTCTGGGAGAGGTTGGTATGCATGCATGTCAGCAAGAGACTTGAGTGAATGCCCGTTGTGAGCTGTTGCTAAAGGAAAATGTATATGAAGAATAGCTGTGTGTTCTAGCTTAAGTAGTCTGACATTCAGTGTTGCTTGACATCCACTTATTCTAGATCCTGGGGCATTTCTTGGATTTTTAGAGGCGTTAGTTTTATGACGTGGGTTCCCTCCTCGAAAACAAGTGTACTGTTGCCTCCAGCTAACTTTATACGTAAAGATGTCTGTCCCTTTCTTTAGCACTCCACAGTTAGATTCCTTGTTTTTGTTACTACTAGTAGATAACTTGAGAATGGCCCCTGTTTGATTTTCAAAGCATTTTCTCCATAGCTCCCACTTATCAGCAGTGTAATTCAGTAAAAAACCTTCACCATAGTCCTGGGGACATTGGGGCCCAAGATGGGAAATACTGCATGTGGGATCGGTTTCAATGTTAGTATTATGTGTTGTGAAAGTAACTGATGACAAATCAAAGTAACATGATGGCACTTTATCACTTTTCTGCAGATTCCTCGTCATCCAGTATGCACCTTCCTCCAGATGGCCAAGTGTTATGCGACAGTGAGTGGCTGAGAGAGCCTGTTCAAAGCAAGAACAACATGGTGCTGCCTGCTGTTCATGGTGACTGTGCTGGATGCGGCAATACTTCGTACTTTTTTTGGACTTAAAACAAGAATCACACCTGCCTAAAACTTTACCATGAAAAAAATTTTTTTAATGTAATTTATCTTATGTTTAAACTAATCATACCTTGTACATCATTAATTTTCATTGATTCCATATGGCCAGGCGAACCACACACGTTAAACGCGCGTGCTATAAATGACGATCATTACCGGACGAAGTTATTAAAGTTGTGCATAATATTGATATGCGACCATTACCACACAGCAGCCTAGAGCCACGCCTGCTAAACTGTCACGTGATTTCCAGGAACTTAAACGCGCGTGCAAGCGGCTTTCGGCCTGCACCTAACAGGAGAGCCATAGGGAATACATTATTAACCGATTAACGCCGGAAATTAAATTCGCGATTACGTGCGCGTACTCCGAAATTGTTTACAAGAAATCGTGACCGTCACCTCGAGGCTTGAACCGCCTGAGCTTTTTCTTGTCTAGAGGCAATACGCTTCGAAGTAACCGACGGCGATGTATTAACTAATTGAAGCGAAAGCCTTCCTCTACCCGCGGGCTAAGTTTTGTTTAGTTTCTAGGCGTTTGAAGTGTATGAAGTGCGCACTCATTGGAAACTACAAGCTTCAAGGTAAGTATACCATTGTTAGCATCAGTATTGTAAAAGTTTAGGCTAAGACCTCATGTTTCATAGCTATATATTGTTGTTTTAAATGTTCACCAGCCGCTTGCTTTGAAATAATTCAGCAATATGGATTTTGGCTGTTTATTTTTTTTGTGTGAGCCATATAACATAGCAAGCAATTATATAGACTACTGTGTTTGCAATCTAGGATATTTTTCTGATAATACTATGAAGCAGTCTGATTGAACTCCCATGGTGACAAAGCCACACTCCATAATCACCACTGTACCGTACCATGATGTGTCTGTTGTTACTGTTCTTGACATAGATTGCACATCCTTCTCTTCATACCTGAGCAACTTTCTCCTAAGAAATCCATTTTATGGGCACCTTCAAGTAGGGGAGAACTGGGAGGAAGAAAGTCTGTGCCCTCATGCAATAATAACTTGACCTTTTTTGTGGTTAGTGTTCAAAATCTATATAACCCTCTGTGTATGAACAAACGAAGCTAAAATAGCTTGCCTTTTTCAACCTTTATTTCTTCCAGATCATCAAATTCTTCATTGCTGCCCTCCATGAAGACTTCTTGGCCACGGACCTCTACACCTGAGAAGTCTTCTGCCTTATTCTATCTCTATTTCTTTGAGATCATAAAATTCTTCATCACTGCCCTCTATGAAGACTTCTTGGCAGTCTTAAAATTTTATTGACAACTTCATATCATATTAATAATTGATAAATATTTTTGTCTATTAGTTATAGCTATACATATTTTTTTTGTAACTTTGATTTTCTTTATAGACAAACAGTGCTACAATTTCAATCTACAAATAATAAAAAAATTTCTATGGTAAGGGTCATTAAAACCTTGTCTCCCTTACACTTACCTCACAGGAGAATCGCTACGGCGTTGTGGGAGCTCTTGAAACACTTGCGATTGCTGCTGGTAGCTAATTGAAGCGGGTACTATGGCGGTTACGCAAAAATGCGTAACCCGCGCTGTGAAGCACCCTCGTACTTGACGCGGAAACGCGTAATTCGGCGATAATCGGTTAAGAGTGTCACAGAAGTTAAGAGTGTCACAGAAGTTGAGGTGTGTCCTGTGGGTGCAGTCTGCGAGTGTGGTGGGTGTTCCACCACATTAGACACATCATATTCTTTCTTAAATATTACCTCATATCAATTATTCCACAATAATACCCAGTACATTAAACTGTTGTTACTATACAAAGAAGTTGAAACTACCAAACTTTATATTTACACCATAATAGGTATCTGCTAAATACACTAATATCAGCACGGTATCTGTACTGTATAATACTGCCTATGAGACCCACACAGTAGAAAAATTGATCAAATATGATCAACTTATTGTTTTATTTTTATGATGAAACTGGTATAGTATCTATATTTAATTACAATTGCTAAACCTCCTATAATTGTTATAGGAAAAAAAAAAACAACAACAAAAAAACAAAACAAAACAAAAAACAGCAACAACAACACACACACACTGAAATTTAGCTCAAAGATAGCTTCTTCCGCGACTGGTTCTTCGCGTTGATACAGTGTCTGCTACGGTGAATATGTTAGTAAAAGACTAGTTCAGTGATTGTATAAATAGTTCTAGCATGTGTGAAGGTAACTGCTTCGTTTTATCAGACCCCAGGAGCTGTTGCTGATGATCCAGAGCCTGTGGCTATAGCTGACAACAATACTGAAGCTTTAGCTGAGGCTCTTACTGAAAATTCTGAAGCTCCAGTTGAAAGTTTTTCCTACTTACAAGGTGCCGATGGTAGTCTTGACTGTGATTTGGAAGATTGAAATGGTCTATCAGTTAGTTCATGCGAGGTAGACTTTAAGAAAATAACTCAAATTCCCCAAAGTAGCCAAAATAATACCAAAATTAAGCAAAAATTTGTGGTTAATTTTGAAATAAAATTATGCTATTATCTATGGTGATCAATTATTTCTGTGTTGTTTTGCTCTGTAATGCACCATTGGCAAGATATTTATAATGTGTACATTTCAAACTAAAAATAACATACATACATTATTTAAAAAATGTATTGGGTGAAAATGAAGAAAATTGTGGTTTTACATGAACTTCCATCCATGCTGAGCAAAAGTGCTATGCAGTTTTCCTCAAAACTTTACCCATTTTAAGATAACATTGAAAAAGTGTTGGAAAGTTGGTATTTCCCTCTCAATTAAGTTGGCTGGAAGAGAGTTCAAGAAGAGCATTAAAAAATATATGACCCTAATCGGTATCAGTATTTGCAACTGCGGTATTGAGAGGAAAATGAAATGTAAATAAGTGTATCTGTGCCTCTTTATTAACTACCCTCACTCTATCTGTTCCTCTACTTATCAATTCAATCCACCTATCCCTCCATTTACCTACCCCTTATTTATCCTTCAATCAACATTATTTCAATCTGAGAGGGGTGATTACAAAGCAACCAATAAAAGTGATAGTCAAGTAATGACTAAGCAAGTGTTTCGGCAATTTCTGATAATTCTTCATTGGTTTCAAGTCTATTGACAATCTCTTTGGCTTCAGTTCCAAACAAATGACACAAAATTAACTTCAGGGAATATCGATCATGTGTTTGTCGAACAATGTTACCTTCTCTTGCCTCTGGATGGCGTATTGACTCGTTAAAATAATACCTCGCTGGATAACTACCCTGATTGTTCAATCTCGCCAAGTCGTAGTCAATGAGCCAGCTACTTCCATCTGGACCAAAAATGAGATTTGGTATGCGGACATCGCCATGAACGTATCCAGCTTCGTGGACTTTGGCCAACATGTAAACAATTCCATGAAACTGCTTTAAGCTGTTGGGTTAATGATTACCAGGAAGCCACGGGTACTTCAAACAAAAGAAGTTGCCATCTTGAGTCAAATTTTCTAAGCTCACTGTAATGCCTGCCACTTTCATTAATTCCTCATTACATTTGTATATGCTGTCCTTCTGATCAAACAATTTAAAAACCTGAGTGCTGTCTTCTTCCAAAAAACTCTACAAGAAGCATTCATTTTCAATGGCCTTAAACATTTTGTCACTAAACGGAGTAGGAGTTTCCAAGACTTTATACACTACAGGACTTTATACACTACAGGACTTTATACACTACAGGACTTATGGAAAGGCTTGTGACGGCTATAGCTACAGTAGCAAGTAGAGTTCTATCCCAGGGTTTTACACCCTTGATAACAAGAATAGCCCACAGGATTTTTTCAGCTATGACAAAAACAATCAAATTACTTGAATCAGCTGTTGCAGCCAACCGCAAGACCAAGTAACAATTGGTTGGATCAAAGTTCCTATCCAAAGAGGCAAATTTAGCATAAAGAGACGTTTCCTTTACAGCTAATTCCAGTTCATTTTTCTTAAGATCTGCCACGAACATAATCTTTCCTGGAATATCATTCACAAACTGTAATCCAAGTATGTCCGCCATTTCTGGATTTCCCGGTTTTCCTTCCTTTTTTCTTACAGGACCCTGATGGCTGAATGAACAGTGCTCAGTAGGAACCAGTCGGTTAAGGGAAGCAGCATATAACATTGAATATGTCAGTTCAGCATTCCTAAGATTAGAATCTCTGTGTATGCCATGTAAAAATGGGGCGTACTCACTTGGATTAGCTGCTTTCTTAGCCAACTGACTGCTGGTGCTTAAAACATTGGCTTGGATGTTAAATGGTACTAAGGTTGGGCGGTATACCGGTATTTAGTGGATACCGCGATTGTTTTCGTTTACCGCGGTACAATATTGCATTGCTCAATTACCGAAATACCGCGTCATCAGCACCGCATGTGCTCATTTTCTGGAGAACTGAGCTTAGTAGTAATGGCTGAGCGACCGGACCTGGTTAGAAAGCCTGGAAGCAAGAGTTGCGTGTGGAATTATTTCGGTTTGGAGAAAGGTACGAGCGGAGAAGTTACCGACACGGGCCATGCCGTTTGCCGTACTTGTTTCCGCAAAGTGGCGGCGAAGAACGGGAACACCACCAACTTACTGTCTCATCTACGGTCAACTCACACTAAATTGTACGCTGAAGCGAAGGCTGCGATGGAGTCTCGTCGACTGCAGGAGTCTCAATTACCGTCTACTTCTTCGACGCTACGGCCAATCAACCAGCCAACACTTACCCAATCGATTACAAGAAGCCAGAAGTATGAAAGAAAGGGTAAGAGATGGAGAGACCTGACTGATGCAGTAGTTTACTATATAGCAAAGGATTGCCTGCCTTTACATTCTGTCGAGAAAGCTGGCTTTAAGAGGCTCCTCGCTGCTTTTGATGGTCGTTATGAGATACCGAGTAGAAACTATTTTTCAAGAACTGCCCTCCCAGAACTTTACACTGAAATAAGAGAGAAAATAAGGAGTGAGCTAGCTTCAGTTACTGATTTTGCTGCCACCAGTGATCTTTGGTCGAGTCAAGGAATGATTCCTTACATCAGTTATACAATTCATTTCTTAAATAAAGACTGGCAACTCCAAGCCCGATGTATCCAGACCAAGTATCTCCCAGAAGATCATACAGGTGAAATGATTGCCGAGTCTATGGAAGAGACATTAAGCATGTGGAATTTGAAGTCAGAATGTCAAGTGTGTATCACCACCGACAGTGGTAGTAATATTGTGAATGCTGCACGAAGGCTGAGTTGGCCAAGACTGTCCTGCTTTGGACACAATCTCCACTTAGGTGTTTTAAAGGCTATTAAAGATGATTCCAGGTGTAGCAGGGCACTGGGATTGTGCAGGAAAATTGTGGCAGCATTCTCCGGCAGTTGGAAGAGAAAAAGAGAGTTTACAAAAGCTCAGATTAACCTAAATCTTCAACAACATTCCCTAATATCGGTAAGTTTAATTATCATGATAGTGACTATTGTTTTAATTGTTTTCTTTTTGTATAATATAGGATTGTCCAACAAGATGGGGAACTATTGGAGTAATGGTGCAACGTCTTCTGGAGCAAAGGGAACCCATTCGCCTAGTCTTGGGTGTAGATCGAAAAACCTCTCACCTTGTCCCCACATGGCAAGACATCGACGTTCTTCAGTCTATCAATGCAGCATTAGAGCCTTTAAAAAATCTTACTGACCTTCTTTCAGGAGAAACCTATGTCACCGTGTCAGCTGTTATGCCGATAGTCAATTTGATAGAAAATGATATACTGAAGGAAGAGGACTCTGACTCCACACTCACAGGCGATATCAAAAGAAAGATTAAAGTAGATCTTCGTCACCGTTACAGTACCTCTTATTTGAGTGAAGAATGCATTAGTATTTTGAACATAGCATCCTTTTTGGATCCTCGATTCAAAAGCAAATATATGAGTGCTGAAGATCTAGTTGATGTTGAAGCTAACCTGGAACTTGACAGCTCGAAAGTCTTACCGGTGCTTTCAACTAGTACTACAGATGAAGTTTCATGTGAACCACCAAAGAAGAGACGAAACCTTGGAAGTTTGTTTAAAAGCAGAGAGAACAAAAGAAGAGAAGAAGAAGAAGACGAACACTTGGAACAAGTTATGTCACCGCAACAAAAATTCCACGACGAATTGCAGAAATATAAAGCAGAGACCAAACTTGATTTCGAAGAAGATGCGTTGTTATGGTGGAAACTTAATTGTTCTAAGTATTCCGTTCTATCTCTACTAGCTCAAAAATATCTCTGCATTTGTGCTACAAGTGCAAGCTCAGAACGTGTATTTAGTACAGCAGGAAATGTACTGACTCCTCTAAGAGCTCACCTTACTCCTGACAAAGTTGAGATGTTAACTTTTCTTTCAAAGAACTTGTAGATGAACTGGACTTTTGATCATGTTTCTGTATTTATTTAGTTGATTGAATTATCATGTTAACATGTATACATTAAAACAACAACTAACGAATTGATTTCGCATAATCATCCAGTTTGTAGTCAATACATAGTTATATTGCGATATTTACCCTACAATATATCGTGATACAATATACCCCAATATCGCCCAACCTTAAATGGTACACCCAAAAACTTCTCAGTCAGTACCTCCTTTTTGATGTCCAGTTGTCTGTGTATATCATCTTGCAAATCATACAATGCTATACTAATCCAATGGGAATAAACTGACTGCTCAATGAAGAGTTGATTTTTGCTATGTTTTCTGGCAACAATGCTGATGCTGTCTTTTTCTAATGTTGGTAAGTTATCTACAAAGAATGAATAATAAGATTACAAGTTGCATTGAAAAGAAGCGTTTACTGGCAAATCTTCTCACCTTTCTGTGTATTAATAGATTCCACACTTGCAACTGCAGATCTTGGTAAACTTGAAACTGCTGCCACATCCTGCAACCCACACCAAAATATAAGTATGTGATCGTGAGGCGAGTGCAAATGTTTTTTTATCAATAGACCATACACGTATAGACTTTTGAAATGTGCCTAATTCATCTGGGCTCAGGTAATGCATACCAGTGATGTGCTTAGTACAAATGGCAAGTGAGCTGGCCTAGCTAAAGCAAACCGCAATTTAAATTTGAATGCTAACATTTAATAATATATTTAAATAATTTGTGCTATTCTTTAGCAATACACAACACTTTACACACTTGTTCACTGGATATACAGTGCAACCAGCTTAAATGTTTCATTATTATCATCCAAAGTACAGGTTCTACTGGTTACAAACTTGGTACAGACATGAAGACATCTCTACTCATCACATATGTGGTTTTAAAATGTTCCCACCATGTCATGTACTTAATTTATAAGGTGTGAATTAACATGTGTTGTTTTTTTAACTTGAGTGTCAAATTGCTTTATGGGTGGCCGCACACCGCCTACACAATTTTTTGTTGATGGTTGTACCGCACCGCTCCAAAAAAGTGCTACAAAGTTTTATAACCGATATGTCTTCCAGATTCGCTCTAAAATTAGCGAGCGGCGCCTTCGGCAGGTACTTTGTCCTTGTGTTGTAGTGGAGAAGCCCCTGTAAGTATACAATAGTAGTAATCGTGAGTTGGAGCTCCGCAATTTGGTGTACTACTAGCCAAGCCGATACTCTACTGCAAGATGAGTTTTTTCCCCATTTCAATATTATTTTATGATTTATTCGCAATTTTTTCTATTTAGAAGATATTGAAAAATTCTCGTGGTGCAGTTCATTTTTCGTATTATCGAATGGTTGGGTATTGGCGGGGAATAAATTAATGTCCTTACAGGCAGTGCGCGTTGCTATGTGTGGCCGCCCTTAAAGGTCCCCTACCATCCAGAACCTGTGGTTGTTTAATCATTCAGTACAATAACGTAGAACCACCCGTAACCAGATCCCACAAGCAATCTATTCGCACGTGGCCAGCTCCGAATTTCGTGGATCAATTAACTTTGGCGCCAAAAAAATCTACCAGTTACCACGAAGCAGGAGGACAAACGCGTCCCAGAGCTATAACTGTATAACTGTAGTGTACTAGTCTGAAACAGTCACTTCAAACATCCTTCTATTATACTTGCAGGATTGGAATGAGGCTGTCTTTGTGAAGCCAATGGAGCAGTTTAAAACTCTGTCTCAACTGTAACCAATTCCATCCTGACTGGTACCAGCTCCGACTATTCTACCAACCTTCTATTCAGACTTGGCTGCATATAGACTCCATCATCATCACTCCAGTTCTTTCTTTCGGGGTTGCTACCGCTATATTCTTCAGCCCTATGGCCTACAAGTCTGAATTTTGTGACTACCATGGTCCAACTAATGAGCAACCAACTCCAAGCAACATCGGGAATACGCCGTCACTTCTGCTCTAGGGACTAACCATTTTCAAGGTCACAACTGTTATCTCATAGCTCATTATTGTATTTCTTATTTTGTTGTTTACAGCTGGTCTCTTTTTAGAGCTGCCACAAGTCAATTGATTATCCTACCAAATAAATTGCGTGTTTGCGGAGCTCAACGTTATGGGGAGCGGGGTGAAATTGCAAATCAATTGTTAACTGGAAATAAAATTGATATTTCGTGGAACTGGATCACTGAATTGAAACCAAATTTTGTGCACAAGCAACATACCTCCCTTAAAATGAAGTAATAGAGAGTTCTTTTTGTTTTGTTTTTAGAATAACGCATGAGTAAAACGGCATGAAAATTTTACTATTTACAAAAAAAGAATATTGATATTAGAAATATGGCTCTGTAATGTTGCGAAGAAGCCTGCAAGCTACCACTGGAAAAAAATCAACGCAGTAGCTCTTCGGCCGCTTCGGAATAACTCCAAATAGTAGTCGGTATGTAGAGCTGTATCATCATTGCCTCATTTGTTGCAGAGAAAATCAACTTTAAGGGTGCAGTACCACCGGAACCTGCGGTAATTAAGCGATTCAGTAGAATACCACATAACCCGCCCGTAACTCGATCCAATTTACTCTCCGCGAACTGACTATTGTACGCGACTCGCGCACAATTTGAACACGTACCAATTAACTGTACCAGACAATTTACCTCAAAGAGCTTTCACCTCAAAGGACTACCAGTACTGTAGGGCAGAAGCAGCAGTGCAGATAATTAATATTTGTTCACTTTCTAAAAAATATTACTAAATATTATAAATCATAACTCCATAGTAGCAGGGCCATAATCAAATACAATATGAAATGAAAGGTTCTGAAGTATGCAATACTATCAAGGGGATCCAAGGAGCTGTGCCTTCTCATTGACCTCTCTACTGGAGTGCCATGTCCTCTCTTCTAAATAACCAGGATGTATGTAGTATTCTTCCCTTCAGGAGGCATGACTTCTTAGGAGAGCCGAAGGTCTACTATTCTCTCCTCTGGAGAACAAGGAAGCCATGTCTTCTGCTCTGCACTTTTGTTGTGAACCTGCCAGTTGTACCCTAGAACCAAGGAGTTGTGCCTTCTCATAATCGGAGCTCATCTATTTCTATGAAGAGCATGCCAGCACCTTTCCTCCTGTTGAGGTAGATCAGACAAAGTACTATGATCTAAAATTTGATTCTGGTCTTATTTTAAATAAATCAATAAAATAATAATTGATAATAAACAGCCTAATTGATAAATATATATTATTGTAGAAAGAAAATAACATTAGTCAATAAAAGTAATAATTCACATTTTCTTTTAACAAATAGCACCAAAAATTCCTGAGAAGTTGAAGTTAACACACTGAAACTGCTTCTACTGCAACAACAAAGTAAGCGTACATTGAACAGACAACGAGAAATAAATACATTGCATAACTCCTCTATCTGCGGTTTAGCGCTGCGGTTTCAAGTGGTACTGCACCCTTAATAACAGCAAATCTCCAAAAATCCGCGTTGCGGCTCAAGGAATGCAGCGGTTTTGATGTCATCAAGGCTTGTGGAGAACTTGTGTTTCCCGCACGGGTGGGGATTCCCCATTGAATGCAGTTAACTAACAGCTGTAAGGATTAAAAGTCATAAAGCAAGAAATAATAAAAAAATATATAAAAAGCTTACCCATTAAGCTCAAAATTTAACTGTCAGGCGTAGTGGAGGTGTCATGCCGTATCGTGGGATTGTGCCCACGGACGAGAACAATGCAAATGGCTAGCATAATAGTCAGGAGCTGCATATAGAAAATAGAGCTGGGGAATGGGCGAAATGGGATTTGACATAGTAGGGGGACAAGTTCATGACATCTTCTGCGAATATTTTACTATATCACACATCTATATCTAGTTAATTCTAGGAATAGCAATCATGAGAATAAAGACATGTAAAATACGCAGTTAAGAAAATTTAAATACTTGTCAGATATTTCACATACAATTATACATATACTCTTTTGAAAAGACATTGTCAGTAAAAAGACTTGTAGCCATAACTGTTACACTTGTGTTTCTATTTAAGCAGCACTTCACTGGAGCCTCGCAGGAAATCTCCTATCTCCATGGTCATTTCCCCCCTACATTATTGTGCTAATGGGTGTGTACTATAGTCATATTCTGAAATGAACCCAAAATTGCTTAAACATGAATTTGTGACAGCATCTGGGGTGCAGGAGGTAGCCCTCTGAGCAACATGGGAGGTTTAGAAGACAAAGCCCCCTATTTTGGGTGTGCCAGTCATGTGACTATAAACACAGAAGGATAGCATATGACTATTCAACCACAAGGATGAGTTCCCTGCAGTGAAAGTTACAAATTTAATAAATTCCAAAATTTTGGTGGGACATCCCATGGTACTTCTGTATTTTCCCATGGGATGATTGCGGCGTTACTGGACAACAGTTGTGCAGTTCTTTCTACTAGTTAGTATCTCACCAGAATGGTGTTAAGTGATACTAAATAATAGTTAGACACTGCCACTAAGGGCACTACTGTGTTTAAGGTCCTGAAGGCCTCAGGCTGTGGCGTCCCGAGCGTAGCGAGGGCGCTACTAATGGGGCCTGAGGGACCCTAAACACAGTAGCGCTTGATGGTGTGCAGTGCCTAACTAATTTAGAACATAGCAGCCACTCAGTGAGTGTTTCCAAGCGCTTCCAACGTACTTCCACTCCCAGCATGCTAACTTTTTTTGATAAGGAAAAGAGAGATATTTCAAGGGAGAGGGAAGAACCTACAGAATTTTGTGATAGTCCTACCTGTTTAGGAGAACCTTGGTGTAGCGCCTGGGAAATATGCAGTGAAATGATGGACAGAGCTGCTACCGTAGTACCTGAAGAGGAGAAAATATACTCCAATTCTATTATTAAGGAACCTAAAGAGCGAGATTCCCAAGCTTCCTGCTCCAACCTACCACAAACCACCACTGGTCAATCTTTCTCGCCGTCAAAGAAACAATCTCAAGCATCCTCTCCTCTTTCCTACGGCAACAAAAGACTTTTTGCTGCAATAAAAACTGATGAGGAAGTTGACAGGGCAAGGGAAGCTGGTACATGCAAGAAAACTAAAGAAGACACCAAATATTGCTGTGGTTTGTGGACTTCCTGGAGCTTCTACAGGGAGAATCAGAATGGAGACAAAATAGGACCAATTGAGTCATTGAGTAGGGAGAATATTCAGTATTGGCTAATCAGATTCATTTTAGAGGTAAAAGTAATCATTTAAGTATAGGTTACATCACGAGGTGGAGGTCGGTATGGGATTTACACAACCGAGGGCCGAAGGCCCGAGGATAGTGTAAATCCCGTACCGACCGCGCACCGAGCGGTGCAACCGACTTGTACCATGGCTCTAGGCTATAAGAAACGCATAACAACCATTTTTTCTGTAGCAACCAAAAAGTGCTATGGAAGAGGACGAGCTAGACACTATTTTGTCTCACTTTGACTGCGACAAATTTCTAGCCCAGTTAAACTACCCGAAACCTGACTCCATCTTCCTAGAGTCCCTTAATCAGCCTACATCTCGCTTTGCCACTCCAGTCAGTGATAGTGAGCTCCAAGAAGCAAAATTGAGTTCTGTCCCCAAAAATACTGACAAAAGTACAAGCTGGGCTGTAAATATTTGGAAAGAGTGGAGTGCTCACAGGCATAAAACTTGCCTATCACACAGTGAATGGCCCACACATCTCATGATAACGCTACCTAGAGAACTTGACTACTGGCTGAGCAAGTTTGTCCTGGAAGCTAGGAAAGCTAACGGCGATTGCTATCCTCCCGATACTTTATACAACATCTGTTGTGGGTTACTTCGATATATTCGTCAGAATAGGCCTGAAATAAACATATTCAAGTCCCACACTTTCGCTGGCTTTCAGAGGACTTTGGATGGCGAAATGAAGCGTCTGCGCTCTACTGGTTTAGGAGCAAAAAGGAAACAAGCAGAGCCCATCACTATTGAAGAGGAAAACCTACTTTGGGAAAAAGGTGTACTAGGAGATAAATCCCCACAGGTGCTACTAGACACTTTGCTCTTTCTCTGTGGAATTCACTTCGCACTACGCAGTGGTGAAGAGCACCGCAGTCTTAAAATCACACAATTAGAGCTGATTTGTCCTCCCCGCGGTGGTCCAGCTCGCCTAGTTTATACGGAAAACTATTCCAAAAATAACCAAGGGGGATTGCTGCATCGCAAAATAAAGCCAAAAGAAGTAACCTGCTACGAAAACAAGGAAAATCCCAGTAGATGCCTGGTTAAGTTGTTTCAAAAATATGTGAGCCACCGGCCATCGGGACCAACCTGTTTTTACCTGTCACCACTTCGAAAATTGAAGAACAATATTTGGTATTCCAAAGTACCTGTGGGGCATAATACTTTGGCAGGAACAGTAAATAGAATTTGCAAAGAAGCAGGGGTGACTGGATATAAAACAAACCACTCACTCAGAGTAACCAATGCCACACGGTTATTACAAAATGGCATTGAGGAGCAGCTAATCATGTCCAATACTGGACATAGGAGTTTGGATGGGGTTAGGTGCTATAAAAGAATAAGCGAAGAGCAAAAACAGCACATGTCAGATGTTCTCAATTCAGCAACAAATGGACACCAACCTGATGATGATTACCAGCCAGGGAATTTAAAGAAGCCAAAGCTGACAACTGCACCAGCATCAACTACAAAATCTTTATCTGTACAAAACAAGTCCTCTACTTTCAATGTTTCTACAAATAATAATCCACCAATCTTCAATATTGAAGGGTGCTCTACTGTAACCATCAACTACAACTCTTGCTAATCTATTTTCATAAACTAACTCTACTGTCATATCGTCCATTAGCTAGCTCTATGAATGTTTAATTTGCACTTGTACTGTATTAGTTTGATTAATAGTAATATAATCAAAATTATCCAATAAGAGCAAAGAGAGTAAAGAGGCAGATTCTGAGCTGAAAAAACTTCTGGCACCTTCCTCGTTGGTCGCCGCTTCGCTTAGCTACAGATCGTAATTCTAGGCCACGGGCAAAAAATATTCACCTCCTAGGAGGTGTATAAGTGATTTATTCACCCCGAATTGAGAAATCTGATTGGACGGTTTGAACTAACCATGGTACAAGTTTATTAAAAAATTATTTACTATACTGTACTAAAATAAGGTGCGCAAGAAAGATGGAGCAGAGTTTCCTCCAAATACCTTACACCACATTGTTTGTGGTCTGATGAGGCATCTTCGCTGGAATGGACATCCAAAAATCGATTTTTTTGCCGATCATGACTTTGCTGATTTCAAGAAATCTCTTGATGCTGAAATGAAACGACTACAGTCCAAAGGCTTAGGGTCAAAGAAGTGCCAGGCTGAACCCTTATCACTTGATGAAGAAGAAATATTGTGGGAGAAAGGACTTTTAGGAGATAAGGACCCACATACTTTACTTGATACTATGGTATTTTGTAATGGACTTTATTTCGCTTTGAGAAGTAGACGAGAACACAGGCAGCTCCGGTTGAGACCCTGCCAAATTGAACTTTTTGAAATGGAAGGAGAAAGGCCATATTTAAAATATACTGAGGATTTATCTAAAAATAGACCTGGTGGGATTAAAGGTAGAAAGATTAAACCAAAAGTAGTAATACATCATGCCAACTCAGACAATTCCGATCGCTGTTTTGTACGACTATTCAAGAATATATCAATATGTGTCCTACTTCCCCTAATGATTTAGATGCCTTTTACTTACAGCCTGCCACTAAACCAACCCAAGATTGCTGGTATACTACAAGGCCTCTGGGACACAACACATTAACTAAGACCATTGCTAGGTTGTGTGCAAGTGCTGGTATTGAAGGCTTCAAGACAAATCATTTACTACGTGCCACTACAGCAACAAGGCTGTATCAAAGTGGAGTCGATGAACAACTAGTGATGGAGAGAACAGGACACAGAAGCTTGGAAGGAGTGAGGAACTACAAAAGAACATCTTCACAACAGAAAGAAGCTTTATCAGACATTTTGTACAACAAAATTCCTAGACTTTGCAACTCTAATAATGATACTTCAACATCTTCTAGTCAACAATTAGTACCCTGTTCTTCTCCTTTGCAGAGCCATAATTCCACCCTAGCATCAACAACAAACATTCACAGAAACATAAAGACAAATCTGCCAGGATCATTTACATTTAACTCTTGCTCAGGAATCACATTTAATATAAACTATTAGTTGATATTTCTTAGCATCATCTAGCTAGCTATTAGCTGTACTTGGCAATTGTAAAATACTATATAATTCTAAATTTTAAAACACACACTTGCTCTATCATAAATACATACTTGCAAGATTTAATTCAGGCACAATTTTTTAATATACCAAACATGAAAGTCAAAAAATTCTAGCTCCTCCTTCTCTGGGGTAGCTATCATAGAAACCACTAACCGTTTCCAATGCCCATAGAGGCAGGGCACTACATATAGTAGCCCTCTGTCAGGGCACTACATATAGTGCCCTCGTCGGAGGAACTACGCGATTCAGAGCCCCGCTACATAATACAAAAACTACAGTAGCTATGTTCTAATTGCTGCTAATTGCAATCAACATCATTATTCCCGTCCTTTATCCTGTCTTTTGGGGATTAATTACTTATCCTAGACAGTCCTACAGGAAATTGGGCTGTCATACCAAGATTTTGCCGGCCACTAAAAAGCGGGTATTGAGGATTCCACGATCAAAATCTTGGAACGCTGGAATAGCTCGGCTTTTCTGGCATACATTTGATCACCACCAGAACATTTAGCTCACGTGGCGAGGTCCCTGGCAAAGTTGTAGATAAGCTGGAACCTGCAGTTGAACAAGAACATATCCACATCATGCATGTATGGATGTCATGTACCAACTCAATTGTTCCAACAAAAAAAATAGAAGAGGAATATCCTGCGCCCTAGCTTCTGATATGTTTTGTGATGAGGGGCTTGGTAAGGGGGCGTCCATCCTTGAATGAGAAAAATGGACCTGGTAATGTGCTTGCTGCACATGTAGCTGAGGATTGCTGCCACTGGGCACAATGAGCTTGCTGTTCTCCCAATGGAGACTTTTGTGCCTCTACCAAATTGGTCTGTCTCCGACCACTTCAATATTACTCGCAACAGTGTCGGTGTGTCGTGACTATCTATGGAGATATCACCCCAGCTTAAGTGTGCTCCCTGGGAATAAACTGTTGCGTTTGGAGTCGTAATTGCTCCAGCCCGTGTGGCTGCTGATGTCTGGATCTTTCACCCTTGGTGACCACCTGGCATGAATCTGGCGTAGGATTGCTGGAGTGATCGGAAGCCAGACTTTTGTTCTTAAAGGTGTGGATTGTGAGTGCACTCATTTAATCCCCTCCAGAATTAACTTTAAACGGGGAAGTGAGGAGTACTCCTTGGGCTTGGGTAGACCAAGTGTAATCTGTGTGTGCCTAATACTTGCCAGGTAGGTCTTTATTGTTTGGGGAGATAATTTTTGAGCAGCCAAGTACGATGCATAATAACACAACATAGATTCTGATACAGGGAATGGCGTCGTTATAGAGTACAAATCACAGAAGTTGGAGAATCTTTGCAGTGCTGATTTGTATGTCTTTCTGGTTGAGTCTGCTATACCCTGGTCGCAGTAAAACTGAACGGCTTCATCCAGGTCGGTGATGTCCAGTCCAGACAGCAGCCACTGTAAAATATAATGAGGTATTAGAGTTGGACCAGGGTTACCGTTAATATTCTTGGTGACTGTGTTTTTCCTTGGATAGGTCATCCACTTTGTCATTTTTTTGCCCCCACCAAGTGAGTCTACCATATGATTAATTGATTCTGGACCTTGATAAAGAAAATACACCTCAACATGTGCATCAGGAGAGGTTCTTTGGAATACCGGCTGTTCAGGATAGCTACAACTGTGACGTTATCACAGCATACCCTAATATTTCTTCCTGACCACCCTGATTCCCACACTACTGCCTCGATGATGATAGGGGTAAGTTCTTTTGCAGCGATTCCCAGCTCTCCTGATTCTTCGTTCCACGGGAGCTGAAACCATTCAGTTAGGTGCCAAGCCCCGCAGCCCCAATTGCCTGACGCGTCGGAAGTCATGACCAGGCTTTCCTGGTATTGCTCACAATGAGCGTGGTGCCATTCCAATGAGATGCAAACGTTTTCCACCACAGAATGTCTGACCTGAATACCTTATTCAAACGTATGTGGTGATGCTTGCCCTTTGCCACGCTCAAGAGTGAGATGATGCGGCGTAAAAATGAATTTCCTGGTCTCACCACTGTGAATGCATGCTGTAACGTCCCAATCAGGGATTCTAGCTCTGCCCGCGTGCATGCCTTCTTCCTTTCCCACTCATGCACCAAGGTCTTCAGCCACTCTAGCTTCTCATTTGGCAACTGAAGAACTTGTTCAACAGTGTCAATTTCAATTCCTAGGAATGTAATTACAGTGCTAGGACCTTCCCGTTTCTCCTGGGCACGTGGGACGCCCATCTCTTGGCACACTTTGGCCATTGTATTCAAGTAGTGAAGACACACTGCTGAGTTCGGTTGACCGATCATAGTGAAATCATCGAGGACATGATATAGATGCTCCACCCCTTCCTCAACAACTATTCACTCTAGGGCGCCTGCCAGGGCATTAAAATTTTTGGGAGCTGAGCGCAGTCCAAAAGGAAGCATGCCATCTACATACAGTTTCCCATTCCATTGCATGGCTAGCCATTGCCTATCCTCTGGAAACACTGGAACCAGCTTGTACGCCGCTTTAATGTCAATCTTCGCTATCAGGGCACCACGACCTAGAGCTATACTGCTGCATTCGCCACGTCGATTTGGTGACTTTAATCTAGGCTCTTTGGCCATGGTGCAATCTTGTGAGCAATGGTGCTCACTGAGGCAGTGGCAACACCGTGGATGGATTTTCCTCTACCTGCAAATGTTTCATTATTATATATATAGTGAAGTTCACAATATCCCAGTCCAGTGACTTCAGTACAGCCACCTTTCTACGATAGCAGGTGTTGTAGTTATCCATCCGTCTCCCACAAATGTTTGTGAGCTTTCACGATAGTTTGCTGATATGCCATGAGCTGTGGCATCTTCGCTGGGTATCGTGTTGACAACACAGAGACATTGACGCGAAGCAGTCTACCCACAGAAGAATGCCCTAGTCCAGTGTTGTTTTGGTTTATCGATTCCAGACTTTCTTAGTTTTAGTTGTTCATACTAAAAAAATATCTTGAATGCTTAGTTTTAGTTTTTTTCCCCAAATTCTCCCTGAAGATTTAGTTAGTTTTTAGTTTTTCTTCAATACCATGTAGAAGATTTAGTTAGTTATACTATCAATTGTCTTAGTTTTAGATAATTTATGTTGCCTCTCAAATTCTGCAATAATGAGACTCCTTAACCCTTTCGTTCCCAATCCCGCTTTGAAGCGGGTGAAGACCGGTTGGCTTCTCCGAATTTTTAAAAATAGTTACTTTATAGCTAGAACCTTCAGATTGCATACACAGGTGCCCAATGCGTTGGAGAAGCATCTAAAATAGCTTTCAGCCAGGGCTGCTTTGACAGTACCTCACAGCAGTTGCGTTTATTTCTTCCTCGGCAAAAAAAAACAACATCGGTTCTCCGTCGAATTTTAAAAAAAGTTACCTTCTTCACAGCAGCTTCATTTATGGATCCAGTCATCTCCAGAGCTTTGTAGAAGCAGCGAAAAATTGCTTGAGCCCAGTAGCCTTCCGTAACACATTGAAACAACCGCTTCTTTGCCGAGCAAGACTTTGCGGTTTGACTTACCGTCTTCTTTTTTTTTTATAAAATCGCCAGTTCAACTGGGGGCCTCCCCATTACGTACAGTCTTAGGTAATGCTTATTACATCATAGGAAAAAAGTGAGCGTGTCGTGTGATCCAGGTAACTATGCAAAAAAATTTTTTTTTTCAAAGTCAATTTGGAAAGATGGCGTCTACCAGTTACAGTGCTGTGGAAGTTTTAGACTTGCTTGATACTAACTCTAGCGACTCAGGATCAAGCGGAGAAGAGGGAGACGACATCTAGGGCTATAGGAGGCCCTGTATCAGGGTTGGGGACCAGACCCCGTCAACTCTGACACTGACAATGGAAGTCAAGAAGATGATCGATGTAAGCTTGTCTTTCTCTTGTCTTTCTCTTGAAAACTAGCAAGCTTCTGTTGTGGAAAGGACTTATTTATAGCTATATTGAGATAGAGAAAGCTGTTTAGCTATAATATATATATATTTCATTGAGTTTTGAGATTTGAAAGTGGGTTGTGGTTTGTTGAACAATTTCAAATTTTCAAAAAAATTTAATTTTTTTTTACCAGAATGTACTACTAGGACCAGATGTGTATGCAGTCACCGACTGGATTGTGAAGAGGGATTGTGAAGAGGACGCAGATGAGGCAACAGGAGCAGAGTCTTCCATTGATGAAGGAGATGCCCGACCTAGCGAAGTACACTCGGAGCCCCACCCCCCTCCCTCCCAAACAAAAATCCTGTATGAAACCGCATACAATACATCATAAAGTTGCAATTATATAGGATCAGTTGTTTGTATTACAAATATCTTTGTTGTTTGTGTTTTTGTGTATATGAAATTGTTTTGTAGTGGAGCTCCGATGTCCGGTGGCATATGTTCCTTGTGGACACTCATAGATGTCTCCTACATGATCACAATCAGCACCAAACACAGCAAACAACATATTTTATTGTTGAACTAATATAATATTGGTATAAAGTACATCAAACAATATTATTTCTTTTTTTTTTTTTTTATTGATTGGAAAAGTGGAATTTTTTGGGAAAAAAAAATTTTTTTTTTTTAAAAGTAATAGTAGAGGGCCTCAATTTTCTCAATCAAAAAATGAGGGGAATCCCAAACTCTTGGTCTATTTAGTGATATATGGTTGCTATGGGGTTTTCCCAGCCAGCATCGAGTTAAAAAAATAAAACGGTAATGCACTATTCCGCGGTAGAAGATTAGATTTTTCCGCGCGCGTCCAAACAATTTGGGAACGAGAGGGTTAAGGGTGCCCGCACACCGCCTACGCAATTTTTTGTTGATGGTTGCTATGCACGATTACTACTATTGTATACTTACAGGGGCTTCTCCACTACAACACAAGGACAAAGTACCTGCCGAAGGAGCCGCTCACTAATTTTAGAGCAAATCTGGAGGAAATATCGGGGCCTGGTTATAAAACTTTGAGACACTTTTTTGGAGTCGTGCTGCAAGTTGGAGCTCCGCAATTTGGTACACTATTAGCCAAGCCGCTACTGTACTGCAAGACAGAGAGTTTTTTTAATTTCAACATTACTTTATGATTTATTCGCATTTTTTCTTTTTATAAGATAATAAAAAAATCAACTTGTAGTGCAGTTCATTTTTTTGAGTTCTACCCGTGTGCAAAAAAATATTGTCATTCTCGTTATTAGATTCCAAGAAAAACTGACCCAAAAATTGGAACTTCTATTCTACTGGCAATTCTTATGAAAGAACCCCTCCCCCATTTTTTCCTACATTCATACGTGAGCAATATTTTTTTGTGGTGTAATTAGCTATAAAAAGAGCCCGCCTTTATAAAAAATAAATAAACATCATGGTACAGCAGCGAGAAAGTTTGAAGTGAGGGCAGTTTCTTGGAGGTAGTAAAGGTCTCGGAATGTGTAACGCCTTGGAAGTCTTCTCTCGTCGGAAATCGAGCCTGCTGGACAATACCGCGCGAGCTCAGATGTGGAATGCCTGGAGTACGGCTACTTGAGATACAGCCTGGTGGATCCTACGACGTGAGCTCAGAGAGGACTGTAATGGAGTCTTGTTGAAAACTGCCATGAAAGAACCTGAAGCTGAATACACCATAGAAGGTTTGTGTGACACACAACATTTTAAGAAACTAACATTCAAAGCTAGATAATAACTTCCCTTTTTGGAGTGAATAATTTAGCTATTGTGGAGTGAGTAATTTAGCCACTGTAATAGAAATAACAGTGTTTCCCATTCCCGCCGCATGGAGGCATTACCCATGGGAACTATAATTGTTAAAATGTTGACTGGAACACTGTACAGATGGAGGCAAATATAAATTGAGTATAATCATGATTGAAAACTTACAAAGAAAGGTCAATGAGATTCTCCAAGCTACTATGCTAGGGTAGCCGTAGCACTGCTTGTAGCAGCTTCTCCCTCAGAACTTTGCTTCGCAAACCTTTTTCTTTCAAAGTTGTGAGAAAGCTCTCCTTGTCAGTACTGTCCCTTAAATTCACCAAATCATGCAAAGCAATGCCCAGTGTGTCCAGTCTAGTAGCTTGAGCTGCTGTGATACAGTTGCCTAATCCCCTGGTAAGAGCCATCTTGCGGTGGTGAGTACGCTTTTGGTTGACCCACTGTCTCAGCTGCATGCTGGGATGGCGAATTTCCAAACGGGAAAGGCAGTTCACCAGTGATGGGTGGGTGAGTACTATTTCCAAGGCCAGGACATCTGGAAGTACACGATGTACTCCTATGTATTAATTATTAATTCAGAGTATGCACAAGATATGACCTCAATTTAATTTACCTTCGAAATCACTTCCCACAATTTTGTTGTGCAGCTTGCCCAACGCCGCTAGAGAAGTCCCCTTGAGATGTTCGTGTCCATCCTTCTTCATCTATAATCGAGGTATATATTACATGTACATAAAGTAATACATATATTTATAGCCTGTTACCAGAGCGACTACGCTGTTGTCAAGAATTATAAATCTGATACGGTCCCCAGTATTCCCATAAGAATATGCATTAGCGGGGCAAGTCTGATATAGTTCATAGCAACAAGCGCAGTCGCTCCAGTAATGGGCTATAAAATAGTCATAAACCAATATCTTTTGGTTTGCATTGTGATTCACAAATTCTTGCCACTCGGGCTACACCCTTGTGACTCAGTTTTGTACATCTCACACAAACCTCAATATTGGTTTATAACTATAACATCAATATTAGTTGTTGATATTATATCTGGCCACACAGGCAAGTACAAAACTATAGCATATAAATGCATGTATATATGATAGTGTGGGTAAATTTTTATTACCATGCGCAGAAGAGGTAGTGGGTCACTAAAATGGATGTTGTTTGTTTTGAAGGTGGACAATGGTACTTCTCGCTTCTCAACTTCCGAAAATAAAATAGGGAAGTCGTAGCTGAAGCCGTTGTGGGCAACTAACACTATATTCGTATAGAAAAACAATAAATAAAATTTATTATAAAAATTAATTGCAATACCAGGGAAGTGAGTGGTACTTGTAGAGTCGCTGACCTCAGCAGTAACCATAGTTACCCACTGCAGAAATTGTGTGAGTACACAAGACAATGGCTGCTCATTTCTGAGCATCGCTTGGGAAATTCCTGTTATTCTAGTAACTATTGTAGATATAGGTCTGTAATACAATGTGTATGATATAATAATTTTTAAAAATTACCAGGTGCGGGAATATGTCGAGTGGTTCTCACGAGACTAGAAAAAGTGGGTTGCTGCAGGGGAGTCGGACATGCCACAACTTTCGCACCAATGTCCGTGATGTGGTCACTGTATATGCTCAGCCCAGTCGCTTCACAATCATAGAAAATCAGAAGAGGATGATGATCGTCATGTCCAATGTCAATTCCATCATCATCATCATCCTCTTCCAACTCCAGATGTTCCACTTCAGGGCCGGCATCTACAGTGCCTTCTCCAGTAGAATGGAGTTCAGTTGACATGGAGTCACCCTGGCCATCTCCAGCATACTCCCCAACACTGCATCCAGCTCCTCGAAGGCGCTCCATGAAGGCTTTTTCCATCTCATACCTCTTCTTCTTGGCCTTCTTCTGTAAGTTACTGTTATCAAAATATTGATTACTGTAACCAGACAAATTAGTCACCAAACAGAAATTATCATACATATTAGGAAATGATATTAATCATTCTTACCGTTTGTGGTGGTGTTCTTTGCTTGACCTTCGGCGGCAGCTCTTGATCCACTCCCTTTGTTCCTTCAATATGGAAGCAACTGCATTATTTGGAATTTCCAATCCCATTTTCAGAAAACAAATGGCCTTCCAAATTGGTCCAAGATTCTATTTCATTATAGTATAAACTAATTTTGTGGTAACCTTCATTGTTCAGCTAACCTTATGGCATACTGCCATGTTAGTTTTACACACATAATGTGTGTGAGACAAATCAGTCCGTTTATCACGATAGACTAGTGACAGACCATGGAAGCCTTCGACAGTGTTTGTCGTCAGCCTGCCATGATCTGACACGTAGTCTTGAGGGTAAATGGACATTTCCTCTATAAGTTGGAAAAACCCTGCTACTTGTGTGTAGTGATTTTTAGTCCTGTAAGGACTTCTGTCAGGATTCACCATATATAAACAATAATTATTAATTAAAATATTTTTGCACACATTTTTGTTTTCTACCTTTGGATGATAACAATAGGGTGATGCATGCTTGTCGTGGCAGTAATGATCCACGAAGTTTTTGAGGCCCTCCGTAAAAGCTTCCAATGGATTATGAGCCTTGTCAGATGCAATAAGTGTGCTAAGAGCACTCTTGCAAAAGTTTAACATTGCATCTGTCATCCTCTTGCAGCGAAACTGATCTGCCTTGCACTGCATACCATTGGATATAAAGTAATAGTATTGTTTTATTTGTATATTTACCTCGCACTTGTACTTCTTTATTTTTTCCAGTGCCTTGTGGAAGTTCTTCGTACTATGATTACTACAATAAGTAATCATACCTTCTGGGTAGTACCGGCAGAAGGTGGCATTGGTGGCGGAATCCTTGTCGCAGATGAGCTCCTTGACAGAAAACCCCACCTCCTTTGCTTTGCCAAGGAGCTCATCAAGCATGTCTGTTTCCGCACCAGCCGAGGTTCCTGTCCAGTTATGGCCTGGACCATGCTTTGTTCTGTGTGTAAACCAAGCAATGTTCCCAGTGGAGTAGTCATGGAGTGTGGCGGAGGAGTTATTGGAGTAGTGGCCCCGAGTCAGGTAAAACCCATCAAATGAAGCCATCCATTTCTTATTATCACCTTGCTCCATTATTTCCTTCCCTACCTGACTACAGGACCACTCTGCCAAATCAGAGACAATCTCCTCCAACCTCTTCACAATCCTATTCCTGTCTGGGACTCAGTCACAGACAAATCAAGTCAAGACCAACAAGCCCCCGGGAAGATGTCCAGGACTGGACAGGACATTTGAACATTCATTTACTCCCTTACCCAATCACCTATATGTATAATGATACTCATGTCACAACCACAGACTTCCCGTCTGTGGTCTACGCTATGTAAGGTGTGCTTGTAAAATGAATATTGTTGTTCACCTCTGTAAACCAAGTAAGACATCTCTTGGCGTGCGCGCTTTTCTGTGGTACAGACAAGACTGCAAGCGAAAGCCAGCGGTTGCGAGGTTGACTCACTCGGCGCCAATAGGCCACAGAACTCCTGGTCCTACGGGCGATAACAACATCTGCGCCACACCCACCAATCGGTTCGGAGGAAGTTACGCCCCCTCCGACATTGGTCCTTCGAGTCGGATCTGATCCTTGTCAACACGCCCGCGCTGAGACTCGACTGATCGACGATCCGTTCGAACCAGAAGCTCCACCAAACAGAAGGACTTCAATTGTTTGACCTCTGGCTATTGCTGCTCAGATTTCACCTTTGAGATTTCACCTTTTTCATAGAGTAAGGCACCAGAGCAATAACAAATTCAATCAATACCGATGAACGTCGAACTTAAAGCTATTGCGAACCTCACCGACATCAACTCTGTCAAGATAAAGATGCCAGCCTTCGTAGACAGCTCACCAGACTCAAGACCCGGTATGAGCGCCTCACCAACGATTCTGCGCTCTGCGACATTCCTTTGGATGACCTCGCTGAAATCCATCAGCTATGTAAGGACAACATCAGTCTCCCTCGTACTCAGCAGTCTTCCTTGGGCTCAGCAGTCTTCATCGGGCTCAGCAGTCTTCTCTCACTCGACTCACAGTCAGTCAGCAGCCTCGCTCGCACTCGACTCACAGTCAGTCAGCAGTCTCGCTCGCACTCGACTCACAGTCAGTCGGCACAGTCTCGCTGCACTCGACTCACAGACGTCAGCAGTTCGCTCGAACTCGACTAACAGGTCAGCAGCGCTCGCTCGCACTCGACTCACAGTCGTAAGCAGCCTCGCTCGCACTCGACTAACAGTCAGTCAGCAGCCTCGCTCGCACTCGACTCACAGTCAGTCAGCAGCCTCGCTCGCACTCGACTCACAGTCAGTCAGCAGCCTCGCTCGCACTCGACTCACAGTCAGTCAGCAGCCTCGCTCGCACTCGACTCACAGTCAGTCAGAGTCTCATTCCGTCTCACTCGACTCGGCCAGTCTCACTCGGCTCAGCAGTCTCACTCGACTCAGCAGTCTCATTCCGTCTCACTCGACTCCACAGCCAGTCAGCAGCCTCGCTCGCACTCGACTCACAGTCTCATTCCGTCTCACTCGACTCGGCAAGTCTCACTCGGCTCAGCAGTCTCACTCGACTCACAATCAGTCAGCAGCCTCGCTCGCACTCGACTCACAGTCAGTCAGCAGTCTCGCTCGCACTCGACTAACAGTCAGTCAGCAGTCTCGCTCGCACTCGACTCACAGTCAGTCAACAGCCTCGCTCGCACTCGACTCACAGTCAGTCAGCAGCCTCGCTCGCACTCGACTCACAGTCAGTCAGCAGTCTCGCTCGCACTCGACTCACAGTCAGTCAGCAGCCTCGCTCGCACTCGACTCACAGTCTCATTCCGTCTCACTCGACTCACAGTCTCATTCCGTCTCACTCGACTCGGCCAGTCTCACTCGGCTCAGCAGTCTCACTCGACTCAGCAGTCTCACCCGACTCAGCAGTCTCATTCCGTCTCACTCGACTCCACAGCCAGTCAGCAGCCTCGCTCGCACTCGACTCACAGTCTCATTTCGTCTCACTCGACTCGGCCAGTCTCACTCGGCTCAGCAGTCTCACTCAACTCAGCAGTCTCACCCGACTCAGCAGTCTCATTCCGTCTCACTCGACTCGACTCGGCCAGTCTCACTTCGCTCGGCCAGTCTCACACGGTATAACCAGGGCAGTGGACGTTCGGTGTTCCGATCCCACATATCGGAGACCCGTCCACATGCTGGTCAGGCTCTGCGCAGATGACACTCCTCCAGATGATCTACAACTCAACGCAGAGGACCAGCACTCTCTCCCCCCCCAGGATGTTCAGGCGCCATCAAGACCTTCACACGGAGATTCTTCCTGAGGATGCTGGCTGGCTGCGCCACCCTTCTTCACGGCAGGTTCTTTCCTCCACAGCGAACTCAGTCATGCGCACACACTACCTGTAACGATCCTTTCCATACACATAATTATATTCATAGCTCGGTCAACCCACCGTCTTTATATCACCGTGCCTCACTACTTAAATAACGTAATTAGACCGCAAGGCGTGTTCTGTGATACTTATACATATAGGTGATTGGGTAAGGGAGTGAATGAATGTTCAAATGTCCTGTCCAGTCCTGGACATCCTCCCGGGGGCTTGTTGGTCTTGACTTGATTTGTCTGTGACTGAGTCCCAGACATCCTCGGGGGGGGGGGGCAGATGTGCGAGTGAGACTGCTGACTGACTGTGAGTCGAGTGCGAGCGAGACTGCTGACTGATGAGTCGAGTGAGACTGCCGAGGCAGGAGACACTGCAGAGTCGAGGGAGACTGCTGAGTCAAGGAGACTGCTGAGTCGTAGAGAATGCTGAGTCAAGGAGACTGCTGAATGCCACTTCTTCATTGGACGAGCGCTCAAGTCTCCGCCTACTGCACTACCTCCATCCGGCTCGAAGGACCATGCGTTCACTTATAATGGCGCCTGCGAATGTACCTACGCAACCGCTGGCCATTAAGCTTGCAGTCTTGTCTGTACCGCAGAAAAGCGCGCACGCCAAGAGATGTCTTACTTGGTTTACAGAGGTGAACAACAATATTCATTTTACAAGCACACATTACATAGCGTAGACCACAGTCGGGAAGTCTGTGGTTGTGACATGAATATCATTATACATATAGGTGATTGGGTAAGGGAGTGAATGAATGTTCAAATGTCCTGTCCAGTCCTGGACAACCCCACTGGGTACTGGAACATGCAGGAAAGCCTAGCAAGCCTCCTACTCGTTCGTAGTCTGCATGAAGATTACCAGTCATCAAAAAAGACAGCACCAAGTAGTACTGCTGCCACGAACACAGAGAGTCGTGAATCCTCATTTTTTTTGAACACTCAAGGCGTATACTGCTGGTGGACACGATTTCCGATATTCCATCTACTAATTCACTAGGGAATCCAACATGGTTGGCAGCAGTGACCTACTCTTCTACGACAGACAAGTTGTCTTCAGTATTCTACACAAAAGAGGTTTGTTATATCAGCGACTATTTTCTTTTCCTACTAAGTTTTTTTTCCCCATAGCACTAACTCAGTCCATAATTTCTTTTTTGGCATTTATTACTATTATTATTATTATTATTATTATTATTATTAGAGAACTTACCAGTGATGAGGATGGGTCTGGGCATAGATTAACGAGGGAGAGGGATTAGAAACGGAAGCAATCTCGAATTGGAGCCGTGTTATGGGGGGCGGAGTCACAGGCAAGGTAGGAAGGCTTCAGACGCGCGTGTGATGCTATCACATTGACTTAGCTTGAGGTTGTGTTCAGATGGCTTCTGCCATAGTACGCACTTCTATTCACTCTGCTATACAGAACACCCCTTCTCAGTCTCCCAGAAGCTTAAATCTAAGAGATAAAGCTCAGGAGATTATTACTAAAGGGTCTGTTGAAGAAGTAGCTATGGAGAAATTTAGTGAGGAAATACTTACTTACTTGAGAGACCAGGTAAGAAGTGTAGCAGAGAAGTACAAAGGTATGAACAAGAAAAGGGAAAAATTGTGGTCTATGTTTCACAAAATCAGGATGGGATCAAAGCTGTCATCTCTATGGATCAATTTGATGGGAAAGTTGGGCATTGTTATCGAAGATCCCCTTCTTGAGCAGTCATTTTATCAGAACATTTTTGAAGTAGTCATCAAAGAATATTTTGAATGCAGCAGGTCTGAGTCTACAGCCAGATCTAAAGCAGACAGCATATCACCAGAGGAACTTAACGTACTTCGTTATGCATGTGGATATGTAGCACTTAAACTTCAGAAGTGTTATGAAAAAATGCATGGAGATATTGCACAACAGTATGTTACATGTCTAAGTGAGATGGCTGTTGACGGAGAAGGTAATGACCTTCTTGATTACACAAAACGCTGGCTAGAATTAGTAAATCGTGGTGGGCTATTTCCATTGAGTGATGAAGCATTTCGATTTTTTGTTGAGATTGAGATATGTGTACGCACCTATTTACCACAACAATTATTAAAACCAAGTAGTGAAGTAGACTTTACAGAAAATGTGCATGATAAGGTGTTTTGCGATGAAGATGTTCAGTTTCACTGGACTCTCTTATCACAACATATACAAGATTCCGAGTCCTCTGATGAATTATTAAAGGAGATCATTAAGCTATGGATTACCATTAGGGGCTTCTCTATAACAGGATACTGGATGGAATTGTACAAGGAAAAAGAAAAAAATAATATCAAGAAATCAAGAGGTTTAAGAAAGTCAGTAAGCAGAGAATGTGAAGACTGACAAACATTGAACTATAATGAACAAATATTTTAGCTACTTTTATATAATGATAATGATTCTTTGTATGATGTACATAATGTTTATATTATTTTGTTAAATGTTTACGTTTAGGTAGAGGAGCTGCATTGCTCTCATCAACGCTTGGAGGATCTCTATAAAGAAGCCTTTTGCGGCTACTATTTCCCCTGACTGGATTTAGAGCTAATGACTTTTGAACTCTTAGAGCAGCTGCATTGTGCACACACTGATAAATGCTTGGATTCTCATTGCGTCCTCCTCTAGCTCTTTGCTGCCCAAAGTAGTTCTCCAAGGGATCCTGAGAGATTCTCTCACTTAGCAGGTAAAGACCATCTTTCTCTTGAGAAAGGAGATATTTAGCCATGTCTACAAATGAATTAACTGCAGACCACATAATGATTATAAAGTATATATGACATTATACACATGACTTACCAGTCATGTAGATGCCTTCCAAAGTTTCTCTGCTAAGCATCATCTTGTTACGTTCTACTGCAGTCAGGTCCGTATGGGTCTCTACAAATTTCTTCCAATCATCTAAATACTTTAAAAATACATCCTTCAACCACTGCAAAAACAAGGACTGAATAAAATTTAGGTAATGTCAGATAACCAAGAATTACATACACAAAATCTGTCATCATCAGGACTTGTGTATGGTCTCAAATCGGGCTTCCTTTTTTTCACCCATTCACTCTTGTTTCGAACATTGAAACAATCAAAAAAACGATCCATTATCAAAGTAAACTTCTGAGTCTCAGCAGTGTCTGGATCACCATAGTATGCAAGTGCATCACTCACACTCTTGCTCAAAACCTGCAACACATATATCATAACTAATAAATTTATTGTAATACATTAAAATAAGCTGTACTTGTGCAGCAAGGTCCACTCTCATACGTGAGAAGGACGTCAGTTGAAGATGTTCCCTCTTCAACTTGGGTAGTAGTGTAAGACCACATGAGCTAGCCTGAAGGTTGCTCAGTTTGTTGTACAGGTCCCACAACTGAGTCCAAGTGATGAATTTTCCATCAATCTGTCATTATAATACCAAAATTAACATGCAGTGTTTACAAACTATCAAGTATATGATATACCTGCATCAAGCGAGTTCCATTTACACACGAATGAGACCAGCAGTTCCTAACTGTTTTAATCAGATGAGGTGGGTCTGCCACAAAATAAATATAGCGGTCATCAAGAGCATACGGATTCTTTGTTTTGTAGAGAGATTTGGGGTCATTTGAGTCATAATGCATTCGAAAAAACTTCCTGTTCGTACTTGCACCATCTGCAGTCACACACAAAACTTTGATTTCACTGCTCTCTAAACGATAAATGGCCTCCCACACTAGAGGAAACAAAACATCACCAGTGGCTCCAATGCTAGCAAAATGGGCATACGGAAAATTCAAATGAAACAGGATTCCTCGAACCATGATAGTTAGTAGCTGTTTGGCAACCTTAGGAAGCTCGCTATCCTGCTCAAGTCGAAGTAAATCATCATTAATATCTCCAAGAGATGTAAATCCCATGATCTCACCAGAATGCTTGTTATATACTAGCCCTTCTTTGATTTTCATTTCATCTATCAATAATGACACAAACTTTCTGGAATCTGGAAGTGATAATCTTTTAACCTCCTCAGCCAACTGCTGGTTCACCTCCTCTTGAAAGCCTACCTTGTTGGTATAGTAGTGGGTATAATCAAACAAGGTTCTCTCAGAAGGTAATTTGATAAAACCAGTTGACCGCAGAGCATGATAAGCTGAACTTGAAAGTAATTTTAAATTTAAACACCACTTTACTAGTACAGGATGCCATCGAATTTGCTTTGAATTGCTTGAAGTTGCAGCCTTCAGTTGCTCATCCCAAAAAAGTCTTGCAAAACTTCCTTCGGGATAAGCTTCTTTCACTCTTCCCTGATTGTCATGCATTATTGCTAATAAATCAGACTGGAACCCTGTGTCAAGTTGTTCACCTTTAGCTATCAATTTCTGCACCTTTTGTGTTAAAATACGAACAGCCTGTTCTGCCTTGTAAGCTCTTGATCGCAGTTGATTAATTTTATCAATTTTCTGCGGAGTTTTCATGTACCGTTCATTAATAAAAACAGAGCTACTTGCAGTGGATGCATTATTCCATCTATGATACATTGTTCTTAGATTAGCCCTATACTTAGTACATACAGAACACTTGGAATACTTCGATAGCATTTCACATTTACTTGTTCGAATTGTACTATCATAATTGCTCCCACCAAATTCAACAGGAACATTATCAACCTGAGCGGCAACAGAACCATCTGGAGACAATATCTTACCTTTCTTAGCACTAACCATCATAACAAAACTGGGATCAGGTTGTCCAGCACAAACTTTTAGCTTGTCAAGGGTATGTATAACATTGTTCACTGACCCAACATCTAGTCGAGTGGGAAATTCCTCCAGAGAGCTACATATAGCCCTGGTAACCTTGTGCTCATGCACAAAAAGAGACCATGAAAGATCAGCATTGATTGTTAGGTTCATGACAATTCTAAGTGGCTGAGAGCTGTTCCCACAGATTTGGGGAATCTTGCATATCTGCAGCTTGCTCAGATCAGCTGGGCTCTGGTTACTCCACTCAGTACTAGGGAAGGTAAGAGCTGAACAGATTTGCTGCAGTGGAGAGGTGGATGGTAATGAATTTACTAATGGGCTACGAGCAGGAGAATCTGTCTTCTGATGCTTTAGCCGTTTATCTTTTTCTGCCTTTTTTCGGTGCTGAAAAAAAAATTTCCGGGGCATTTCTAGCCTAATCTGTAGTACCATACAACAAACACACACCTTTTAAGCAACTACAAACAAATTATCCTTATCTGAAGCATGCAGGTAAGGAGAAAAAGGAATTACAGCTAAGCATAACACTAAGAAGCCTTATTGACCTTAAAATGGCCAAAAATTGCTCTAATGAGTAGAACCTGGTGCTTAATTTTAGCTCATACAACAGACTGGAACTACTACTACCTCTAAATAGCTGAAAGACAGACAAAAAGTTTAGTGTCTCTTAGTTAGAGGGAGAACCATACCTTTAACTCTGAAGCAAAGGACAAAATCTGTGGTATAACTTTCCTTTAAGCGATTTTTTTCGTTCAAAAGCCAGTGCAACTTCCTTTGATGTCTTCCTCACGACATGTGGAGGTCAAAGTTCTTAGTCCTCACAGCCTTACGACTGGCATAGTGGGCTAGAGAGTTCCTGAAGTAAACAGGATGTCCAGACCGGACGCATAACACGCCTTAGATATTAGCCGGCAGTATAAAATCACGTATTATTATGACATCCGTTTCTAATCCCTCTCCCTCGTTAATCTATGGTCTGGGTCAGCACAAATCCTTTGTGAAATTGGACTGCCAGAGAACGAATCCTGAACTTCATCAGGAGAACTAGTGACAAGATCCTGACAATCACCAGCACTTCCAGGAACGGAATCCTAAACATTTTTTATTTGATTCAGACTGATTTTAGTATTTATACTTTTTTCTTTTCGACAAACCATGTGTGGATCACCGAAACTGCTAGTGAATGAATCATGAACATCACCAAGAGAACCAGTGATGTAATCCAGAAGATTACCAGGACTGCGAGGGACAGAATCCTATACATTTATTACATTGCTGCTGTTATAGTTTTTTCTTATTATTTTTTTTAATCTCTTTTTTATTTATTTGTTCATTTTATTTTTTATATTCACATACCATGTGTGGATCACTAGGGCTGCCATGATTCAGGGAATCACCAGGTCCACCAGAGACAAAATCCTGAAGGTGTTCAGGACTGCCAGGGACAGAATCCTATACATTTGTTACATCACTGCTGCTATAATTTTTTTTTTTTACATACCATGTGTGGATAGCCAGGGGTGGCAGTGATGAAATAGGGCTAGGGTTGGGGCTGGGGCTGGGCTAGGGGTAGGGATAGAGGCTACATTGTCATTCCCTGGGTTGGACGATCCAACGCTTGCGTTGTGTCGAGGCTGTTGTCTGGTAGTCTTTCTTCTGTTTGACATTTTCTTTCTAGCTGTAGTTATACTAACTTTAAGTATAGCAGTTCCAATAATATACTTTTTTCGTTAATTCTTTATCACATACACCAACGTTTCAACTTATAGATAAGTCTTTTTCAAGGTGAAATGAAATGAGGAGCGTATGGTGAGCTTATATATGATATAAAGTACCCATTGTGTGTGGTTAAGTGGAACTGCTAATTATATTCAGAGTTCTATACCTTCCCTCTGTGTTGGGTTAGGTTTGAATTTCTTGGGTGTTGCTCTTCTGGTCCATTAGGGCTGTGTCCAGGTACATTGGATAATGTGTATCTCCTTCCATGGCTTGCATTGTCCAGTGATGTACTCCTTGTCTATTATTGCTTTATTCAGTTTCATCTACATTGAATTATGGCTTTGGTAGATTTCGTATGGTAATGGTCGTCATAGGGAATACTCGTCCGGTAATGATCATCATTTGTTTACTTGTGCTGTTGTTATTCAAATCTGCTGTTGAGTCCTTTAGGAAAGACTGTTTGCAGAGTGTTGATCCAGTGTCTCTCTCTGTCATCTAGCTGGTCTGCTCTACATCTCTCCAGAATGGTGAGTCTTATGTCTTTGTCTAAGCTGTGGTTTAGCTTTAGGAAGTGCTTGTATATAGGTAGGTTAGTCTTAGTTCTACTGGCTGCTCTGTGTCCAGCCATTCTTTGTGATAGTTGTCTCTGTGTCTGTCCCACATATTGGTTTCTTGTTTTACATTTCATGCACTCTAACAAGTAAATGACATTTCTATTTGAGCAGTTGGTCTGCTTTGGTGTGGGGAAGGACTTGTGGTCATGGGATGAGGTTACCCTCTGTTTTTTTGACATGATTGGACAGCATTTGCAACCTGCAATGCCACAACATGCCGAGTGTCCTCCCAGACTAGGTGTAGTTGTGATAACTATCTCTTCCTGCGTTATTGGAAGTTTGGGTTGACCTTTGACCTTGGCTCTCACCAGGGTATTTCCCAGGGTTCTGGTTTTCTTTAGGCTCAAGCAAGGTTTGGGTACATGTCCCTCTTCTGTGGGGTTTGGTTTTATGATACTCTTTAGCTTTTTTACGTCTAGGTCTGACGTGTATTCCGTCACAAAGAAGGTATCGTAGGGGCACTGTTCCCTCTCTCTCTGTGCGATTATGTTGGGTCTGGTATGGTAGTCTACTTGTCTCTGTATCCTTTTAATCAAGTCAGGCGGGTAGTCTCTGTCCCTAAATACGTCATACATTTTCTTTTGAATTTGTCTGTACGTCTGTTCATCTGAGCATGCCCTCAGTAGTCTTGTCATTTCTCCTTTAATTAGACTTGAGAATGTGGTCTTGGGGTGGGCTGAGGAGTACTGTAAGTACTGGAATTTGTTTGTCTTTTTGAAGAATGGTTTAATGTCCAGTTTTTGTTCTCTGTCGTGCCTGTCTCCCTTGTATATTGTAGTATCTAGGAAGTCTATGCTGTCTTTTGAGTGTTCATAGGTGAATTTGATAGTGTCATGACTGCTGTTGAGATAGTTCATGAATTTTTCTAGCTCTTGTTCAGTGTCTGGCCATATGCACAGTACGTCATCTATGTACCTCTTCCATATCACTGGTTTTACATGGTAATTGTCTAGTAGTCTTTCTTCCAGTTCTGCCATGAATAGATTGGCATAGGCTGGGGCCATTTTTGTGCCCATTGCCGTTCCCTGTACTTGGTGGTACATGGAGTCGGCAAACTGAAAGTAGTTTTTTGTCAGTACTATATTTAGTAAGTCTCTCATTGTTTCAGGTGGTATTTCAACGTCATCCGAGTCCGGATTGTTGCGGTAGAGTCTGTTGAGGACTGCCTCTATTCCGTCTCTGTGTGGGATGTTAAGGTAAAGGGCTTTTACGTCTATGGTTGCCAGTATGCAATTGTTTGGGATGGTCGTGTTCTCTATCAAATCAATGATGTGGTTGGTGTCTTTAATGTACGAGTCTATTTTTTTGACGTGTGGTTGTAGGTGTAGGTCTACTAGTTGTGAAATTTTCTCTGTTGGGCCTCCACAGCCACTTACAATTGGCCTCACTGCTATGGGGTTCTTGTGTATCTTTTTTAAGAAGTACAGTTGTTGTGTACGTGGCATTTGTTCCTGTTTAAAGTGTAGGTAACTGTGGGTGGTGCTGTCTATGATTCCTTTGTCAAGCATTCGGCTTGTGTATTTGTTTATTGCCTTCGCTAATTGTAGCGTCGGGTCTGCATCTATCATCCTGTATATGTTTTTGTCCTCTAAGTGTTCTTTTCCGTCTGCTATGTACTTTTCTCTGTCCTCAATGACTATGCCAGAACCTTTGTCTGCATTTTTTATTACTATGTCTGGGTTAGCTGCTAGTTCTTTGAGAGCTTTAGTTTCAGCTCTAGTCATGTTTGGGAAGAAGCTTGTAGGTTCTAATTCTCCTATGTCTTTTTCTATTCTCTGTAGGTACTTTTCTACGTCGTCTGAGGCTCTAGGTGGCATCCAAGTGCTCTTTTGTCTGAATGGATGTACTTCCTGTGCTACGCTGTCTCTGAAGTAGTGCTTTAGTCTGTTCGAGCGTTGGAACATTCGTGTGGTGTCATTTAGTCTTGATTTGTTCATGTGTGTGCTGGGAATGAACGCTAAGCCCTTTGTTAGCACCTTTGATTGACACTGAGTTAGCGTCTTTGTCGATAGGTTCGTTATGTACTTGTGTCTGTCTGTAGTGTCTGTACTTAGTTTGTTAAGTGATCTTTTGTATCTACTGCCGTTGTTGTTTGGCTCATATTTTCTATTTCTTGTTGTTATATAAGTTTTTGAATTGAATTTTAATTGGATATTGGTATTTTCAAAAAGATTGCATACATAATTAATTGAGTTCTGGTTCATAGTGACTGCAGTGTTGTCTGCCTGTCCGTTCACTGAAAACCCTGGTAGGTCCCTCCGAACAGCTGTGGTGGCTGCCCGGGTGGACCTTGCCCTCTGGGTGGCAGCAGCTGTGGTGGCTGCTGGCCCAGAGGGTAGGGTTGTGGGGGGGGTCTCGGCTGTGGCTGCACTGGTGGCAGTCTTGTCATCAGGCCTTGCAGCAGTCCTGATATCCTAGCCACTTCCTCTGCAATAGGAGTGGCTTGCTGCTGGTTGCCATTCTGGATAGTGGGTTGCCTGGGGGGGGCATTCTCCCTGTCTCTGGGTGTCTGTCTCTGTTGGGGTGGGGCATTCCTGCTGTAAGGTCTATACCTGTCCCTGGCTGCAGGTCTCCTCGTCCTTTCCCTCTCCGGCTGCTGCAGGCTCTCCAGTTTCTTCTTCTTGGCCTCCTCCAGGCGTCCGCTGAGCTTCCTGACGTTCTCCTCCGTCTTCTTCAGCATGTCTTCATGTCTCCTCTTTACTTCTACTCTCACTCGGCTGGCTTCCCTCGTCATAGTCTCTGTCAGCGTCCTGGCTTCTGCTTGGAGTGTCTGTTCTGCTACTATATAGTGCTCTTCCAGGGCTTGCACATACTCGCTCTCTGCTGACACCTTTGTGGAGTTGAACTTGTGCCTGGCTGTGGTCATGTCACTTAGGAGTGCGTTGCAGGTCACCCCCACTCTCAGGCCTTTGGGCGTCTTATCGACTGTTCTGCAACCCCTGATAAAGGACAGGTGGCTCTTTATCTTTTTGAGGTTTGATTGGTTTCTCTTATAGCTCTTTCGGAGGGCTAGCAGTCTCTTGTCTTCCTCCTCCTCCGTCTCTCTCAGTAATTCGTCGTCTTCGCTCATTGCCTCTATGTCTACTACATTGGCGGATGGCATCATCTCTGGATCTGTCCTGTCTTGGGCTAGGGTTGGGGCTGGGGCTGGGCTAGGGGTAGGGATAGAGGCTACATTGTCATTCCCTGGGTTGGACGATCCAACGCTTGCGTTGTGTCGAGGCTGTTGTCTGGTAGTCTTTCTTCTGTTTGACATTTTCTTTCTAGCTGTAGTTATACTAACTTTAAGTATAGCAGTTCCAATAATATACTTTTTTCGTTAATTCTTTATCACATACACCAACGTTTCAACTTATAGATAAGTCTTTTTCAAGGTGAAATGAAATGAGGAGCGTATGGTGAGCTTATATATGATATAAAGTACCCATTGTGTGTGGTTAAGTGGAACTGCTAATTATATTCAGAGTTCTATACCTTCCCTCTGTGTTGGGTTAGGTTTGAATTTCTTGGGTGTTGCTCTTCTGGTCCATTAGGGCTGTGTCCAGGTACATTGGATAATGTGTATCTCCTTCCATGGCTTGCATTGTCCAGTGATGTACTCCTTGTCTATTATTGCTTTATTCAGTTTCATCTACATTGAATTATGGCTTTGGTAGATTTCGTATGGTAATGGTCGTCATAGGGAATACTCGTCCGGTAATGATCATCATTTGTTTACTTGTGCTGTTGTTATTCAAATCTGCTGTTGAGTCCTTTAGGAAAGACTGTTTGCAGAGTGTTGATCCAGTGTCTCTCTCTGTCATCTAGCTGGTCTGCTCTACATCTCTCCAGAATGGTGAGTCTTATGTCTTTGTCTAAGCTGTGGTTTAGCTTTAGGAAGTGCTTGTATATAGGTAGGTTAGTCTTAGTTCTACTGGCTGCTCTGTGTCCAGCCATTCTTTGTGATAGTTGTCTCTGTGTCTGTCCCACATATTGGTTTCTTGTTTTACATTTCATGCACTCTAACAAGTAAATGACATTTCTATTTGAGCAGTTGGTCTGCTTTGGTGTGGGGAAGGACTTGTGGTCATGGGATGAGGTTACCCTCTGTTTTTTTGACATGATTGGACAGCATTTGCAACCTGCAATGCCACAACATGCCGAGTGTCCTCCCAGACTAGGTGTAGTTGTGATAACTATCTCTTCCTGCGTTATTGGAAGTTTGGGTTGACCTTTGACCTTGGCTCTCACCAGGGTATTTCCCAGGGTTCTGGTTTTCTTTAGGCTCAAGCAAGGTTTGGGTACATGTCCCTCTTCTGTGGGGTTTGGTTTTATGATACTCTTTAGCTTTTTTACGTCTAGGTCTGACGTGTATTCCGTCACAAAGAAGGTATCGTAGGGGCACTGTTCCCTCTCTCTCTGTGCGATTATGTTGGGTCTGGTATGGTAGTCTACTTGTCTCTGTACCTCTTTAATCAAGTGAGACGGGTAGTCTCTGTCTCTGAATATGTCATACATTTTCTTTTGTATTTGTCTGTACGTCTGTTCATCAGAGCATGCTCTCAGTAGTCTTGTCATTTCTCCTTTAATTAGACTTGAGAATGTGGTCTTGGGGTGGGCTGAGGAGTACTGTAAGTACTGGAATTTGTTTGTCTTTTTGAAGAATGGTTTAATGTCCAGTTTTTGTTCTCTGTCGTGCCTGTCTCCCTTGTATATTGTAGTATCTAGGAAGTCTATGCTGTCTTTTGAGTGTTCATAGGTGAATTTAATAGTGTCGTGACTGCTGTTGAGATAGTTCATGAATTTTTCTAGCTCTTGTTCAGTGTCTGGCCATACGCACAGTACGTCATCTATGTACCTCTTCCATATCACTGGTTTTATGTGGTAATTGTCCAACAGTCTTTCTTCCAGTTCTGCCATGAATAGATTGGCATAGGCTGGGGCCATTTTTGTGCCCATTGCCGTTCCCTGTACTTGGTGGTACATGGAGTCGGCAAACTGAAAGTAGTTTTTTGTCAGTACTATATTTAGTAAGTCTCTCATTGTTTCAGGTGGTATTTCAACGTCATCCGAGTCCGGATTGTTGCGGTAGAGTCTGTTGAGGACTGCCTCTATTCCGTCTCTGTGTGGGATGTTAAGGTAAAGGGCTTTTACGTCTATGGTTGCCAGTATGCAATTGTTTGGGATGGTCGTGTTCTCTATCAAATCAATGATGTGGTTGGTGTCTTTAATGTACGAGTCTATTTTTTTGACGTGTGGTTGTAGGTGTAGGTCTACTAGTTGTGAAATTTTCTCTGTTGGGCCTCCACAGCCACTTACAATTGGCCTCACTGCTATGGGGTTCTTGTGTATCTTTTTTAAGAAGTACAGTTGTTGTGTACGTGGCATTTGTTCCTGTTTAAAGTGTAGGTAACTGTGGGTGGTGCTGTCTATGATTCCTTTGTCAAGCATTCGGCTTGTGTATTTGTTTATTGCCTTCGCTAATTGTAGCGTCGGGTCTGCATCTATCATCCTGTATATGTTTTTGTCCTCTAAGTGTTCTTTTCCGTCTGCTATGTACTTTTCTCTGTCCTCAATGACTATGCCAGAACCTTTGTCTGCATTTTTTATTACTATGTCTGGGTTAGCTGCTAGTTCTTTGAGAGCTTTAGTTTCAGCTCTAGTCATGTTTGGGAAGAAGCTTGTAGGTTCTAATTCTCCTATGTCTTTTTCTATTCTCTGTAGGTACTTTTCTACGTCGTCTGAGGCTCTAGGTGGCATCCAAGTGCTCTTTTGTCTGAATGGATGTACTTCCTGTGCTACGCTGTCTCTGAAGTAGTGCTTTAGTCTGTTCGAGCGTTGGAACATTCGTGTGGTGTCATTTAGTCTTGATTTGTTCATGTGTGTGCTGGGAATGAACGCTAAGCCCTTTGTTAGCACCTTTGATTGACACTGAGTTAGCGTCTTTGTCGATAGGTTCGTTATGTACTTGTGTCTGTCTGTAGTGTCTGTACTTAGTTTGTTAAGTGATCTTTTGTATCTACTGCCGTTGTTGTTTGGCTCATATTTTCTATTTCTTGTTGTTATATAAGTTTTTGAATTGAATTTTAATTGGATATTTTCAAAAAGATTGCATACATAATTAATTGAGTTCTGGTTCATAGTGACTGCAGTGTTGTCTGCCTGTCCGTTCACTGAAAACCCTGGTAGGTCCCTCCGAACAGCTGTGGTGGCTGCCCGGGTGGACCTTGCCCTCTGGGTGGCAGCAGCTGTGGTGGCTGCTGGCCCAGAGGGTAGGGTTGTGGGGGGGGTCTCGGCTGTGGCTGCACTGGTGGCAGTCTTGTCATCAGGCCTTGCAGCAGTCCTGATATCCTAGCCACTTCCTCTGCAATAGGAGTGGCTTGCTGCTGGTTGCCATTCTGGATAGTGGGTTGCCTGGGGGGGGCATTCTCCCTGTCTCTGGGTGTCTGTCTCTGTTGGGGTGGGGCATTCCTGCTGTAAGGTCTATACCTGTCCCTGGCTGCAGGTCTCCTCGTCCTTTCCCTCTCCGGCTGCTGCAGGCTCTCCAGTTTCTTCTTCTTGGCCTCCTCCAGGCGTCCGCTGAGCTTCCTGACGTTCTCCTCCGTCTTCTTCAGCATGTCTTCATGTCTCCTCTTTACTTCTACTCTCACTCGGCTGGCTTCCCTCGTCATAGTCTCTGTCAGCGTCCTGGCTTCTGCTTGGAGTGTCTGTTCTGCTACTATATAGTGCTCTTCCAGGGCTTGCACATACTCGCTCTCTGCTGACACCTTTGTGGAGTTGAACTTGTGCCTGGCTGTGGTCATGTCACTTAGGAGTGCGTTGCAGGTCACCCCCACTCTCAGGCCTTTGGGCGTCTTATCGACTGTTCTGCAACCCCTGATAAAGGACAGGTGGCTCTTTATCTTTTTGAGGTTTGATTGGTTTCTCTTATAGCTCTTTCGGAGGGCTAGCAGTCTCTTGTCTTCCTCCTCCTCCGTCTCTCTCAGTAATTCGTCGTCTTCGCTCATTGCCTCTATGTCTACTACATTGGCGGATGGCATCATCTCTGGATCTGTCCTGTCTTGGGCTAGGGTTGGGGCTGGGGCTGGGCTAGGGGTAGGGATAGAGGCTACATTGTCATTCCCTGGGTTGGACGATCCAACGCTTGCGTTGTGTCGAGGCTGTTGTCTGGTAGTCTTTCTTCTGTTTGACATTTTCTTTCTAGCTGTAGTTATACTAACTTTAAGTATAGCAGTTCCAATAATATACTTTTTTCGTTAATTCTTTATCACATACACCAACGTTTCAACTTATAGATAAGTCTTTTTCAAGGTGAAATGAAATGAGGAGCGTATGGTGAGCTTATATATGATATAAAGTACCCATTGTGTGTGGTTAAGTGGAACTGCTAATTATATTCAGAGTTCTATACCTCCCCTCTGTGTTGGGTTAGGTTTGAATTTCTTGGGTGTTGCTCTTCTGGTCCATTAGGGCTGTGTCCAGGTACATTGGATAATGTGTATCTCCTTCCATGGCTTGCATTGTCCAGTGATGTACTCCTTGTCCATTATTGCTTTATTCAGTTTCATCTACATTGAATTATGGCTTTGGTAGATTTCGTCTGGTAATGGTCGTCATAGGGAATACTCGTCAGGTAATGATCATCATTTGTTTACTTGTGCTGTTATTATTCAAATCTGCTGTTGAGTCCTTTAGGGAAGACTGTTTGCAGAGTGTTGATCCAGTGTCTCTCTCTATCATCTAGCTGGTCTGCTCTACATCTCTCCAGAATGGTGAGTCTTATGTCTTTGTGTAAGCTGTGGTTTAGCTTTAGGAAGTGCTTGTATATAGGTAGGTTAGTCTTAGTTCTGCTGGCTGCTCTGTGTCCAGCCATTCTTTGTGATAGTTGTCTCTGTGTCTGTCCCACATATTGGTTTCTTGTTTTACATTTCATGCACTCTATCAAGTAAATGACATTTCTATTTGTGCAGTTAGTCTGCTTTGGTGTGGGGAAGGACTTGTGGTCATGGGATGAGGTTACCCTTTGTTTTTTGGACATGATTGGACAGCATTTGCAACCTGCAATGCCACAACATGCCGAGTGTCCTCCCAGACTAGGTGTAGTTGTGATGACTATCTCTTCCTGTGTTATTGGAAGTTTGGGTTGACCTTTGACCTTGGCTCTCACCAGGGTATTTCCCAGGGTTCTGGTTTTCTTTAGGCTCAAGCAAGGTTTGGGTACATGTCCCTCTTCTGTGGGGGATGGTTTTATGATACTCTTTAGCTTTTTTACGTCTAAGTCTGACGTGTATTCCGTTACAAAGAAGGTGTCGTAGGGGCACTGTTCCCTTACTCTTTGTGCTATTATGTTGGGTCTGGTATGGTAGTCTACTTGTCTCTGTATCCGTTTAATCAAGTCAGGCGGGTAGTCTCTGTCCCTAAATACGTCATACATTTTCTTTTGAATTTGTCTGTACGTCTGTTCATCTGAGCATGCCCTCAGTAGTCTTGTCATTTCTCCTTTAATTAGACTTGAGAATGTGGTCTTGGGGTGGGCTGAGGAGTACTGTAAGTACTGGAATTTGTTTGTCTTTTTGAAGAATGGTTTAATGTCCAGTTTTTGTTCTCTGTCGTGCCTGTCTCCCTTGTATATTGTAGTATCTAGGAAGTCTATGCTGTCTTTTGAGTGTTCATAGGTGAATTTGATAGTGTCATGACTGCTGTTGAGATAGTTCATGAATTTTTCTAGCTCTTGTTCAGTGTCTGGCCATATGCACAGTACGTCATCTATGTACCTCTTCCATATCACTGGTTTTACATGGTAATTGTCTAGTAGTCTTTCTTCCAGTTCTGCCATGAATAGATTGGCATAGGCTGGGGCCATTTTTGTGCCCATTGCCGTTCCCTGTACTTGGTGGTACATGGAGTCGGCAAACTGAAAGTAGTTTTTGGTCAGTACTATATTTAGTAAGTCTCTCATTGTTTCAGGTGGTATTTCTACGTCGTCCGAGTCCGGATTGTTGCGGTAGAGTCTGTTGAGGACTGCCTCTATTCCGTCTCTGTGTGGGATGTTAAGGTAAAGTGCTTTCACGTCTATGGTTGCCAGTATGCAATTCTTTGGGATGGTCGTGTTTTCTATCAAATCAATGATGTGGTTGGTGTCTTTAATGTACGAGTCTATTTTTTTGACATGTGGTTGTAGGTGTAGGTCTACTAGTTGTGAGATTTTCTCTGTTGGGCCTCCGCAGCCACTTACAATTGGCCTCACTGCTATGGGGTTCTTGTGTATCTTTTTTAAGAAGTACAGTTGTTGTGTACGTGGCATTTGTTCCTGTTTAAAGTGTAGGTAACTGTGGGTGATGCTGTCTATAGTTCCTTTGTCCAGCATTCTGCTTGTGTATTTGTTTATTGCCTTCGCTAATTGTAGCGTCGGGTCTGCATCTATCATCCTGTATATGTTTTTGTCCTCTAAGTGTTCTTTTCCGTCTGCTATGTACTTTTCTCTGTCCTCAATGACTATGCCAGAACCTTTGTCTGCATTTTTTATTACTATGTCTGGGTTAGCTGCTAGTTCTTTGAGAGCTTTAGTTTCAGCTCTAGTCATGTTTGGAAAGAAGCTTGTAGGTTCTAGTTCTCCTATGTCTTTTTCTATTCTCTGTAGGTACTTTTCTACGTCGTCTGAGGCTCTAGGTGGCATCCAAGTGCTCTTTTGTCTGAATGGATGTACTTCCTGTGCTACGCTGTCTCTGAAGTAGTACTTTAGTCTGTTCGAGCGTTGGAACATTCGTGTGGTGTCATTTAGTCTTGATTTGTTCATGTGTGTGCTGGGAATGAACGCTAAGCCCTTTGTTAGCACCTTTGATTGACACTGAGTTAGCGTCTTTGTCGATAGGTTCGTTATGTACTTGTGTCTGTCTGTAGTGTCTGTACTTAGTTTGTTAAGTGATCTTTTGTATCTACTGCCGTTGTTGTTTGGCTCATATTTTCTATTTCTTGTTGTTATATAAGTTTTTGAATTGAATTTTAATTGGATATTGGTATTTTCAAAAAGATTGCATACATAATTAATTGAGTTCTGGTTCATAGTGACTGCAGTGTTGTCTGCCTGTCCGTTCACTGAAAACCCTGGTAGGTCCCTCCGAACAGCTGTGGTGGCTGCCCGGGTGGACCTTGCCCTCTGGGTGGCAGCAGCTGTGGTGGCTGCTGGCCCAGAGGGTAGGGTTGTGGGGGGGGTCTCGGCTGTGGCTGCACTGGTGGCAGTCTTGTCATCAGGCCTTGCAGCAGTCCTGATATCCTAGCCACTTCCTCTGCAATAGGAGTGGCTTGCTGCTGGTTGCCATTCTGGATAGTGGGTTGCCTGGGGGGGGCATTCTCCCTGTCTCTGGGTGTCTGTCTCTGTTGGGGTGGGGCATTCCTGCTGTAAGGTCTATACCTGTCCCTGGCTGCAGGTCTCCTCGTCCTTTCCCTCTCCGGCTGCTGCAGGCTCTCCAGTTTCTTCTTCTTGGCCTCCTCCAGGCGTCCGCCGAGCTTCCTGATGTTCTCCTCCGTCTTCTTCAGCATGTCTTCATGTCTTCTCTTTACTTCCACTCTCACTCGGCTGGCTTCCCTCGTCATCGTCTCTGTTAGCGTCCTGGCTTCTGCTTGGAGTGTCTGTTCTGCTACTATATAGTGCTCTTCCAGGGCTTGCACATACTCGCTCTCTGCTGACACCTTTGTGGAGTTGAACTTGTGCCTGACTGTGGTCATGTCACTTAGGAGTGCGTTGCAGGTCACCCCCACTCTCAGGCCTTTGGGCGTCTTATCGACTGTTCTGCAACCCCTGATAAAGGACAGGTGGCTCTTTATCTTTTTGAGGTTTGATTGGTTTCTCTTATAGCTCTTTCGGAGGGCTAGCAGTCTCTTGTCTTCCTCCTCCTCCGTCTCTCTCAGTAATTCGTCGTCTTCGCTCATTGCCTCTATGTCTACTACATTGGCGGATGGCATCATCTCTGGATCTGTCCTGTCTTGGGCTAGGGTTGGGGCTGGGGCTGGGCTAGGGTTAGGGATAGAGGCTACATTGTCATTCCCTGGGTTGGACGATCCAACGCTTGCGTTGTGTCGAGGCTGTTGTCTGGTAGTCTTTTTTTCAAAGGTAGTGTGGGATCAGAGTCTATCTTTTCATAAATTGAGTGGTCACTTAGGTGGATAGAGCCTGCTTGGATATATTTATCTCTGTCTTCTATGACTATTCCTGAACCTTTGTCTGCACTTTTGATTATTAAGTCCTCATTTGAAGCTAGTTCATTTATAGCCTGTCTTTCTAAGTGTGATAGATTACTGGATGTTAGTCTTGGTGTCATGTTATCTATTGTTGTTTTAATGTTCTGCAGGTAATCCTCTATTATTGGTGACGCTTTAGGTGGCGTCCAAGTGCTCTTTTTTCTGAATGGATGCGATACTGACTCAGGTTGGTCTCTGAAGTAATACTTTATTCTGTTTGAACGTTCAAATCTCGTTATTGCACTCTGTAGGTTGTCTACGTTGTATTTCCTGGTCTGAATGAAACCTAGTCCTAAGCTTAGTACTTTACTCTGATGCTCAGTCAGTTGTACCGACGACAAGTTTGTTATGTACTTATTTTGATCTAAGACATTGTTGGTAAACATGTTTAGTGAGCGTGTAAACTTTCTTTTTTTGTGCCGTGAGTTTCTTTGTATGTTAATCCTATGTCTGAACAGTATGTTGCTGTTAGGCTTGTATTGTACTGTGTCATTTTTTCTACTGTCATTTCTTATTCTATTTTTGTTGTAATGAGTATGGTAAGGGTTGTTGATATTGTAATTTAGATTGTGTTTATAATGAAAAGGTGGAGTGATATTTGATACATTAGAATAGTTAATATTGTTTAGATTAATATGATTAGGGTACGTCTTTATCTTTTCCAATTCGGTCCTTGGTCTGTTTCCGACTGCAGATGTTGCTGCCTGTCTCAGAAATGAAAACCCTGCTGGTAATGTCCTGACAGCGGTGGTGGCTGCCCGGGCATTACGCTAACTGTGGGAGCTGGCAGCGTTGGTGGCTGCTGTCCCATAGCGCAGGGGGGTGGCAACAGCGTTGGTGGCTGTCGCTGTGTTCTTCCTTGCATTAGTAATTCATTCAGCAAGGAGGCTATCGTTGAGAGCTCTGTGTTACTGTTGCTTTGCTGGGCCTGTGGGGCCTGTGGGGCCTGTGGTGGGCTAGGTCTGTAGGGCTGTTGAGCTTGAGGGGCTGGTATTTGCTTATTTGTGCTCTGTCTGTTAGTCTGAGGCTTGTATTTAGGGGGGGGAGGGGGCCTGTCTACTCTGGGGCGTCTACCCTGTTCTACATAGTCCCTCTTACGTGTATCCCTCGAATCTCTCCTTCTCTTCTCCGGTGGCTGGTTGAGCATCTCCATCTTTCTTTTCTTGGTATCTTCCAGCGTCTTTTCCAGTTTCTCAATGTTCTCCCTCGTCTTAGCCATCATAATTTCATGGCTTTTTCTGTCTTCCTCCGAGGCATTCCTTAATTCTCTGGTCATATGGAATTCTACGTCTACCAGTTCTCTTTCCAGTTGTGTCAGTAGTTTGACATAGTGTTCTTCTAGAGATTCTGTGAATTCTTTCTCCGCCATGCCTCGTGTGCACTGGAACTTGGTCTTGACATCTGTCAGGTCTGACATGAGTGCATTGCATTGTACTCTAACTTGCAGGCCTTTTGGAATCTTCTTGTTCCCCATGCAGGCTCTGATGAACTCCAAGTGGCTTCTGGCTTTGTCCATATTACATCTCGTCTTCTTGTACGCCTGGCGCCATGCTAGCAGGCTCTTCTTTTCTTCTGTAGAGGTAGTCTGTATCTCCATAGGAGCTTCTGTGGTATCTTCTGTCTGTTCATCTAGTAGTTTGTCATCTTCTTCTAGGATAGGATCATTGTTCGTTGTAACTCTAAGGCCAGTGATTTTCTGTATGGCGGACTCTAAGGTCTTAGTACCAGCTCTGGTCTTGGCTAGGGGTGGGGCTGGGGTTAGGGCAGGGCTAGCAGCTCCTGTGGCAGTATTTCTTTTGTCCTGCTCCTTTCCCCTGGCTGGCACTACGCCTCTTTCGTTAGTAGACTGGCTACTACTCTTAGCTTTTCTATAGCTCATCTCTCTCTTAGGTAATAAAGTTTTTTAATATTAATAAAATCAGATAAACCCAACGTTTCGGCTGTGTGCTAGCCTTTCTCAAGGGTGGAATGAGTTGATACACGTGGTAGGTGACTTTTAAAGTATGAATTGAATGATCTGATTGGATGTCTAAAGGGTGAGAGATGATGCTAGTGTGTTAACAGTTCTTTTGTATCGATTCCCGCTAGTTGTGGTTATATATTGCTTCCCGAACGACAAGGGGGCGTGGCTTCACGGGGGTGGTCGGTAAATTGACGATCATCGCTTGTAATGGCTTCTAGTCTTCATATCTGCTGTTGAGGCCCTTGGGGAGCACAGTTTCTAGGGTGTTTATCCAGTGCTTCTCCCTGGCATCCAGCTGGTCTTCTGTTGTCTTCTCCAGTATAGTAATTTTGATGTCTTTTACAAAGGAATGGTCAGGTGAGTTAATAAAGTGTTTGTAAATAGGTAGATTAGTTTTAATTCTGCTCATTGCTCTGTGACCAGACATTCTCTGAGAGAGCTGTCTTTTAGTTTGGCCAACATATTGGTTTTTCTTAGTGCATTTGTTGCACTCTAGTAGGTATATTACATTCTTATTAGAACAGTTGGTGTGGCTTGGGGTGCTAAATGATTTGTGGTTGTGGCTAGATATGATTCTAGTTTTCCTGGACATGACAGTACAGCATTTGCAGCCTGGGGTGGCGCAACCAGCCGAGTGTCCGTTCAGATTAGGAGTATTTTGAATGATCATGGGATCTTTAGACCTAGGAGGGTCATTGCAGTTTCTCAATTTGGCTCTGACTAGTCTGTTACTTAGAGTCTTTGTCTTTTTCATGCTTAGACATGGTGTAGGTATGCAGTCTTTTACTTCTTCGTCTGGTTTGAGTGCTTTTTTGATACTTTTTAAGTCTAAGTCTGATGTATATTCCAGTACTAAGGATGTATCGTAGGGACATGTCTGTTGTTGTTTTCCTTTTAGTATGCGCTCCCTCTCTTGGAAGGGGAGTGAATTGCATACTCTATTGACAAGTCTATATGGATATCCCCTATCTGTGAAAGCTGTCATGAGTTTCTTTTTTA
>WLWD01001686.1_pt1 | contig 105809 bp, 82 predicted proteins | sample 6712731 | NCBI WGS metagenome assembly WLWD01 (sample SAMN12718690, study PRJNA576275) | sponge metagenome | isolation source: marine sponge | host: Mycale hentscheli | place: New Zealand: South Island, Marlborough, Capsize Point | collected 2014-11-01 | reverse complement strand
TGCAGATTCGTCTGAATGGCACTAATAGGAACAGCTCTATGGAAGGTCGTGTTGAGGTCAACTATAACAACCAGGGGTGGGGCACCGTGTGTGATGACTACTGGTCGCTGGCCGACGCCCATGTGGCCTGCAGGATGCTGGGATATGGCATGGCAACCAGAGCCTCCTGGGGGGCGGAGTTTGGAAGGGGTGAAGGTTCGATCCTTTTGGATGATGTTCGCTGTGTTGGGAATGAGAGTTCACTTTTGAGATGTTCCCATTCCGTTATTGGAGTCCACAACTGCCGCCATTACGAAGACGCTGGAGTAGTCTGTTCAGGTACTTACTGTACATGTATGTTTGCTGGTGGCATTGATTTGTTAATGTGGAGCTCACCAGCTTCAGGCTATGACGTAACGTGTATTGCTAAAGTTATCAGTAACATACGTGTGCCCTTACCAAAATGCTGTGTGGGTGTGGCACTCATAACTGTGTGCAGCCAGCTCATGTGAGACCCACAAGTTGCACTTATTGTATCCATACCTTGCACATGTGCAGAATATGTGCTGCTTGTTAATATTTGAGCATGTGCGCAGATGAGTGCACAGTGCATGCAAGACAGGGAGTGGATGTGTGAATACTAGACACGTACAACATGAGATTCTGAGGCTTCTATGGATGTTGTATGCATGCAATGTATTACATCAATTATGCTGCTATGAATGAAACCACAGAAAAAAATCAAGAAAAAAAACGTAAAACAAATAGAACGTGCAAGCAAGAGACTAAACATTATTATAGCAACTAGTGGGCAATGGGTAAAGAATCCTGACAATTCAATTAGAATTTCATACGGTACAAGTTGGCAACATAGTATTTGGAATGTGAAGGTTCATACTTTACCAGTTGAGTTTGAAGTTAATTAACTCAATATGTATTATTTGCATTATGCATGCAAGCTTCACCAGTACAATGAATGCCATACATACCAAGTCTATGTATATGTATACGTTCATATATTTAGTGCATGTTTAAACATGTGCATAAAGTTCAAGAAGAGTCACACTCTAACATACGTAGGTAGTAATGCACTAATCGAAGTCAGTATGTCAGCCACATCTGTAGATTTCAATCTAATTGTAAACCCAATTGATATTATTATTGTTGTTGTTGTTGTTTACAGAGTTGGTTTTGTGTCCCACCTTCGACCTCTCTCATGGAGTATTCACATTCTACGGCAACACATCGTCAGCGATGGTGCAGGGTACACATGTGAACGTGTCGTGTGCCGTGGGCTACTATCCTGGCGGAGGCAACACCAGCTACTTTTGTGACAATACGGGGGCGTGGCGACCTCACATGCCCAGATGTGATTGTAAGTTGACTAAGTATTGAGCAAGCAAACTGCATATGAACTGTCACCACGTATCATACATTGCAACTATATGAAATTAATAGCTTAAGTATGTATGTATTTTAACAATAATGTATGTATGTATGTAAACATATATGCCTCAATGCGTTTGTGTCAAGTATTGGTAATTGGTGGGAGTGGTCAAAAGTACTAGTTAAATTGAGTTTATCACTCGCACTTAGTACTTGAGTATAGTTTATTGAATAGTTGTTACTTACTTCATGTTCCTTTCTCCCTATGTCTCAAAGCATCTACGATAAACTCACGTTTGTTTGAAGTAGAAGCTCTTCTTTAAGGATGGAGCCAAGGAGAAGAGAACCTATTAGTATTGCTGTATCAGCAATAGTATACTTGTTGTGTACTAGAAATAAAAAATTGAGCATTTTTTCCAGCAGATTGCTATAGCTTTATACCAACCAAGGTTTGATATACGAAAGTTTGACGAAGTATTTAAATATATGATTATTTATTGCCATGTTAACATTATACTAAGTGAAACCATCACTTCTTTGTACTAAGTGAAACCATCACTTCTTTGTCTTACCAAAGAATCCTTAGCTGTTAATACACTTCTTTAGTTTATGTATAATTTTATTCTGTGTTAAACTGAATTATTAACATTAATGTGGCATGTAAGTTAGATTTTCCTTGATTTCTTATTGTGCAGTGCGATGTCCCACTCTGAGCCTTCCTGCTGGCATTCTGTCTAGTTCCATACAGACATATCCCGGGGTCAGAGTCAACTTCAGCTGCTCGGGGGTAAAGGTCGTCCAAGGAGCGCGGGCCATCGTGTGTCTGTCTGGAGGACACTGGAGTGATGACGTTCCTACCTGTGTGGACAGTACGTGTGTGTTGCCATGGTTGCATGCACTCACTGAGATAATTACAATGTGTAGTAACTTATGCAAGTTTAGAAATAGTTTTAGGGAGGAATGGTTTGCAATTCTATGCCTACAATTTTAAATTTCGTTTATTCATTCATTCATTCATTCATTCGTTCATTATTTCACTTATTCTTCATTCATTCATTCATTCATTCATTCATTCGTTGGTTCGTTCATTTACTCATTTTCATTAATTTGATCATTCACTTATTTCTTCATTTACCCATTCATCATTCATTCGTTCACTCATTCTCATATGGTCACTCGTTCATTCATTCCTTCATTCATTCATTCATGCCTTCGCTCATTAATTTTATTTTTTATTTCACTTACCCATATACATAAATTTGTTAGTTTCTCTCTTCACCCAGTGATGATGATACTATCCTCCATGATTCACTGATGTCATTTCTTCCCCCAGGAACGTGTCCTCTGATGTATCCGAGAGCTCACATGTTAGTGAACACCGTGGGAACTGCCATAGGCACCAACGTGAGCTTCCACTGCGAGGATGGATATCATCTGGTAGGGGCGGCCAACACCATCTGTTTAAACACCGGTAACTGGAGTGCCGCTACACCATCCTGTGATCTTGGATGTACGTGAGATAAATAAGGGGGTGAACAAGGGAGTAGACAGCTGGGAAGTGGGAGGGATGGGAGGAAGATGTTAGGGGGAGATGAAGGTGTGTAGATGCAGACAGGAAGATCATGTGAGAGTAGGGAGAAGACGTTGGGGAGATGAAGGTGTGTTGTGTAGCAATGTGAAACAGCTTAGCATTTCGCCAGGACTCTGTGGCTCCAAGTCACTCTCCTAACAGTGAATTCTGTATTCCTCTCTTACTACCTCCTCGAGGAGAAAGTAAGAGAGGAAGAGGAAGAGAAGATGGGAAGGGGAGAAGAAAGTGCGAGGTGGGGGAGAAAGTGGGAGAGAGGGAGAAATTTGGAGGTGGAGGAAGGTTGAGAGTGGAGAAAAAGTGGGAGGAGGAGGAGAAAGTGGGAGGGGAGGTGGGTGTGGACAGAAAATAACTGAGGGGGAATCCATGCAGATATAGTATAGAAAGAGATGATATGTACTTACCGAATTACAGATGCTTGCTCAGCAGTGGATACCAGTCATGGTGGCTTCCTGTTCCAGCATAACACATCCTCTGTGATGACAGTCAACACAGCTGTGACTATCACTGGCTGTGATAGTAACTACTCGCCCATCAACGGCACAAGTATCAGCACTTGTGCTGCACACGGGCAGTGGACGCCTTCTAGACCAGGATGCGGCCGTACGTACTCATTAAAATTAATTCTTTATTCATTATTAATTTTATGTTTATTGTAGTGATGTGTTGTTTTGTTAGAACTGTAAATAAGAACATGCCCACAGGGGCCAATGCCATATGCAGAAAGCTAAATAAACTGCTACGGTTTGCAGCCAATTCACTACTATTTATTTTAATGATTCAGTCATTCTCGGCTGAAATAATCATAGCACATTTTTCTCGTTCTAACAGCCAATATTGTTAATTAACTTTTAATTAACTATATTGGCTGTTAGAACGAGAAATATATGCTATTATTGATTTTACACTAAATACTCTTCCATAGCTATTTCAGCGAAAGGCCCCTAGCATTACCCAAGTCCACATTGGGGAGTTTACCTTACACCAGCTACAATGGGATATTACTATGGCGGGTACTGTATATTTATAAATACAACCACTATTGACATTATAATTCACCTCCACATATAGTATCATTATCACCCACATTCCATAAATAAGAATGGAATCAAACTGATTGGCTAGTCAGAATAGTACGCAACACAACGGGAATAAATATGGTAAAAAAGAGATGTTGCTGCTCCAATTTTACAGCCATATTTTGATATGGAATCTGAAACTCTTGTACGGTGCGGTACGTACAATAGTATAAAAATACCATATATGGAATGCAACTTTACATTTGTAACTAATTGAGTGATATGAAATTACTGCAGTTGTATGTGTACAGCAAGAATATGCATTTATGTAGCTCATACAATATAATTATGTATTATAGGCATATATAATATGGATGTTTGTTATAATTATTAAATTAATGTTTATTGTTTAGGTTTTTATTCGTGTCATATTTTGCTTCCATTTTTATTTTTAGATTCAAACTTTTTTTTTTTGTGATAAGGCCATGTAATACGCAATGATGTTATTTTATTTAGGGGTGTGTCCCAACTTTGAGGGTCGTGCTCACCAGTACCGGAGTACTAACCAGGTGTACCAAGGAGCTCAAGTGACCTTCTCCTGTGATCAAAGCTACTCACTCTCAGGAGAGTCCATCATCACCTGTGGAGCTGGAGGACAGTGGTCCTCTAGCCAACCTTCATGTCAGCAAGGTAAAGAGTGTTAGTCATTGTGGTAAATGACTAAAAACATTTATTTTACTTAACAATAATTGTTGCTTAAAATTATGTTATTTTTCTCAAATTTAAGCTCATAAGTAAGCCTTATTATTAATGCCCACTCACATGTACGGACTGGTCTGGGATTGAGGTACCCCCACTGAGTGAGAGTACAGCCTGTGAAATACATACATGTAGCTTACATTCAGCCAGGACTCTGTGGCTCAAGTCACTCTCCTAATAGTGAATTCAGTATTTGCTGCCACCAGTCTACTCTGTGGTTGCTTTGCTTGTGAGTATCAGCTTGAAATAATAGACATTGTAAGACATACGTACAAGCAACTGGACGATCTATATAGATTGACTCAAGGATACTAAATTAAACGCTACTTTATGAAAACATACATTGTACATATGTCATGATAAACTGACCAAACCAAATTGTCACACACATAACTCAACTTTAAAAACCTATGTGCACACGTTTTACTGGGCTAGTTTGCTCACCGTCACTGCACTAGTGAGAGTACTGCCAGGTACACATGTACATAAGCTAAGGATTAGTTGGAGTTTGCCAAAGTTTATGAAACCTCCTTACTCAGGGCTGAGGCGTTTATAAATTGCATAAACAAATCTGCAAGTTCAAGTCAAGGATAGTTTCACTAGTCTGTTCAGTTCAGCTATTGCAGTCCAGCTTCCAGCACCAAACATTGTTACAGTTGCAGTTTTATAGTTTACCTGGTGTGTGTGTGTGTGTGTGTGTGTGTGTGTGTGTGTGTGTGTGTGTAGCCCAATGTCCCGGTGTTCACGTCACTGACACACATTTACTGAGAGACTCGTTTGCCACCTCTGTTGGTACAGTGGTGACCTTCCACTGCGAGGATGGGTGGAGACTGTCCGGGTCTGCCGCGATCATGTGCCAGACTAATGCCCAATGGAATGCCACTGCACCTGTCTGTGTTCAAGGAGGTGCGAACCATGATATGTATTATAGTGTACATATAATATGCCAATAGTATGTGGCACTTGACGTATTGCAAAGTAAGAATGCAGTAGCACAAGTTATCTTACTCAGTTATCATTCTCTACCATTGGTTAAGGTTACATAAGTTTCCCTCTCCTACTCTCTTCTTTCTGAACCATCTGAGCTTTTCTTCTACCCCACCTCTCCTATCTTCAGCTCTTCTTCTTGAGTCAAGGAGCGCCCCTTTCCTTTGTCTATCTCTCCTGCTTCTGAATTTCTGTCCTACTTTGAGAAACTTTTGTCTTCTATTTCGTACTTTAGCCTAACCCCCCCCCACCTTTACTCGTCTATTCCACCTGCTTTTTAGTTATAATTAATCTCTCGCCTTTTTGCCTTCTCTTCCCTTCCATTTTAATCCTACACTGCCTTACCTCGCCGATTCCATCCGCTTTTCAGTTATGATTAATCGCCTCTTCAGTACTCTTGCCTTCCTTTTTGAAACCTACGCCGCCATCATTGCACCCGTTTAGAAGTAACCAGCATGTTCTAGTGAATGTGACGACACTTTACCTACCATAAAGTGACGATACTTTATACCATAAAGTGACGATGCTTTACCGAACCGTACAAAGCTCATGAATTATTCATGAATACACACACCGTCGTCGTTACTGACACACAAGCATATTATTATATAAATTATTATTATTATTTTATTATTCTTATCTTTATATTATTATTGTTATTATTACTATTATTATTATTGTTGTTGTTGCTGTTGTTGTTATTATTAGTAGTAGTAGTAGTATTTTACTATTCTTATCTTTATATCATTATTATTATTACTATTATTATTATTATTGTTGTTGTTGTTGTTGTTGTTGTTATTATTATTGTTACAGACAGGGTTAAGTTAGAATGAGAATATTTGCTATTACATACATGTAGATTATTATCTTGGTATGTTGTACGAGTATTGCTTTTTATACATATCAACTTCACACTTGCAGGAACTTGCCCACGATTCCCGGAAGTCCATGGCAGTTATTCCTATGTGGGTGGCTCCGCCCAGAATCTCGTGCAAGGCACGAGAGTGAGTGTGTCATGTGATGAGGGGTATGCCGCCATGTTAGGTGCGACTTCCTTCACGTGTGGGTCTTTGCTCACTTGGCAACCAACCACTCCAAGATGTGGACGTGAGTCGGTCAACTAACAGAAATTAGGAAATGGCTTTTGTTTTTTGTTCGATTTTTATGTTTTGGGTTGTTGTTGTTTTTTTGTTGTTGTTGTTGTTTTTATTTCAATTTTTTTTTGTTTTGTTTCGTTTCAATTTACAATTTACAAATGGAAGAATATCTATGTTGAGCATAGTAGTGTATGTAGCATACACAAGTCTAATTGCATTCTTCTGCTCCAACTATTTGTTGTGTCTGTTCCTATTCTTATAATGACAGCATAACTCAATTAACTATGTACAATTGTATGTATATGTGTTTGTTCTTAGTGACTTGCCCTCACATACCTCCAGTCAGTCATCGCCAAGCCACACCCACAGACAGTCATTACCCCAATGTTACCATCACGTTCCGGTGTACAGAAGGGGCTCTAATTGGAGCGTCGTCTATCCAGTGTCGCAACGGCCTGTGGACTCCGGCCCCACCCACTTGTGGTCAAGGTACTGAATTAATAACATTCTGAAGTGACACCTTAAATTAAAAGTGCATGTACTTTATTTAGACAGCAGCAATAATCGTGTCTGTATTCAATAGTTATATCCCAACCACTGTATGCTATCCAGTTGCAACGAGTCTCAGTGTTAGCGCTGGAACAAATAATCCTGTCCAAATGATCCAGTCACACGATAATTTTCTATTACAAACTGCCTGCAGAGATTGCATAGAATCCTTCTGTAGCCTTTTTTTAATTTTTTAATTTTTTTTTTAATAAATTCCCAAGCCCGACTCCTTTTTTCATTTCTGGTTCCAAATGGTGTTTACAGTTATCCTTGTCTGAAAAGTTATCCAGTAGGTCAAAGCAGTGGCTAAAATATCTTAACATGTCTGTTTGGGTTGTTGCAGAGTTTCTGTGAACTCATTCAGAGTTACTGCCAAGCCATGGTTAGATATCCTGGTCATTGGAATCATACTTGACTAATTCCAGATAACTGGGTATTTCATTCCAGTTCTAATAAATAACATTAAGGTACCAAACATATTATGTGACAGTGCACAGGAAAATCTAACAGAATGCAGGCCCCCCACAAATACCTTTTTTTTCACTTCACCTTTGTCAGCATCTGATATTGACCTCTCCAAATTTTATAGCTTCAACTTCAACCTTGTCAATGTATGCGACTTAACCTCTTCAATCCACAGGCTTCTTTATTACGTTTGAAAAAGTAAATTGGTCTTTTCCCAACGTTTACATGCACCGTGTTGCTGCCTACTTTACCCGTACTTGGTCACATATGGATATACAGCATGTGGAGAACTGAACTACCAACCTCAACAGCACTCCACAGAAGGAGCCATTAAAACTATGTATTGAAGTCATTTAAGTCATTAACACTTTCATTCAAACAAGAAACACTTTCACACAGTTCGTATCACATTAGTAGCTGGAACTATATTTTGAATCATTCACACTTAGCTAGAGACTATTTTTAGAACATGAGCAGCTAATGTCCTTGTGTATTGCCTTGTTACTGTACATGTTTTTTAAACCTACCTCCTGCCAATTCAACTTGTGGGTAGCTACATACAGTATGACAATTCAGTATCACTTGCCACAGAAGTCTGGTGGCAGCAACTAATAGTGAGAGTTACAGAAGCTTGCCAACCCCAGACAAGAATACTGCAAATTCCCACACACCACGTGTTAATAACTTTGAAAGTCACACATACCCATGTTTGTAAAGAACGTGTGAAGTAAAAGTGTACATATCAGAGAGTTTAGTTCCCTTATTATTTAGTACTATATTAATGCTATTTACACAATAATGAAACAATTGTATTCAAGTCATACGTACAATACAGATCTGTCTCTGCGTTCAGTTTATGTATATTTGTGTGTATGTGTGTCCAGCGTCTTGCTCAGCTCTCACTCCGCATTCCCATCTCATCTTCAGCAGTACAGAGACGGCCATCCGGTCGCGCGTCAACTTCAAGTGTGAGAATGGCTACCACCTTGTGGGTGCAGAGACCATCTACTGCCAGAGCAATGGGGTGTGGTCAGACAGTGAACCACGTTGTGCTGATGGATGTAAGTGCGGTTGTAAACATTACCAAATTTTATTAATTTTGGCTACATTGACAATAATGTTAGTTATATGAAAAACCTATGATTCTTTAATCATCTACTTTAGCATATAAAGGTTTTCCAATACATTTTGAGTGTTTCATATTGTGATGTGAAAGATAACAGTGTCTGTTTGAAAATAAATAATGCATTTAGCCCCACATACAATAAGGAATTCCAACAGGAGTGGAATTCGAATAGAGTTTACCTCCAGATCTTTTTAAGGTAGATTCAGGATAACAGTTAAAGAATTATCCAAACGTATTTAGCAATGAAAAGTGCAACATTGTGTCTCTGATAGTTAACACTCTTTTTATAGGGTTTAATGTATGTATATTCATGTACCTATGCACGTGCTACTAGATGTGTGTCCGGTGCTGGTAACCGGAGGCACAGTGGCGTACACAGGCAATACAACATCTGCTCTGCTGGATACGACCGTGGCCACCTTGACCTGTTCCTCTGGGATGTCCACTTTCCGCGGTACTTCCTCTGCTACTTGTCGTCTAGGGGCGTGGCAACCTTATGCATTGAAATGTGGCAGTAAGAAACACTTGTTAACAATAATAGTGGATCAATATTGTTGGTTTTATTTGTATGTTTAATGTAATAGTCCATTTATATTGCTTATTTTAATTTTATTGGTTGGTTTCAGTTCTAATCTGTATTATTTATGAAGCTTTCTTAATAAATACAACAAACTGTGTTTATGCTACATTTCCATGTATATATTCAATACAGTAGAACCTCATAGATCCGAACATCAGACAACGAATTAACCGGTTAACCGAACCGGAAGAGACATCGCGATGGGTACGGGGTCGTCATCACGTTGTTTTGTTCTTTTTTATTGGAACTGCAGCAAAATGGCAAAAGAATTGCTATCAGAAGTAGTTTAATATGGAAGAATAATTGAACAAGGAATATTTTTAGCTGGAGTTGTTCAGGAGTTTGGCTTGGAAAGTCCACAATTTCAGACTTCTTAAAGAGACAGGAAGATTATGGAAAAGTTTTTAGCAGAATCAGCTGACCCTAGTGGCCTGAAGAAGAGGTGCATTGTCAGAGGAGATAATGATAAATATTTTATAATGCCGTGCATTCTGGTTTACTCAGAAAAAAAAAACTCAACGGTACACCATTGAATGGTCCTTTAGCAATGGATAAATCTGAAATACTGTATTCATAGTATTTTAGTACAAAGTTAAATTATGTTATATTCAGAGTTACGTACATTTCAGAGTTACGTACACCTCATTTCCCAAGGGGTACGTAACTCTGAGGTTCTACTGTATATATAATATATATATATGTGTGTGTGTGTGTGTGTGTGTGTGTGTACTATGCATGCTAAGATCTGCCTCTGTATTTTTCTTGTTATTTTTTAACTGTGAAGAGTGTTGTGTATCTGACTTATACAGTCGAACCTCCCTACAATGGGACTCCGAGAAGCGGTCAGACTCTCAACAACGGTCAGACCGTTGGGAACGGAGTATTTTCTGCATGTATGTAATGGATTTTTTGACTCCAAGTAACGGTTGACTCTCTACTCCGGACAACGGCCAAGTTGTGTGCCCCAAAATGTAATGTCTTGTACAAATTTTACTTCTTGGGACGGCCTGTTAGCCACACCCAACTTATTGATGCCTCCATTTTGCCTAGCCTTTCAATTTTAGCTTGCCACGCCTAACTAATTTATGACTTGTGTGCCTTTCAATTTAATAAAAGACATAATACTAAATGAATGCTAATACTAATTTTACATTCATTACAGATGTCCCTCTATTAACTAGTTCTCTCATCCGGCAGACATAAACAGGTGGGCCGAACACGCGGTAAATACAGGGCACTTCCAGGCCATAACCGGCGCCTTTGTTCACTCTCTCTCCTTGGACCACAGCGTGTGCTATCTACTGGATCCACGTCAACATGCGAATCAGAGGAAACTTGAATTGAATTCTGAACATTGAGTGAAAAAGAGGAGCCCTGGACTGATCCATAGACAGATCCATTTAAAAGAAGCTTGTTGCTTTTACCTTTAATGTCCTTTGGGTTTGCCCCAGAGGAAATCAAAGACATTCTCTCCTTTAAGAGAATACTCTCAGAGTTTCTCTTTGAAGGGGTCATATAAGGTTTTATATACACCTTTCATTTGGTCAATTTACTTCGGTTGGATAGGATTACAGACACTTCAGTTGTTCTCAACAACTTGGGGGCTATATTTACCCATTCTCGTGCAATCTCTAACAGAAAGCTTAGAGATATCAGGCATGAGTGAAGATAATACTGATATCACTTGCTTTTGATCACTGTCTAACCTAACCTGATGTGAAGTGCCTTGAAGACATTCATCAATATCGTATATCACTAAGCTAAACTTACGTTACCATATATTATTTACAAATTCTGCGCATCTTCACTTGCACATACAGTTTCTCTTCTCTTTACTGTCATTATGGAATCTCATTCCATTCCAGCTGACTGGAAGGTACACAAATTATTTCCTCTCCACAAGAAAGGAAGTGTATCTGAAGTTAGCAACTACAGGCCTATTTCTCTCCTAAACACTCTTCATAAAGTACTAGAATTAATAGTCTACTCTAAGATAATAGATTTTATATATCCAAAAATTTCAAAGACACAATTTGGTTTTATCAGAAATAGATCCACTCTTCAACAACTTCTTCTATCATAGCTATACTTCAGTTTTCAATTCTGTGGAGACAAAGCGACACACAGAAATTGTGTTTCTTGATTTTGCCAAAGCCTTTGATTCAGTCCCCCACAATGAACTTCTGTATAAACTTTGGCTAACTGGCATTACTGGTCCTCTTTGGTTACTTTTCAAAGATTACTAACAAAATAGAAAGCATTTTGTTGAGGTTGAAGGGTGTAAATCTGACTTACTTCCTGTCAAATCAGGTTTACCTCAAGGTAGTGTACTTGGACCTCTGCTTTTTCTTATTATGTTAACGACATACCGTCTCTCTGCTCTTTTTCGTCTGTGTTTTTATTTGCTGATGATGCCAAACTTATTGCCTCTCTAAACTCTGCAAGTGAGAATTTAGCTCTTCAAAAGGATCTTGACAATTTATTGTCATGGTGTCAATCTTGGAAACTTTCTTTAAATACTTCTAAATGTGCATACATGAACGTCTCCCTATCATCATCTACTAACAACAATTACACCATTGGTAATGATACAATTAAAACAGTGACTCAACAGAAAGATTTAGGTATTTTAATCTCTGATATATAGTTTATCTTGGTCTGTCCACATCAAAGAAATATGCAGCAAAGCTTATCGGTCTCTGTATTTAATTAGGCGAACAATTCCTTGCACATCACCCATTAACAGTAAGAAATCCCTCTATCTATCACTTGTAAGATCTCAGCTGACCTACTGTTCCCAGCTATGGTTTCCCAACAAAATACAAGACATTATCTTATTGGAAAGAGTTCAACGGCGTGCAACTAAATACATTTTAAATAATTATAATATTTCTTACAAATTAAGACTTATTCATCTCAATATTTTACCACTAATGTACTACCTACAATTACTAGACTTACTATTTTTTGTTAAATGTCTTAAGAATCCGTCTGATTCATTTAATGTATTTAATCACGTCACTTTTCATTCTGGGTCCACAAGATCTTCATCTAATCCAAAAAACTCCGAAATAAGGTCAAACTCTCTACAAAGGCCAAAGGGTTCGTCCCCATGCATGGCTGTTGTTCGGAGGTTCGACTGTATATATATGTTATATATAAAAACAGTCATTATGTAATCCTGATTCTCCTTTTCTTGTTCCATCTCCTACAGTTCCATGTCCAGCCTTGAATGCCCAGGATCACCTGAGTGTGAACACCACACAGCTGTTTCCCGGCACTAGAGTTCAGTTCTCCTGCGCTCAGTACTACACTCTCAGGGGGAGTTCCAACACCACATGCCAGGACACTGGCCATTGGTCCGCACTGAAACCCTCCTGCATCCCTCGTGAGTGGCTGGTGGAGTCTAGCAGTGTAGAGATAGTGTTGGTTAGATGAGTGGGAGGCATTGGGGGGTGGAGCATACATAGTTAGGAACCGAGCTAGTTGGCCGGTTAATCATTCTGGTATATGTGAGTCCCAAAGGTGTTAGCTTCTAAACCCATTCACCGGCAATAGCGCTATATCAAGCTCATCATCTTTCATTCCACACTTCTCCGATTAAAAAAAAAAAAATCTATTATCCAATATAATGTTCTAGATTTTTGTTTATACATTGCTGTGACGTAGTACTTCCTGTAATAAAAATATTAAAATGAAAGCAGCGGTAATTTATTTTTTATAAATAAAAATATTTTATATGGCTGCCGAAATGCTTACCTTTGAATGTCGTTCTGCCCCCTTTTTTTTTTCTTTTTTTCTTTTTTTCTTTTTATTTTTTTATTGTACGAGGCTCATAAGCTCAGAATTTAGTAACTAGAAGGTGAACAAGACACACACTCTGTTTGAACTCCGTGGCAGCAATTGAGTTTAATTCGAAGCGTTAGTTAACAGTAAGTCCGAATTTTTATCTTTTCACTTTATGGACTATGGTACTTTTTTTTTTTTTGATGTTAGTAAATCGTTTTGTGTTAACTTGCTTTTAAAATTCTTCTCTTATTGATTGTCTTTACAGAAAAAGATTTAAAAAAATATATATATATATAATTATCAAGTTACCACAATTGTTGTCATGAATCTGTCAGTGAAAAGATTAAGATACTAATGTAACTACGTCTGACTACTTGCGGTGTATTTCTACCAACTTTACTTATTGTATTAACTGTTGCGGTAAGCAATCTTCATGTGGGCCACACCCACTTGTACTTAGTCAGATTTTTTTGACCCGTGAAACCCGGGTATGAATTTCCATACCCTATTTATCATGATTGTTATTTGTTTGTTTTTACATCACCTACATGTACATGTTGTTGTTTCCTCTGTGTTTGTTTGCATGCAGCCAAATGTCCATCAATCCAACAGACGGATCATTTGTTCCACAACGGGTCGTCCTCCCTGGACATCGGCATCATAGTGAAGTTCACGTGTAATGGTGGCTATGAGCTGTCTAGAAACGCAGGCCTCAAGTGTGGGCCAGACGGTCAGTGGAACGATACTCAACCAGTCTGCAGTCCTTCAGGGAAGCCTGTAAAACCTAGTAAGTTAGTATTGCTACATATATACAGTTTTATCCTTATGTGGACATGATGTAAATAATTCTATCAGAATTAGTGAGGCAATGCTTCTTATGTAATTAGATTCACTGGTCTTGGATACCTGTATGTATGTAGATACCTGTAGTTACTCAAGATTATTGTACATAGCATACGAGATATAAACTTATGGGACGTTTCAAATTGAGAGTCTTGTTCCCAACTAACAACCTCAATTTAAATAGAATGATCATATGCATACTTCTGTTATCCACTCTGATAGTAATTTAATAGAAACAAGTTTTTATGCACAAAAACCAGTTAATCAGTCGCCTCCCAGAAGAACTCAAAAGGAAAATGTAATGAAGAATGGACTAATCACTGTAGATCTGGGAGTCAAGTTCTGATTTCCATTATTTATAATAATAATAATAATATTATTATTATTATTATTGTTATTATTATTATTATTATTTGCTGATTAAGACGGAGTTAGAGAAAGAGTTTATTTTAGTATATTAGAGTATATTTTGGAGGGATGTATGCATTGTACATATGTACATGTGTATATTTTCATGTCCTATCTAGCTGGCTGTCCAGAGATCAAAGATACAGATCATTTATTCCACAATGGGTCCACACTAGCCATAGGCACTATACTAAGCTTCACGTGTGATGAGGGCTTCCTGCTGTCCAGGGACAGTGGTCTCTTGTGTGGGCCTGAGGGCAAGTGGAATGACACCCAGCCGTTCTGCAGCTCTCCAGGTATAGGGTTACTGTGGAGAGGATTCACAGAAAATTACTGAGATTCTGTGTAGGAAGTGTTATTAATGATAGTACTCGTGTGTGCTTTATTTGTGTATGATGTATGTGTGCACTGTATCACACACGCACACACACACACACACACACACACACACACACACACATGCACACACAGTCAGGCAAAGTCAATAATATACTGAAATGTAAATTAATTAATTAAATTTATGAGTGGTTAATGTACAACTGTCTTTTTAACTAGAAGTGAAATGTGGAAGTGTAATGGACATTCATTTTAGTTATTTTTATTCATATTATTTTACTTTGCAGTGACAGCTCAGCCCCAGAGATCAGGTAAATAATGTGTTATTGAGGATTCTCTAGTTATTGACTGTTTGCTCCTTCTGTTGTTAGCAGGATTGAATGTAGGACTATCAGGTCTACTGGGAGGTGTGCTCGGGGGCATGGTAGTGGTCATCGCACTAACTATTCTCATCACCGCAGCAATAGTGGTAGTTGTGTAAGTGGCGGATATACCAATTATTAACTGATGATGATGATGATGATGATGGTTATTATTATTATTATTATTATGATGGTTGTGATGATGGCTGTGATCGTGATGATGGTTATGATGATGATGATGGCGATAATGATGATGATGATGGTTATGATGATTATTATTATGATGGTGTTGATCGTGATGATGATGGTTACGATTATGATGATGATGATGGTTACGATGATGATGATGATTATAGTGATGGTGGTGGTGAAGGCAGTGGATGATACTTTGTGCAATATAATATACATATGTGAGCGGACGCGATAGTTTTTCTTTTTGCTGTGGAGTTAACTGAGGGTTCACACCTTCACATTGATACCTACCACTGAGGGTTCACACCTTTGGTGTTTCTAGATGTTTCCATTTTTAAACAGTCATATTTGAGAAATGAAATTAGATTTGTGTCTAGTATATTTGACATGCATGTGTACAATTGCTGTAACCACTTATGGGAGAACGTAACATTAAAATAATAAAAGTCCTCTTCAGGGGTCAACTGAGGTCGAACTCTCTGTGGTGATATAATAACACAAAGTAAACAGGACTTCGGCAAGAAGTCGAAACAGCGGGTTAAGTTATAATTAAAAATATTGGCTGTTAAAAAAAAAAAAGAGAAAAATTTCCTATTATTATAATTATTTCAGCAGAGAGTGACTGAAACATTAAAATATTAGAAACAAAACACAACAACCGTAACTAATAAAAGATTTACTCTGCTTAATAAATGCAGTTGCTTATTTAGTGGAGAAATTTAGATTGACAGCTATGTATATTAGATTATCTCTGAAATTCAATTTTTTTTAATGGAGGTCTTATTATGTGTTTCTTGTCACAATATTCAAAGTATAATTACCTAGTATTTGCTTAAACTTCCTCTTACCTGTGTAGTAGGCATTAATCCCTATGACTGATGAATGTTGGGTATAGTTCACGTCACAAGAGGAAGCAGCGTGGTGGTAGACTTGCAGTTCGTGCTGATTCTCCTATTGCCAACAATGAGACCTTATTCAGAGAAGAAGAACTAGGTAAGGGGTCTCTGATTTCATTCCAGCTGGGTCCCCCCCCCCCCCCCCCCCCAAGGATCTAATCATCTGTCTGTAAAATTCCCTTGATACAGTATGTTATACTTTCTTGTGGAGAGAACAAACAAAAAATACAAAAAATATTTTGTTATGGGCAGTGTATGTATGTAGCTATGTGTGTGACGTACATGTATTCCATACACTAATGTCACGATATTTTGTATTCAGGTGACATCCAGGTGGGACCAGGAGGTGCTAACAGTGAGAGGGCACGCCTTCTGTTTACTGATGATGATGAGGATGACAGTCCACTGTCCTAGTCAAAATGAAATCTTTTTGAATACATTAACTTGCCATTCATAAAACAAACTTTTCGCTTTGTATTTTTTTGTGATTTTCTTTGGTTACTGTGTTTTCTTTGGTTACTGTGTTTTCTTTTGTTGTTGTGTTTTTCTTGATTTCTTGGTGAAACTGTCAATTTGATTTTGATAATTTTTATTTGCATATTCTACAGCTAATTTTCTGTTGGTACTAAGTTCCTATGGGCTGTAAAACCATAATTGCAGCATAAATATGGCAAAGTGCAAGCATAGATCTTCTGGACATAATCATTACCTATTACGCGGAGGTTCACATGACTATATAGCCACTTTGTATCTTCAAGGAGGATAGCTAGCTGGAGTCTTCCAATGAGGCAAAAAAAAATTTTTTGAACTTTTAAACATCTGGTTTATCTGCTGTGTCAATCCTTGAACACACATTTGATCGGACAACTCTTGAAAAAAATGTTTCCAGATTCAGGTATCGTTTGCTTGAATGGATGAACTCAGTCAGCTTCCTACCAGTGTCGTCTTTACTACAGTGTTGTTTTGGTATAGCGGTTCCAGACTTTCTTAGTTTTAGTTATTCATGGTAGTTCTAGTTTTTCCCTCCCAATTCTGGGAGGGGGGGGGGGGGGGGGCACTAGGGGCGCATGCCTTTGCCAACATTATTATCAATTTGAAGATTTAGTTCGTTTTCAGTTTTTCTTCAATATCATGTAAACGATTTATAGCTATATTGCTACTATCAATTGACTAAGTTTTAGTTAATTTACATTGCCTCTCAAATTCTGCAATAATGAGACTCCTTAAAGTATTATAAACAAAGTATCATATTATTTGTTATGTAGTTTAGAGAATATTTGATGGGAATTTATATTTTCATTTAATAATGACATAATTCAAGGTGAATTGTTTACATTAAAAAATGCTTAGTTTTAGTCTTTGTCATCCACTCCTACTGGTAGTTTTAGTTATCATAAATTTACTGTCTTCTAAAATAATTAGTATTTTATTTTTCATGTTCTCTACAGCTTAATTTTAGTTATTCTTACCAAAAGTAAAATACCCCCAAGACTAAGGGGTTTTGGTTTTAGTTATTAACTAAAACAACACTTACTTTACTGTCTCTCCAGTAAAATACCAATTGCCTGGGATTGTTCACTATAACAACATAACGATGTGGAGCTAACTTTAGGGGTTACATTCTGTCAGTGAATTGTTCTGTTTCATAATAAGGATGAGTCTGTTGCTCACATTGATGACTGGCCTATCTATTGATACTCAAAAAGATTCACTGTATCTTAATTTTTACCAGCAGTTTCTCATCCTTGCATTGAAAAGGGCCCTCCTTGTCATAATGTTACAACACAACAGGCAATTACCTGTGTAAGCTCCCTCTGTCTTCCCCAAGATTTTGTAAGCTCATATTATATTGCATACAGTGGAAGTTCTGATGGTGAACTATATATTATAGCATACCTATCTATTTAGACATTCTGCTGGTCTTCTCCAATAGAAAAGTGTAGCTAGTGCTTATTAGCACTAAACTTAGCAAACAACCACGTATTTGTGAACCAAAGGCTCTATGGTTCCATAAAGTTATTAGTTTAGGGTCATTACTGTAGCTATTCGTTTATATGTGTACAGCTTGTACCAACTCCGAACAAAAATCAGAATGTTGTTTGACGATACATTCACACCCTTGTCATTCACACCCTTGTCATTCACAACCTTGTCATTCACACCCTTGTCGATGTTATCTATAGCTCACTTCTATGAGGGATATTAATGGTATCATAATCTTCTTCCAGCTGTAGCTATAGGAATTAACAATGTACAATGTTTGCTCCAAGAAGCATAGTGTTCAAGACTAATGTTTAAGGGTGGAGCACATATTTATGTACAATGGCTGGATTGTGGGCAATAAAAAGTTACTTGGTGCTATGTTTGCTTAGCTATGTCTTGTTTCACATTTACATCAGTACCAAGCGGGGCAAGGATAAAAAGGCTCCTGGTTGTGGCAAGCCCATTGATGCCTGACAGACAAAGTTGACCGGTTTGAAATGGTATCATTTGAATGGCCAGAAAGATGCATTGTAAGACACAAGGAATGGTTGCAGAATGCTGAAAGTTAGCTTTCAACAAAATGTCCCTAGTTTCAGGTCCACTCTCTGCTAAGTGGGTCATTGTGGTGGTGGTGCAACTCCCTGTGAATAATTAGAACTAGACTGCTGGTTTAGGCTGGCAATTGTCTATATAAGCTGGTGTCCAGCAGTAGCTGCAAGTGCTGCAACAGCAAGCTGAATTTGGGTTTACCCCGCTGTGGAACTGCCATGGAGCTCAGGCAGTAACAGTCATCCCAGTGTCACGTGAAGATTGTTTCTTCAAGTAAGTAGCTAGTGCTCTACGTAAACTTCAAAAATTTGGAATGCAGGCACATTTTTTTTATCCATTGTTATGTGCTTTCTGAGCCAGCCTCAGTTGTTTGTTCTTATTCCTCTCTTCAGCTCTTTCTTAGCCATTGTTTCCATTCTCCTAATTCATCTCATTCCTATTTTAACATTGACTCAGTTTAGAACGTTGGAATGTCTGTGCTATATGTATTCTCGTGTAAATTAGATCAAATTAAACCATTCACTCCTTAGGTGGTGAAATCATGAAATTTTAAAAAGAAATGCTGTGTTTAAGAGCATGAAAGTGATTTAGTCTGCATCATTGCATCAAGGGAGTTGTGAGCGGGTGGCTGAATCATTAATTTCATTAGATACTCAGTGTTCAAATTACATTATAACCAATATATTCTAGATGTTCATGGCAATGATACCAACAAAAGAAGAATGAAAGTGGGTCTATTCTATTCACATTTGATGGTCCAGGCAGATTTGTAATTGCATAGTATTTTGAACAAAAGCACAGAGATTCAAATGCTAGATATACAAGCTGATCATAACGTGAAGTTCTTACTAAGGACACTGAAACACAACCAGAGAAATGGAGGGAAAATTTTTACAATTATCAGAATTGTAAGAAAAATCTAGTTCCTTTCTTAGGCATTTAGCTATTTCCTAAAGAATTCAACTACATACCTCAGCATGAATCGATGTGCAAGTACGTGCATTTGAAGGTGCTATCTCATACACTGCTTGATTTGTAACAGTCACAACAATTCTTGTGCTGCAATGTAGAAGAAGCAGATATAGATACAATTTATATATATAATATATATATATATATTATATAATAATACTTATTACATGAGTCAGAGTGTGATATGGTGAGATATTTCACGAGCAGGCTAATTTATTTTCAGGAGCCAGAGGTGAGTGAAAATAAAGCCTGAGAGTGAAATATCTTGCCATAGCACTCTGACAAGTGTAATAAGTGGTTTATTCCACACTAGATATCTTTACTACTGTAGTTAGTACTAGAGGTAGGGGCTATCCACACCCCCAGCTGATATTTTAGCAGGCCCCCCCCCCCCGAGAAAATTGAAAAGTTTGCCCAGTTGCTGTAACTACAAGGGTAATGAGCTTGCGCAGTATAGCGTGAAATAACAGCGTGAAATATCGTGAGTTATTTCACGGTCACATACCCAAAAATATCATTGTGAAGATATCTGTTGTTTATAATATATATATATATATAAACAACAGAAAGCAAATAGGTATTGATTTCTTCATCTCCAGATACAGATTTATATACATATTATGATTGGGCTACCTCTCCCAAGTGTTCAAATCAAATACGTGCTTGTGCTAATCAGCAATTATAGTGCTAGGGAATTAAGAATTATAAGTATCTCTGCAATAATAACGGCATTACAGAGTGACCCAGACAAGGAAGATTATTTTAAGAAAGCTTAGCAGGAATCATTCAAACCTTAGCTATGTGTTGTCACAGAGTGTCGCTATGTTAGCAATCCAATAAAAATCTGACATAGGAGGCAGCTTGTGATAGGTATTACCTGCATGACTAGCAAGTGAAAATAAAGCCTGTGAGAGAACTCTTTTTGCTATAGCTATCACAGCTGAGGAGTGTAATGAGGGGCTTCACTATAGTCATTCTGTACTCAGCTTTTAAAGTATCATTATAGTTAAAAGGGGCTCTCCCGCACCTCCAGGTGATACTTTGGCATCTGCTTTGACCTGGATGGATATAGTTCATGTAAAGAAAGGTAGGGGTTGGTAAGCTAGAGTGTTGCTACAGCTACCAGTGTATTTAAGGTATAAACTTTTATAATTTAGCATGCATGTTACATGTACACTGTAATAAGACTGAAATATCTCAAGGGTCACAACCTAAAAACACTATTGTAAAGATCGTGGAATTAATTGTTTAATGCCATTATACATTTATCCAAAACAGTAAATGGTTCAGAAATAATAACTATACAATACTTCTAAAAATTTAGTTGCCCAGGACTACACAGAACGTTGGGTTGGAGTGTTCCATATGCAGCGTTCAATATAGCTTACAAGTTCTATTAAAAGAGCAGCTGAAATTTCAAAAACAGCTATCTAAATTGACAATCACCACCAAGCTATTAGTCAATCAGACTAGAAGAGACTTGAGTGACTAGAAGAAACTAAAGTGACTGGAAAAATTGAAGACTGAAAGAGACTAAAAGAGACTAAAGAGACTAGAAGAGACCAAAGAGATTAAAACTGGAAGAGACTAAAGATAAAGATACAAAAGTGACTGAAAAGACTAGAAGAGACCAGAAGAGATGACAAAACCGACCGATGAGACTAGAAGAGACTATAGAAACTAGAAGAGACTAAAGAGATTGTGAGACTAGAAGAGACTAATGAAACTGTAGAAACAAGAAGAGTAGAAGAGACTAAAATGACTAGAAGAGACTAAAGAGACTGTAAGATACTAGTTATTTAACTTGAGCTATATATTGTAATTAATAACTCTTGAAATAATGTAATAAGAGTACAACTTATTGAAGAATAATAATTACATACTTATTTAACTAGATAACAGATAAAATAACCTAGAGACTAAAAGAGACCAAAGAAACTGGAAGAGACTAAAGAGACTGAAGAGACTAAAGAGACTATAAGATACTAAAGTGACTGTAAAGACTAGAAGAGACAACTGCAGTCCTGTTGACATTAAGTATGGAGACTTCAGATGACTGCTAGAGACGTAGCAGAGATAATGATTAATTAGCTTATACCATTTCTGATGTTTTATAAGGCCGGTACAATCTTTTACAGTAGCCTGGTTTTCTTAGTCCCACAATGTGTATTCAACTCTTGCATTTTCTTATACTTTCTTATAGTTTGAGACTAATTTACAGTCTTTTAAAGTCTCTTGCATTCTCTCAGCTGAACTTTGCTGCCTCAAATTAAATGGCCGTTTAGTCAGTCTGATTTGCTTCCTGAAGACCTATAAGGCTAGTCACTGTTCATATTCTACAGTTAGCTAACTATGTTAACAAATTTCACGTAATTCCATTTTTTTTTGTATATTGCCTCTAGGTAAAGTCCCTTTACAATAAAGCATATCAAATTACAAAGTGTAAATAGTGTTTATTTTATTGGCGAGCGAGCGAAGCGAGCGAGCAACTCTAAGATGTAGTCTATGGAAATCCTGAATACGTCGTCGTTTAAACGCTCGCGCACATACGTCGTCGTTTAAACGCTCGCGCACATACGTGGTCGTTTAAACGCGCGCGCACATACGTGGTCGCATATGCTTTTTTCTAATTTTCTCTCGTTACTCTAGCTAATGGTAGTGTAGCTAATCATATACCATTCAACTATCATTGGTAGAGCTACTCATTCAAGCGTTTCATAGTCATGAATATCACTAGATAATGAAGCAGTCCACAGTGTGGGGTACTGATGTGGAGATCTTCACATTTGCCCACTTGCTGCAGATTGACATTCAGTCATATTCACAACTCAACACTACCTGGCAGAGGTACTCTCCCACTCTCAGGATTGAAGACACCATAAATATGATGCCAGGAGAAGACAGCAACACGGCTTTATACATCAAGCACATCCCATCTCATTTTCAGGTCGTGCAATCTGTCCTCTAATTTTAGGGTACTATCTCTATGCCAATTAGCTATGGCCAGCTTCCAGTATTATGCGTCTGTAAAACTGAGACTTGAATTACTGTCATGCTTAGCATGTGGACACTTCAGAGTATCCCCCATCCCCATTTCCCCCTTTACACGTTTCCCCCCTTTACATGTTTCCCCTTTACACGGTTCCCCCTTTACATGTTTCCCCTTTACACGTTTCCCCCCTTTTCCCCTTTTCTGTACTTTACACATTATTTTGTTATCATTGCTACTTTATCATGAGGAGTACCATTCTTTACCCTTTACCAATCATCATTTCCCCCTTTACATGTCATTACATATTCTACTACTAATAATGAGATGTGAATTCAGATTTGGCAACCTGCAGGAAGAAAACCAATGCAAATTCAAATCAAACGACCCCAATGCAATTGAAAGTGTCAACATTTCCCCAGAACTTCGCTCGCTCGCCCAACCAATGCTACACGAGCATTTTCTAGTCTCTATGAAAATTGTAGCATTGTGGCTCAGACTATAAAATTAATTAGATATCACTACGGGTAAGTTATTCTTTATTCTAGCTAAATGTACAGGTACCTTAGCTGTATGCATTCCTCCAGAAGCTAAGAAAATTTCCTTTGGCTGAAAACTAAACACTAGGACGGACCAGATCCACGTACGACGGACCAGATCCACGTACGACGGACCAAATCCGCTAGCGCTTTTGGTCCCACAGTTGTTTTTGTCTCACCCGGTGTCATAAAGTTTTGAACCCCCCAGGAATACGAGGACTCCCGACCCTATATTTACGTAGACATACGGATCCAGGGACTAAAACATTGAAGTTTTGGGGACGGGGTACCTATATATAATAGTTAGGCGCTGCTTCAGAGGGAACTACTGTATTTAGGGTCCTTGAAGGCTCTTGACTGTAGTGTCCCGAGCGCAGCGAGGGCTCTACACTGAGGGCCTGAGGGACCCTAAAAAAAGTAGTTAACGACTGCGCGCAGCGCCTAAGGTAGCTAGCTAATTTTGTTGTTTTTTATTATCGAAGTATAGCTAAATTCAGTGGAATACGATTATAATACATCATTCACTTTTCTAGTTATGGTTAACTGGCATGTTTCAAAGAAGCTAAAAATCATTTTACTATATTAAGGGCCATATAGTAATTTGTAGCTAGTTAAAAAAAGATGGCAAAATTACAACTGAATCCTGCATCTTAAAAAACAACAATAACTAAACGTAAATTGAAGCAATTTATATAGTTAGCATGAAAACAAACTAGCTAGTGTTTTATAGCTAAATGTAGATAATACTGAAACAGTGCTTGAATCCACAATCCATTGCATAAGTAGCTAACAAACAGTGCTTGAATCCACAATCCATTGCATAAGTAGCTAACAAACAGTGCTTGAATCCACAATCCACTGCATAAGTAGCTAACAAACAGTGCTTGAATCCACAATCCATTGCATAAGTAGCTAACAAACAGTGCTTGAATCCACAATCCATTGCATAAGTAGCTAACAAACAGTGCTTGAATCCACAATCCACTGCATAAGTAGCTAAACAAACAGTGCTTGAATCCACAATCCATTGCATAAGTAGCTAACAAACAGTGCTTGAATCCACAATCCATTGCATAAGTAGCTAACAAACAGTGCTTGAATCCACAATCCATTGCATAAGTAGCTATCAAATAAGCCCCCACTCAAAAATCATTTGCCACTATTGTGCCACAAATAATGAGCTCAATTTTTTATTGTAGTTAATGTCTTAGTTTTAATATGTAATTAATAATACTGAACAAATAGCCACATGCTAAAAAAAAAAAGACTTGCTACGAGTTCGACAAGAAAAAATGGTTAGCTAATTATTATGAAATCAGCTAAAAAAAAACAAAGAAGAGGCACATAATGTAGAGAAGCAATAGGAAAACATCATTACTTTTTCACTGCTATAAATTCTGGAAATGAATCTAGAATAGACAAAAACATTGCAGCCAATTCTGTGGGCATCACAGCTGTCAAAATCTTGATAATACTTTCTAAATTAAAGTCTAATGAGAAAAAAAGAACAGTAAAATATAAACTGTAATTTTTTTCCTTACCAGAATACAATAAATGGAGTATTTTGTACTTGAGGACAACAGTCATCAACTACAATAAGTATACTACTGCTTTCTTCATGAATTCCACTTTACATAACTTCCTCCTGCATTTCTAAATGTGAACTATTCAAGCTTTTGTCTTCAATAAATTGTGACAGAATCCAACGTTAACTTGCTGCTAAGTACATAATTGTAGATACAGAATTATCAATCTTATAGCTGTGTCATCTAGATGATTGAATCTTCATTAATTTAATGTTAAATGCAATGAATCTTGCTACTCAACTTCATAAACCTTATCATGAAAGAAATCTTCATAAAGTAGTTAGCTTCATTTGTAAGGTTTAATACATAGCTAACAATCTGTTGTTATTACAAAAAAAAATTAAGCAACGATAGCTACTCCTCTCCGATATATAGTAGTATAAATCGCCTAGATCAACTTAAAAAAAACTTTGCCCACCACCTCAGGACACTCTTCCTACTCTTTTCCAACCCCTGTATGTTCCGGGTAAGCGTGAGCACACGAGAAGGAGAAGGCACAAGTGTTACCAACACTCCCATTTCAATCGGCTGTGAGGGTACCCAAATTTACGGCGGGATACCAATATTTCCGGTATGCAGGGATACCCAATTATACGGAATACCCATTATTTCCGTGACACCGGCACAAAATAGTCCGGCGTAGCCAGACTCTTTACCCGAGCAGCTACGCTGGGAATGGGTCAGGGGACATGGCCATACCAAATTTGTTCTGCCGCACATATATTGCGGCGGTCAATTACCGTTAGCAAATTACCGGGAATAGCCCTCCTCAACCACAAATAGCATAGGCTCCAACTGTCCTGGAATGTCTAGGACAGTCCTGGATTTGTTGACATTGTCCTGTGTCCTGGATTCACCTGCTATTTGTCCTGGATGCAGGAGTTGAGTAGTAGAGTTTTATGTGCTATTATGCTGGGTAGCTATGAAAACCTACTAGATCTGTACTGTAGACTTGTTGACATTGCAGTAGATACAATACATGCATGCACAGTCAGCATCCTTGTAAAAATACATTATCAATAATCAGCAGCAAAAAAGCAGCTGGTAGCTGCTGCAAGTTCTGAGTCAGAGTGCACTTCAGTTACAGTAGTGTTTGCTTGATCTGGTGCCTTCTTATTCTTTGAGTAAATGGCACTATCATCTCTCTTATGACTCTCAAGTTCAACAGTGGTGTGGAATGCTGCCATAATTCTTCTTTCAGCGAAGAACTTCTTAAGAAGTGCAAGAAAGCTACCATAATGTCACTCAACAAAGAGTAACTACTAATTTTAATTGTTATGCTTTTACATTAATTTGATGGGTGTGGTTTTGATGGGTGTGATTTGGGTGTGGTTAGCGATGATTTGGGCGTGGACAGGGGGTGTGGCCAGTGTCCTGGAACTGGTTTTCAAAAAATTGGAGCCTATGAAATAGAAATTCCTGTGCGTGTCAGCCACCCTTTCCAACGCTAGGTTTAGCAATCATGGCTAATTTGCGGTAGAAATTCAGGTATAAAGGAGGTGGGGCACTCACCACTTTCGCATTCCTCCAGAACAAATTTGGTACGGCCATGTCCCCAGACCCTCCGTGTGCTTTGCGCGCTACGTGGGTCTGGCTACACCAGACTAGATATGAACTTTGAACAACTTAGCTGTGGTATAAATGATTAGTGTGCAAGTTAATTGTACCGAAATAATTGTTTTGCATTACGTACTTGTTGAGCTAATGTATCCAAATATTTGGACGAGCCCAGCGCTTGGTGGTTTTGACCACCTTTTCCAAACGCACTCGGTAGGCGTGGACTGTTGTTATAGTTATAGTTATTCTATAAATAAAAACAAACTGATCTTGCAAGTTTAGCTATACAGAGGGGAACAAGTATTTTAGTAGTGTATTTATAAATTCACGTAGATATAATGTCCATAGTTGTGTGAGGGGAAGGGGAGGGGGGGGGGGAATTAAGTTGAGTTTTGAGGGGGGAATTAAGTTGAGTTTTCTTTCAAGAGAACAGGGTAAAGAAAGAGTGTATGGCCTCAACTGATATAAAGTGGACTGTTGACTTTCTGAATTACACTCTTTAGCTATTTCAAAAATTCAATTTACATAAATGATATTCACAGGTAAGCCTTTTTTATGTTAATGTCCTTGTTGTAGATGTCAAATTCTGTTTATTAATGTATCACTCACCTCTCACCTGCAGTTAGCTATTATTATTTTTATTTCCTTTTTCTTTCTTTCTTTCTTTCTCTTCATCCACCCTTCTTACTACACTATTAGCTGATACTTCTTTCTTTCTTTTTAATTTTCATTGTTATGTGGTTGTGAATTTATAAAAGCTGATAGTGATAATAATTTGATTTCACTACATGATCCTTGAAGTGTACAAACTTTCTCTATAACTCAGCCTAAGCTAACTGAGCTAGCTAAATCTTACTAATAAACTGTCAAGATTGTTCATTAGCTAGCTATACGTTTTGCTGGTTGTCGTGATGCAAGTTTCATTGCTTCACTAACTGAGCTATAGATTCTAATGCTTCAGCGATTGTGACGAGTTCAAATGTGAAACCAGCAAAAATGTCTGCTACTTGACTAAGCACACATTTGTATGTTTATCAGGAATTTCCCAGGAAGTTATTCCTGATAGTCAGGAACGAGCACAGTTACAAATTGCAGGTTTTGGGGAAAAGCGAATTACTGTAAGTGTGCATGCAGATGCACATGATATTTAAAAAAATCTGTGTGAGCATTTCCCAACTACTGCGGGTACCTGAAGGTGGAGGGAAGATGCTGGATGTCATAGCATCTCCACAATCTGGATATACAGTATCTTATAGTTGTCCACCACGCCAAAATTTACGTGCGTCCACTTCAGAAAGACTTATCACTATATCTACAATAATATTGTCGTCATCTTCAGAAATTGGGCCATTCCAGTCTATGCCAAAATTGACATCACCATGTTCCTGCATAGAGCAAGTAAACATTAATGATTTAAAATGAATGCATCCTAGACAGAAATGCCTTTAGTATATATCACATCAGTAATGAATAAGTGGCAAATTACAGAACAGTTTGGCACACATTAAGGAACTTGCAATTTTATTTACTGTTCTTGCAATTTCTTTGAAATTAACTGATTGCTCAAATTATGCTCAACCTTTTCATTACCATAGTGGTGATTGTGAAGAACTAAAGCACATGTGTGAAATTAAGTTAGCTTTTGTGTGAAATAGTAGCAATTGTTCGACCCAGGTTGTATGGCTGGGCCAAATCAGGTGAAGTGTCCAAACTGGAAAGCTGGTCAGAACTGGTAAGGTAAACTTCTTCGAAGGACCAGATCTCTAGTCTCAACTCAATGCACAATCATTAATCACTATGACAGAGGCTTCCACCAGCATCATTAAATTCAAGTGGAAAAATATAATTAAAACTTAAGCCACAGCAACACAGCAGCTACAAGCTCAGTCCTGCCTCAGCTTGCCTCGACAGCAATATTAAAAAGAAAAAAATCCTTAAAATTTCATGGTGATTGGAACCAGTGGAAAAAAATCATAGTGTGACGTTCACTCAACCATCATGCTCATGTCATGACTTGGATCACTTGGAATTTACCATGCAAACATTTTTTTGCTATGTTTGCTCACCATCCCAAGTGGAATTGGAATAGTCTACCTGCTGGCTAACTGAGCAGTCCTTACCTCAGTACAGATCATGTTGCAGTTGCCAATTACTTTCAGCCATCTGTCGAGGCTATCCTCCAGAATGAGCCCAGAGATTCAGAAGTGACTACACTTCCTACATTACCTGAAAATAAGGTAAGGAATAATGTTGAACATAATTCCTTAAAGTCTTACTACACCAAAATTGTTTCTCCCCTCAATAGGAGTGTGCAGAGTCATTTTAAGTAACAAACTTCACTCGTCTCATTATTGTGTCATGTCACATTTCATATGCTATTGAAGGCTCTCATGCTGAACAGATTTTCATTCTCATGGTCATGTAGATTTGACTGCCCTCATGAATAAAAAATTATTACACAATACAAATATTACTCAGTAATAATATAAGCCGAAACTGTAACAGATAGTCATTGGTTGAGCTATTTACTTATTTCTGAGCACTAAATTAAACTTCTTTGATTTTAATTACGATGTTGTTTATTATAGACAGTGATACGATCTCTTAAGCAAGAAGGTGAACAAGCTAGAACAACATTGAGGGTATTGGAGACCATGACATATAGCTGCACCAACCCAGATGATTTACACGAAGTAACATCTAAAATAGAAGAAATAATCATCACGTTGAAAACAAATTGCCAAATCAGAGGGACTGATATTGCGGCCAGAAGCTAGAAAAAAAGCAAGGGAGAGAGCTCAAAAAGTCTGTAGAAAATACAAGCCAGTACCAAAATCAGTTATGCGAGGACGACCCAAAAATGATTGGAGATACCATCATCGTGTTGGAAAGAAGGCCACAGAGTTGCGTAATGCATCAAAAGGAAATAAAACCACTGCTGGTAACATTCTGGATAATTGCACAGGTTTGAAATTGACAATTTTATTGTATACAACTCATTAATATTTTCGATGAACTTCACCCATACATCTTCAGTAAAGCTTTCCAGAAGCTGGAAAAAAAAACTGACTTAACCAGCCCTCAATTTTTAGCAATTATAGCACTCCCATAATATCAGAATACTGGCCAATTCTACACATATATTCTTAGCTCTAGAATAAGGGTAGGTTTCTGTGTTTTTTTTTTGTTCTTTTTTTTTTGGGGGGGGGGGGGGGGGTGGAGCTAGGGCAAGTCCACTGCCATCTCTATCTCTATTATATATAATATTATACTAAATTTGCTATAATTTGTGTCCAACCTCAATAACATACTGTACATAGCTTGCAAATTAGGGGGAGGAGGGGAGAGGGGGGAGGGGGGAGCTGGGAAGTTTGGGGGGAAAGTAGTATCCCTCCCACTACATTGCACCCTGATGGATGTAAAACGAGGTGAAAAATGGCTCAAGACAAACGGCTCAAGTATCGTAAGCTAAAAGAAGTTAAAATAGTGTGAAAATTAAAATAGTGTGGAAATCAAGTTGCACATTCTAAAACTATAATTGTGTTTTAAGGACTTCTATTGTATCTATTTGCAGTAATTTATCTATAACATTTTGTTGATGTCAAATAGTACCAATGACTATAAACGGATCATTTAAAATAATTACTTCACTGACATACTCACACACACACTCTTGCATGTATACACTCACTCAAATGCAGTTACACTCACTAACTCATTTATTTATCGTTTACAAAATATTCTGTGCACCTTACATTAGTGAGGAAACGTAAAAGGTGTGGGCGGTGCTCAGGATGCAAGGCGAAGATTGTGATGAGTGCAAGTTCTGTGCAGACAAACCTAAGTACGGTGGACCAGGGAAACTAAAACAAGGATGCAAAAGGAGAAAATGTGAACAGGTAAATAAAAACTGGATTAATATGGTAGCTTTTTTTTATACATATACTTCTTTACTTATATAGGATAAAGAGCAGCATGGTTCTGTACGAATGATAACATATTTGAGAACACATGGTAGACGCCTAGACAGAGCACAGCCTGATGGAAACTGTTTGTTTTGGTCGCTTTCCAAGCAGCTTTTCAATAGTGAGATACATCACAGTATAAGCCTTCGGATCACACTAGCAGAACATGCATCCCACCCAGAAGTGTACAATGGTTGGACTATTGAGGGACTCTCATTGAAGGAACATATACTGAAGATGAAAGAACCAGGAACTTGGGGAAGTCAATTAGAAATAGCAGCTGCAGCTACATTATTTCAGAAGACTATTTATGTTGCTTCAGTTTCTTTAATTCCTAATGAATGCCGATGAACAGCCTTTCCACCACTTATCCCTGGGCTTGGGTCAATGTCAAGTTACATGATTTTCCACCAGCTAATAAACAAGACTGGTTGGAAATAGCACATAGCAATTGATGCCACTATGATGACATATCACACACAGAACCATGCACACCACCTATTTTAACTGGCCAAACAATATTTGTACATGATGTGTTGTAATCATTCAAACTTAGCAATTCCCTTTACCTAACCATTACAAGAAAAGGTCTGGGGACAATCATGCACATTGGCTGTTTTAGAGCTAAAATTTTGGGATGTGGTTAGTTAACATTTTTTGGTAGTCTCCTAGGCAGTCCCGGTGAGAGATGAGCGGGCATCTTACCACAAGTGTATATAACGGAGCCAGCATTCCTGAACGATTACAATATTGGTGATTGCTGCGTCTCGCAAAATCCGTTCGGTAGGGGTCTGCTGACCCTAACGTATGCGTTTGGTGACTTTCCCCTAGATTTCAGGGGAAACATATAAATTGTGTATTGCTTATGACATAACTCGAGTGAGCAATAAAATCATCGCGAAGTTTTAACGTTGGCAGGGACATTGAGATTTTGTGGCAGAGTTTATTGCAGTTTAGCGTTTGCTCTTTCGAAGTTGGATTTTTTTGGTATGGAGGTAGAAAGCTGCTGTTGCTTTTGCTGTGGAGATGATCTTTCTGGCGGAGAGAAGAAAAAAAGGAGGCGAAGGCTTGCAAATCCTGATTTCAAGGAATCACTCTCAGTATTAGTCTACCTTGCATCTGAGCTGAGAGCTTGCATTGATGTGTCTAGAATGCATGATAGATACATTTGTAGAAGCTGTGCTACAATGCTGGATAAATGTTCAAACCTCCACCAGAAGATCAGCAACAAACTCAGAGCTGCATTGCACAGGTTGCCCTCTAGTAAAGTAGCAGCTGATCAATCCCCAATTGCTAGGCCAGCAAGAAGGTCACTTAGATCACAAGGAGGACTAGGATCTGCACCAATGGTAGCATCTGGAAGCACTGAGTCTCCAACTATTGTAGTAAGATAATTTACTTTTTACGTAATGATTAAATGTGTAGAACTAGTAAAAAGTGATAACAACAATAAACAAACAAAACAACACTGAACTAATGCAAACATAAATTAAACAGAGTTGAAATTTATTTTTTCAGAAGATAGTATATCATGATCAGGTACTTTGTTATCAGATCAATTTTATATTTATGATGTGACATAAAAATTATATTGTAGGCACGTGTTCTATACAAGTCACACACACAAAAATCGTATGCCTTTACTCCAACTAGAAGAAGAATATGCAGACCACTGATAAAGATGAACTATAATTCCTTCGCACGGACCACCATGCAGAACAAAGGAGCGAAAAAGGCAATACTAGATGTCGTGGGCCAAATGTTACAGAAGGAAGTGATATTTCTTCGTTCAAATTCTCACAAAATTCTGTTGACTGAAGAGCCTAACAAGGATTTGGGTGGTTTAGTCAAGCACATCATCTGTGAGGTGCACAATAGGGCGCCTACTCTTTTTCTGCTGCTAGGATGGGCTATGAAGACGAGGCAACCTCGCTCGAACACAAACATTCTCATCTCAACCATCACATCCATGATTTGCAAGCATCGCAAAGCATCTGCGTGCCAGTTTCAGCGACTAATTTCCTTGGTTTTATATAATGGGCATTCTTCAAAACAGGAACTAAGCAATAATTTGTTGTGAGATATTTTTAGTGAGGCATTGAAACATGTACGTCATACACATGAATTCCATAACTCTTATGATGGCTATTATATTATATTTAACTAAAATTATAGGTATATGAACGGCTTCAAAAGCTTGGTTTATGTCTTTCACCACTCAAGGACAATAAAACTTGTCGACAAACTTGGAAATCAATATGACCAAAAAGTGAAAAATTGGAAAGTTGAGCTGAAGATATGTTTGTCAATTCTTCATTATGTGTGAGTTGATTATAATCATCAAATGTAGTCAAGTAATATACATGATATCTTTGTACGTAGGTGGAGACTGTTAAAACCATGGATCTTAGTCAATTTCCAATCCTTTCGAGAGATGACTCATATTTTGACTTGAAAGAAGCAGATTATGACAAGATAGAGTGTAGGAGTACAGGTGTTTTTGAGGATGCATATCTCTATGAATCACCTAATACAGATGACAGTGATGGCAGCCATAATGATGGTGATCTGACCTGCAGTGATACCAGGCCTGAAGAGCAAGCTCATCAGGAGCAGTGGGTGGATCAGTGCCACAATGACAGTGAGGTAAATGTTATCGCTAATTAGCTAATAAGATAATAATGCAGTGTATTGACCATTAAGACAATTTACCATAAAAATACATTTGTGATTGTCTATGGGAAATTTGGGCACAATGCGGCGTATGTAAACGTTGGTAAATCAATTGAATTTTTTTGAAAAGTATTAAATAAGCCTACTAGAGTGAACGGTTAGGTCTATTATATCGGGAACGGCTGAAGCTATGATGATAAAACTTGGAGAACTCAATATCTGGATGCCAACAACTCTTACAAGTGCAAAAAAAATTTTTTTTGATGGTCACATTTAAGCAAACAAAATGGTATGTTGGGTAATATTTTGTCATATATAACTATACTTTCATACAAGGAGGGGGGTATCCTAGCGAAAATTCCCTTCCTGGCAAAAGTATCTTTAGCTGCACAGCATTAATGCATGAGCAGTACAATGAAGAATATTACTCGTCTGATTTGTTGCATTTATACTCATTAAGTCAACAGATTTGTCTCCAGTATCAAATAATATAAGTGGTAATAATTACCACTTCAGTTTGATATTTCTCACTCAATTAAACTTGGCAGGTAGATGATACTCAGTCTATGAGTGTTGACGAGCCTGATGAGTCATGTTTGCAAGAGCCACAAGATTGGAGTGATCAGCAATCTGAAGTAAGATTTTATAATGAATGTGGTGTGCTCCAATTTGTTTGTTTTTTTAACTGAATTTTTTTCTCCAAAACACAAAATCAAAAGAAAAAAGCTGAATTAAAAATGTAACCACTGTAATTACGTGTATGTGGAAAATTGTTACTGCACTGAGTTATCATGGGGAAAGTGAAATAGGATGGCTTTACGCTAGTACTCAGCAGAGTGGGAAAACTGTGTGGCAATTGTCAATAATAGTTAGTCACAGTTTATTGTGAGAATTTTTGTGTCAGGTTAGGGGTTAGGTAATTCACCTGTACTCTGATTAATTGCACCACTATGTGTCAGTTGACTGTTAGCACACGTGCTGTTGTCATTCATTAATTCTGTCACTCTTCTGTCAACAGTGGTTCTTGCTGATGGCCATCATCTAGGCACTGAAAGTCTCGTGAAATTTATAAGGCAAAGTCCCTTTGTCAGAATTTTCATTTTGAATATTCCTTTAGGGCAAAAAAAGTTTAGTTTAGCCTGTGCAGGCTAATGGGAGTAGCTAGTCACATGACCCTCCCACTTTAGCCCTGTTGATAGGTCTTGATAAATTATATGCTAGCATTAGCATAATAGGTAACCAAGAGCAGAATAGCATAATAGATAACAAAACAAGAACAACAACAACAACGAAAAGGAATGATACAACTTGCTTTATTAAACAAGCAAGTTACTGTATTATAGAATGTGTAGACATTTTTGTTTATGCGCTTTTTTTTTTTTTGCTACCAAGAACATTTCAAGGACCCTATTTTCATGCTCTTTTGCTTTTACATAAGTATGAGTATTAGTACGGGTAACCATGCTGTTTATATCTAATAGCACAGGTTACCCGTGCTATCACTCACTAATAGTAGGCCAGCTTTTTAAAAAGTCATTAGCAATTGTAGCTACACTGTATCGTTCACTCACTATCTCCTTATTTCAGGATTAGCTTCCGCTGGAACTTTGTTTTCAATGTACGGCTCCTCCTAATCTGTTGAAAAACATTCTGTCTAATATGGGCAGAGCTTCTGTGATAAAGAATGACATTGTCTCCAACTAGAAGCTACTCGAACTGTATGTTTCCCAGGTTAACACTGCACGCATGCATACTTACCCGTACTATTTCACTTAGCTACTGTGGTATTTCACTTAGCTACTGTGGTATTTCACTTAGCTACCGTGGTATTTCACTTATTTTCCACTTAGCTACCATGCTATTTCAATTAGTTACATGCTATTTCACTTTCCCGTGCGATTTCAATTGAACAGTGATTTTTAACACATTTTTAATGGGCAACTTACGCATCATACTATTATAATCAAACAACCCTTTATTCTCTCATCCACTTTAGCGACTGTTTAGTAGTAGTTTCCACATCTGCTTCAACATCTAATATTTTGTTCTTAGAATATATTGATATTATTCCATGGTAGAGTGCACAAGAGGCACCACATGTCAGCTAATGTAATTGATAATATATTAATTTTAATTAATGTACTACTTTCTTGCAGCAAAACAAATTTGTGATCAATACATACAGTCAAGTATACTATTTTGTATTTGAAAAGCCCAACTAGTTGTCTCAGAGGCATGCACATATGACATTAGTGGTGGAAGCGGTCAAACATTTAAGCCTCTATTATAGTGGCTTCTGAAGTTTGCTTCAGGCCATAGGCACACACAGTGACAATGTGGTGTATCTGTACCCTCACAGAGTAGTCTACCCTCCTTGTGGCAGGTTATACAACTGAGAACTGGGTGGGCTGTAACTGGAGTCATGTTTCACACACTTCCTAGCTGACTTGGTAAATTAAACCATTTAACAAGTATGCTTATGTTTACTAATTACTACTTCTATAGAAAGCACCATTGTGTACTTGTTTTTGTGTATGTATGTGTGTGTGCATGTGCTTGTGTGAGTGCATGTGTGTGTACAGGTCTGTGAGTGTTTGTGTGCGTGCATGCTTGTGTGTGTTCTTGTGTGGGTGTGCAGGTGTGTGTATGCGTTTTTGTGTGTGTGTGTATGCTTGTGTGGGTACAGGTGTGAGTGTGTGTGCTTTTGTGTGTGTGCGTGCTTGTGTGTGTGCGTGCTTGTGTGTGCGTGCTTGTGTGTGTGCATGCTTGTGTGTGTGTATTTGTGCGTGTGAGTGTATGTGTGTGTTTGCATGTGAGTTGTTATTATGGGGTGTATATTGAGTGTGTGTAGATCTTCATCATACCTGTGTTATGTGTGTTCGTGTTGTATGTGATTTGCTACAATTTTGTAGTGTCTAAAATTAAAGTGGATATTGATTAAAAACTGAGTTATAATTGTAATTACAAAGAGTTTAGTACAGTTAATCCATTCAATTGTCTCATGAAGCAAACTTTTCCATGCCAATCCTCGGAAACTGGTAAGATCCCTTTCAACCGATCTTCTTCTAATTCACTTTCACCTCTAATGTACAAAGCACCCCTTGCTCTCACAGTAGATAGAAGATCTCCACCAACAAGAGTTGGAATAAATATCTTCTCCCTCTCAAGATCACTTCCTGGAATCTTATCTTTCATGTCGACACATTTGGCTGGTATGTACTTATGTATCCAATCCAATATTGCAGTCATTCCCTCATACGAGCATTCATTCTCATCTAGTACTCCATGTTTTTAATACAATTAGGAGTAAAAAAGCAATAAACTACAACCCATGTTTAAAGACACTTTACATGACTGACTCACATAAATATTGCACTTACCACTTCAGACTTTGTACTCATTTCAGCACTGTATTCGTGACGAATATGTTGTGGAATGAGTTTCTTGAAGTCATCACCAAAAAATGCTAAATGCTTGTGAATTATTCTGGAAATCAATACAGTAACATTTTTCTTGACCGCATCATAATATTCTGAATTCGAAAGAATAGAAAATACTTCTATCTCAGTCTTCTGTTCTGATGTAAATGATGAATAGTCAATTCTGTCTTTCACTCCATATACACATAATGCAGAGACTGGGTCTGGGCATCACATCTCATGTACCGTGGCTTGATATTCTTGTCTATGTTGTCAAAAACCAGCTTGTACCCAGAATTCAGAGAAGAAGGCTGTTTAGCAAAGGTCTGGACTATTTTTGCAGAATCAAAAGATGCTTCAGGTGTTGCTTGCTTCCTCTAGATGTTGGATGCCATCATCACTTGGTAATGAAAGGCTGCTACAAGACTCAGTTGCCTCACTCACTGAACTGTCATCAGATGAGCCTTCGAGGTCAGTGTTAATGAGAGATGGATGCCACGGGTTCACAAGTGATGTTGTTGACAGAAAATCACGAGATGAATCTCCACCTGCGCTTAACTAAATAAACACATAATTGCATACATTAAATTAATAGTACAATACTTGGCTATTTCAGAATGAATTCAATGGTTAAACAATGATGAACTTAGCAAATCTATTTTTTCACCCAAGATTCCAAAAATTGCACTTCAATGGTAGAGAGTAGCTACAAATTCAAACATTAAAAAAATCTTCCCATATGAAGGTTGTATAGTGACCACTCCATAGGCCAAAAGGAAACTCCATTGAGAACCGCTTTTGCTAGGTAACTATCATTACAGAATCGTTGTGTGTTGTAAATTCAAAGATGTGCTGAATTCAATGCCGGAAACAACCAGGTGTTACATAGTTTAAGAAGTGACAACATTTGCATAATCTGTGTGTATAACATCTTGTAAGGACTAATACATAACTCACATAATATTCTGTTTTTAATTCTTTTTTATTTCATTTTTGTATTTGTGTTATGTTTGCCATTTCATCACATATAACTGTATTACATTTTGTTTGTTTTGTGTGTGTGTTTATTTGTTTTTTGTTTATTGTTTTTTAATTTGCACAGGCTATTTGGAATCTTCTGTTCAAGACAAGATCGTCTATGGAAAGAGGTACTCTTTACCAATTGCAGAACTTGATTGACCGCAGAAATATGACGACTAAAGGTCAAGTCTGACATTAATGCTGCTGAAGACTTTCTAGAAACTGTCGTGGAGGGTTGTATAATTGCTGCAGTGATGGAATACCTGAACATGAAATCACTAGATGACTTCCCTGATGAAGATATTGTACCGCCCAACACCTGGATGGAAGAGGACTCGATTCGTGCAGCAACTATAGAGAAGGTCTCCAAATATGTTGTAGACAGCTATGTAGATCTGGAAACTTGTGTTCAAGGAATCAGATGAAGTAACTGAACCTGGCACTTCATATGACTATACATGCGAAGTTATTAGTCTTGGGCTTTTGTTTCTTGGATTAAAAGATGCCATCAGAGAAGATGATGGGGACAGGGTTTTATGTGTGTGGAAATATCTTATGCTTATGTGGAAATATCTTATGCTTATATGGAAGGCCACCGGACACAAAAACTACTCCATTGAAGCTTTCACTATGCTGACCCAATACCACCTACTATTGCCGAAGAATTTGGCTGCACAGCTCAAGTGGTCCCGATTTATCAACTTTCACGGGAAGCCTGGTCATAACATTAGCTGTGACCTTCATATGGAACATTTAAATCGTATTATGAAGACCGCAATTGAGGGTTTAGGGGCAAATAAATCGAAGAAAGCAATAGTCAGGGCAGGTAGAGCTGTTGGATCTCAAACTGGCTTCATGAATTCTTTTGACAAGGAAATTGGAGTATGTAAACCCAGTGGAAAACACTCAGAGAAGTCCAGAGACAGAGACTTGGTCAAGATCGTTGACGAACTTCTGCTTCAAGATGGACACATTTTTAATAAGGACACGACCTACCAGCACAAGTCGTTCACCAGTGTAAGGAAAAATATTATTAAAAATCTGAGAGAAAAGAAAGTAAAAGAGTGGATTATAGATAGACTTCCAACTGCACTTTTAGAATTATAGTATATCACACACTTGGTGCTATTGTTACTGTTGTTGTTTTTCTGTTGTTTTATAAATTCACCCCACCAAAGTTAATGGCCAAATATCTAAATTAATTAAATTAAAATAAATAACAAATTACTGTAACTTTATGTCTTTAATTTGAAAGTATTAATCAAATTGATATTGGTATAGTTTACTCTCACAGCATAAACGGACATTGAATGAAGTGACAATTTCCACATTTACATGTTGACCTACAGACATCACAACAAATACATGCTGTAAACTTAGTAGGAAGTAAAGACTAGGCGGAAAGTCACGATATAAAATAGAGCGTCTGCAAACTGACTTATTCTGACAGTACTCTATCATTTGTTCTGAAGTGAATCGCCTGTCTAAGTCATGTGGTTGTTTGATGATAAATGATATAGCTTGTTTTCCATCCCTTCCAGCCCTGCCACTTTCTTGTACATACGTTTCAGCATCCTGTGGAAGACCCCAGTGAATAACAACTTGGTGAATATCTGGGCAGTTCATGCCCAAACCAAATGCCCCAGTAGCAATTAACACCCTTAATGGAGATTCGCTTGAAAATTGTTCTACAATCTTCTTCTTCACCGATGAGTGTGTACAGTGAGTGAACATGTCCACAACTCGAAACTTTACATAATCTGGTTCTAGCTAATGATCTCCAAGGGTTATTTTAAAAAATTGATGTATATTTATTACATCTCTATAGCTGCGGCAAAAAAATGAGTGTTCTTTCCATTTTCTTGTTTTTCACTAAAGCCTCACAGATAGCCTTAATAATGAAGAAGCAATACCATTAGAAGGCTTGTTGCCTACACAATGTATAATGTTATGTTTGAATGGGGGAACATACACTATATGAGGCCTCTGCATGCATAAACTATTTCCGAGTGCTAAGGGTGGCTGTGACAGTGAGTGCCATAAGATGTACGGTATCAGGCACTATGCTCCGAACTTCACTCAAATGGGAGAAATCCTTCCTGAAAGTATCACCCCTATATGTCAAACAAAAAAAATTTATTAAAGACTAAGATGATATAGATATCTTACCATTTCTTCACGCAGTGTGCCTCATCCACAATCATTCCAACCAAGTTTTCCCTAAAGATATTGGTAGATAAAATGTGTCTGGACTAGTATCACTTGGAACTTTCCTTCTCTAATCCTTTCTTTGTCTTTGGTCATCTTCACATCACTTACATACACTGCTGAAGTTCCAAAAGAATGTATAGTAGCCACTTGATCTTCCATTGTAATGCGATTAATGGAGATATAACCAGGATCATTGACTTCTTTTCCACACCACGAATAATGTCAAACATACCAGGAAACAGGATATAGCACAAGGATTTTCCAAACCCTGTTCGAAGGGAGATGAAGACATCTTTTCCTTTGGTAAATTGGAGAATACTATCCTTTTGTTCTTGTTTTAGCCGGTATCCAAACCCAGGGGCTACTTCACCAATCACAGCTTCCAATTGCACATCGGACATTTCTCACTATTCCACTCCACACACTCGATATAGACTTAACCCTTTCGTTCCGGATCCCGCTTTAAAGCGGGTTAAGACCGATTGACTTCTCCGAATTTTTAAAAATAGTTACTTTATAGCTAGAACCTTCAGATTGCATACACAGGTGCCCAATGCATTGGAGAAGCATCTAAAATAGCTTTCAGCCAGGACTGCTTCGACAGTACCTCACAGCAGTTGCGTTTATTTCTTCCTCGGCAAAAAAAAAAAAACATCGGTTCTCCGTCGAATTTTAAAAAAAGTTACCGTCTTCACAGCAGCTTCATTTATGGATCCAGTCATCTCCAGAGCTTTGTAGAAGCAGCAAAAAATTGCTTGAGCTCAGTAGCCTTCCATAACACATTGAAACAACCGCTTCTTTGCCGACCAAGACTTTGCGGTTTGACTTACTGTCTTCTCCATTTTTTATAAAATCGCCAGTTCAACTGGGGACCTCCCTATTACGTACAGTCTTAGGTAATGCTTATTACATCATAGGAAAAAAGTGAGCGTGTCGTGTGACCTCGGTAACTATGCAAAAAAAATTTTTTTTCAAAGTCATTTTTTGGAAGATGGCGTCTAGAAGCTACAATGCGGTGCAAGTTTTAGACTTGCTTGATGTTGACTCTAGCGACTCGGGATCAAGCGGAGAGAAGGGAGACGACATCTAGGGCTATAGGAGGCCCTGTATCAGGGTTGGTGGACCAGACCCCGTCAACTCTGATACTGAAAATGGGAGTCAAGAAGATGATCGAGGTAAGCTTGTCTTTCTCTTGTCTTTCTCTTGAAAAATAGCAAGCTTCTGTTGTGGAAAGGACTTATTTATAGCTATATTGAGATAGAGTAAGCTGTTTAGCTATATATATATATATATATATTTCATTGAGTTTTGAGATTTGAAAGTGGCTTGTGGTTTTTTGAACAAATTCAAATTTTCAAAAAAATTAAAAAAAGTTTTTACCACATATACTACTAGGACCAGATGTGAATGCAGTCACCGACCCAGATTACGCAGATGAGGGGACAGGAGCAGAGTCTTCCAGTGATGAAGGAGAGGATACCGGACCTGAGTCTTCCAATGATGAAACACGAATAGGCAGCAGGTTCCAGTTATGAAGAAGAGGAAGTGGCTCCTCCTGCTCCGAGTTCTGGACGTCCTCGCGGTCGGAGAAGGCGGGAATTGAAGAACAAGAGTCGGGTGGATGAGGTAGGGAGAGAGTAGAAGAAAGATGACAACACACCCATTGATATTCCATAATCTTTTGTGTAAAGGACCACAGACTTTGATATTTGTGGCTGCTCCCCCCCCTCCCCCTCCTCCTCCCTGAACATCCCAAAAGTTGTAATATGTATTGTTATTGTCGTTGTCGTTGTCTGTGTTTTTGTGGTGTTGTAGTGGAGCTTCACACTCGATGTATATGTGTGTGCGTGGATTGAAATGTTATTCTGGCGCTTCCAGATCTAACCGGGGAGGGAACGAACTCGGGGGGAGGGAGGGGGGTCTTTTCCAATCGGGGCTACTATGCCCATGTAAGTTGAATTTCATGTATGTGTGTGTGTGTACACCAGTCAATTTATATTATACATTTATTTTTATGATCTGTATTCACCTGTATCTTTTTTTTTCTAGTGTGTGTGTATGTGTGTGTGTGAATTTGAGAGGGAGCATCCGTGGACAAACAGTATGTGGCGCTTCCGTATACAACCTGGGAGAGAACTCTGGATCTTTTTGGATCGTGACTACTATGCCCATGTAAGTTGAATTTCATGTGTGTGTGTGTGTGGTGTGTACACCAGTCAATTTATGTATAATAAAATATACATTTATTTTTATGATCTGTATTCACCTGTAGCTTCTTTTTTCTGTGTGTGTGTGTGTGTGTATGTGTGTGCGTGCATTTGTGGAAAGAGAGAGAGAGCAACCATGAACAAACAGTATGTGGCGTTTCCGGATCCAACCTGAGAGAGAACGAACTCGGTGGTCTTTTTCGGTCTGTGACATCATCCATGCCTGGTAAGTTGAATTTCATTTTTTCAACTTACTGATATTTGGGTGTCCAGCTAGGGCTGGGGGGGGGTTATGGTACAAGAATGTCAGTGAAAAGTAATGACGGGGGAGGGGGGGGTTATGGTACAAGAATGTCAGTGAAAAGTAATGACGGGGGAAGGGGGGGTTATGGTACAAGAATGTCAGTGAAAAGTAATGACGGGGGAGGGGGGGTTATGGTACAAGAATGTCAGTGAAAAGTAATGACGGGGGAGGGGGGGCTCAATTCAGCGAGGCCAGCTGTTATGTTACAAATGTCATTGTTGTCTTGTGTTTTTTTTGTATTGTATGGAGGTTTCGGATCCTGTGGGAGGGATCGTTCAGTCTGTGACACCATCCATGCCGGGTAAGTTGAATTCCACGTGTGTGCTTGTACTGCTTTTCATTTTCAAAGTACACTTTCTCAATACATGTTTCTCTCATGTACAGTGTAGAGTATACATACCAGGGTTCATACAGTGGGAGGCATGGCTGGGTTCCCCCCTAGAATTTTGGGAGTTGAATAGAAATGAACATTTAGGAAGCATTTATTTTTAGTCTGATATTGTATCCCATTATGTTCCTATCATAACTGAGCCATTTAGTGCATAGGACCGAACACTGATCATCAGTGTGAAGTATAGACTCGTATGCAAAGATGTGCATCAAAGTAGTGTAGATTCCAAAAAATGGGTGTGGCGAAGTACACTCGGAGCCCCACCCCAAACAAAAATCCTGTATAAAACCGCATACAACACATCATAAAGTTGCAATTATATAGGATCATGAATAATTTGTTGTTTGTATTACAAATATCTTTGTTGTTTGTGTTTTGTGTATATGAAATTGTTTTGTAGTGGAGCTCGACGTCCGATGGCATACGTTCCTTGTGGAAACTCATAGATGTCTCCTACATGATCACAATCAGCACCACACACAACAAACAACATATTTTATTGTTGAACTAATATAATATTGGTATATAATGCATCAAACAATATTATTTCTATTTTATTTTATTTTTTTATTGATGGGAAAAGTGGATTTTTGGGGGGGAAAAAAAATTTTTTTTTGAAGTATTAGTAGATGGCTTAAATATTATTCAATTTTCTCAATCAAAAAATGAGGGGAATCCCAAACTCTTGGTCTATTTAGTGATATATGGTTGCTATGGGGTTTTCCCAGCCAGCATCGAGTTAAAAAAATAAAACGGCAATGCTCTATTCCGCGGTAGAAAATTAGATTTTTCCGTGCGCGTCAAAACAATTCAGGAACGAGAGGGTTAACCCCAGTTATGCGAGCAAATGAACTTTACGAAAATAGTGCACACGAATGATTTAGCTCAATGGAATGTAAACAAACCGCGGCAAATGTCCAGATTAATTTTGCATTCAGCATCACCGAACGCATACGTTCGGGTCATCATACCTCCCTATTTTTCGGGAGCGTCTGTGCGGGTCACGCGTCCTCGCCCACATTTTGGCAAAATTGGGCGAGAAAAGCACGGTTGTCTCCGCGTAGCAGTTTAACTGTTAGGTAGAGGTTCTGGCTATGCAGCCTCTCAAAATAATTTTGTATTGTTTGCCCGTTCGTTGTATCTATAGAAAGAAGTTACTCGTCATACTTACTTTATTTCTTTTCTCATTTTTTGGTAGTGTACTTCAGTTCTACAGATTTGAGCATTCACGGAAGGTGGCATGGTCTTCCCTATTCAATTATTCGTGTGAGCTGCCAACTGAGGCGATGGTAATGAGTTTAGATTATTGGGAGCAGTCTGGTAGTGCTCTAGCTAGTTTATACAATCTTCAATGCTGGGCCAGCTCAGTAGGTATAAAAAATGTAGTTGAACCTGAAGTAGTACCTGGGAGCGGACACACATTTCACTTCTCTGAATTCTCTGGAACATCATTCAAGGACTACTTCGATATAGATGAATGGAATAAGAGAAGTGTAGAGCATGGTCACTCTAAGCTAGTGACTTGGAAATATTTTTTTAAGTATTGCTTTAAAGATATGGTGTATGTACAAATACTATTTCCGCCAGAAAACTGCAAATCCGTTGAGAAAATTTCACGTCTGCGTTTGTTTAAAAATTTCGGTTTCAAAATACGTACTGTTTGTGTGCCAGTCAATATTCCTAACACAGCTCTAACGGAAAAAATTGTAGGAACTGGAGTCAGACCACAACACTGCAGAAAGAAGAAATTTACTCAAAATTTATGTTTTGTTGATACAATACATCTCATAGTTTTGGAGTTTTCTCCATTGACATATCAAGGGTACCTTTAAAGTCTTACAACTGTAATGAACATTCTGTCTTCTTCTGATGTACTCTCACTGGTATTACAGCAACCAAGAAGCCCCCCACAGAGGGTGATACCTTGACACCACAGACCTCATATTAAATTGCCTCTTGGAAATAGAACTTCTCATTAATGATAAATTGCACTGCCAATCTCACCCTTCCACTGGTGATTAATGACCAGTTTGAGAGCTAACTTTAATGAGATTAGTATTCTTTTTAGACAAACAATAATTTTTTGAATACAAATTAGGAAACTTTTATTATTCTATTTTGAGCTTTAATTGGAAACTTAATTAGAGTTTATGAACATAGATGAGTCATCTCTTTTCACTGGTTAACTAAACGGCAAAATGTATGTTGTTGGTTGTTGTTGTCTGGTGTAACCCGACCCTGTAACTAACCGCTACGCCAAGACATCCGGTTCAGGCATTTATGGCCCTGGAAGGTTTCTCATTAGAATAAATAAGTGGGCGGCATCTATAGAAATGGCGGGCGCGTAAAAGCCACACTCAATTCTTGCTTGGTGTCTAGGAGCTTCTTTGGAAATGCTCTCCCTATCTGACTCAGAAGATTCTGGCTCTGGAAAACTGTGTTCTACAGCTATTGTAAAATTTTTAATGAGCAAAGGTGTTATTTGGTGAAGCTGTATCAAAATGGAATGACAGGCTGGGGGAAGGATCATGCTGCTGAGGTCGAACTTGCTGTAGCTGGTACTGGACTTTCTCTCTCACAGATCAAGGCATGCCTCAGAATAAATGCTAATTATAAAGAACTGCTGATAGCCTGTGTACTATTTTCTGGCCATTCCCTTACAATAGTTACTTACTGGAGTAGTCGCATAGTTGATTGTGTATACTGAAAGTCTCCTTTAGCAGCATGGATACAATTCTTATATACACGGTCACCTCTTCTATAGTGATTCCCTTTCACGGTCAATATCAGCCAATAATATGATAAATCATGCAAGTACATGCAGAGAAAAATAGAGAATCTGAACTTACGTTACTGAGGCTACAATATTAATTTCTGGCAGCTATAGGGTTCAAACAGAGTACATGGTTTATTCCTTTATTCCCCTTCAAGTTACTGGATTCAGAGACCTATACTATAAATTGATACTCAATGGTAGTCATTCCAGTGGCAGAATTTTGTAAAACGAAAATACCGGTGCTTAAAATTTTTTTTTGCACCAGTTACTTCAGTGGAGACTGGTATGACCAACTAGCCCAATGGGCTACTATGAAGGTAAACCTTAAGACATAACAAAAAGCAGTGTAAACCCTTGTAAATATTTTGTTAACTCTAATTATCAAGACAGTTTACAGATTTTGTTATAGTTGTAAATGGACACTTTTCTCCCTGTGGTGGTTGAGGGAAATTGTGTGTGTGGAAATTTTCTTATGCTCTAGATATTATAGGAAGTTCTGTGTTACACGGTCACCTCTTATATAGTGATTCCCTTTCACGGTCAATATCAGCCAATAATATGATAAATCATGCAAGTACATGCAGAGAAAAATAGAGAATCTGAACTTAATTTCTGGCAGCTATAGGGTTCAAACAGAGTACATGGTTTATTCCTTTATTCCCCTTCAAGTTACTAAATTCAGAGTGTTAGAGCAACATATAAACAAAAAGTAGGAATGTTGTATTAGATATTGGTAGCTGAAGACTCCCAGCAGATGACATGCATAAACGTCTTGTATCGTTCTTCTGAGGAAGTTCATATCTAAATCAACGGTTAATTATCAATAATCTCCAAATCAGAGCGTGACAGACAGACGAACAGGCAGGATGACTACTATAACCCTCTCGCGCATGTGTGCTGAGGGTTAATAATGATTTTTAACTTGGCTGGTTGATAATTAAAAAACAACTCCTACAAGTCCATATGATATCATTAGAATTTGGTTGCAAACTATGTTATTTCTTTTTTCTATGGTGTCTGCCCATGTTAGAGAAAGTTGGTTATATAATTGGTTAAGTTTGAAACAATTTGCATGCTATTATACTGGCCAGTTTTGTGATATTGGTCAAAATGCACAATTGTACATCCAGTGCTCACAAGTAAACTCAATTTTGCTGGAACCAACTATAACCTGTATATGCATGATTTAGCTGTTTTTGTTTGTTTATTTTCTTTTTGCTATGCTTTTTGAAGTTTGATAGTGGGATAGGATGGTCTTTCAACTTTCAGAAACGGCTACTGTGTCACACTCAAATTTGTGCTACTCTATAAATGCAAAGTTTCTGCATAATTTGTGTTGGACATACAGTGTTCAATAATAAAACGTTTACATTTTTTATAGAATTGAATTAGAAGAAGAAATAGAATGCAGAAAGGCAGTGCAAAAGGAAGATTAATTGTTGTACCTAACAAATCGCTAACCAAGTAGCAAAAATATGTTAAGAACCTTGCTGAAAGTGAAGGTATGTTAAATTTGTTTTGTATTTATTATGAGCGATTCATAATAATTACTAGATAGATAATACACCCTAATTTTTTGCTGGTTTCATTGTTGCCACCTGGATATGTGCGTGTGTCATGCTACTGTTGCTATTCTTGATGTATTTTGATGGTGTTTGTGCACACTGAGGGTTTGGATCTCAGATTGATTATAGTTTTGATGGCATGTGCCTACTCTCCTGTAAGCATTTCGGGAAAAATGAGCTCCACCTAACCAGTTAAGAGGAGAGGAACTCTAAATAAATAGTAATGAGCTGCTGGTTTTGTTTTGTTTTTTGTTTTTGGTGTGTGTGTGTGTGTCATAAGAAACTAATCACACATAAGCATAGGAGAATAATTTAGAAGAAATTTTGCCCAGAATGTGATATGGTTATTAGATGTAACTTAGAGAAAGAATTTGGGCTTCAAGTGGTCCTGAAAAAACTGAAATGTTCTGCCACCTTCACTGGAATTTATTTTGAGACGTTTTGATGTGATTTTGCTGATAGTAATTCTTATATAAAAGTGAGTGATATGATGTAGGTGGAAGCTTACTACATGAGTACAGATAGTGTGGTTTAAAAATTACTTTTATTGTATTTATACAATTTACATATAGAAGGAAAGATTTGCAAATCATTTGGTGCTAGTCACTTTAACAAAGAGGCCAGCAAGAACTATCAGCAACTCTCAGACATGGAACATGCGATGTTGGAACAAGCTAATCCTTCAGACACAGTGATGACTAGTGCACAGATTAACAGGAGAGCAAGGAAAATTATGACTCATATTTAAAATGAAGTATGTTATAATTTACCAAGTTTTTTCATGTATGTAGTGGTATGTGAACAAGAGAAGCATAGACATTTCTAAATCATAAATGGGAACCTTTTTAGGCTGTCCAACAGTGCGCAATATATTATACTGTGCATATAAGTTACCCTGTTATGTGTAGTTTCTATGAATTTAGGTATAGTGGTAAACTTTGGTAATTGGCGAGCGAGCGTAGCGAGCGAGACACTTACAGGGGTAACACAATTGAAAATCGGGGATGTTTGTTTATTTATTTATTTATATATATGTTTGGACGTATGTATGTCATTTTGTACTTTGACCCTTGCGTTTTTGTGTTAGTTATGTGGTCGACCCCGTCCCAAATTGCACTAAACAGAATCCTCTGGTTTATCGATCAGTACCCGTATCACCCTAGAAATTGAATTGTTTACCGTTTTGAATTCTTTTGCGGGTGCAGTTAAAACTTGAAAACTTAAGGGACTTCCATTTCTATTCGAGTTAGTAAGTCAATGCGCTCTTTGTCATTGTTATAAGCCGTGCGCAACAGTATTTACTTGAAAATACATTGTCCACTAGACTACCGCGAAGGTAAGTCTGTGTAGGTGCATGTCCAGCTGTGTCAAAGCATTGTGTGTTACAACCACTACTTAGCTAAATAATATCACAAAGAAAACTTTTAAATAACGTGTATTGTTTTGTTGTTGTTACTATGGCACTGAAATCCCTTTACCGTGTATGCGAAATTTAAAAACTGGACCTTATTTTCAGTAGCTTCAGTGTTAGAAGTCAAAATCATTCATATAAAAATAGTATAGTCTTTAGGCTCGCTCGCCATTTGTGCTCAAGCACATCACTAGTATTCCTGTACATAGTAGTCAGGTGCTATTAATAGGCCAATGTGCTGTAATATCACTTGTTATACATGGTACATAAGCATTCATGCAGTACTGGCACTGTGCTAATAGAAGCCAACACTGTCCGATTCTGGTATCCATTATTGGCGAGCAATTGTGTTACAGGGGTAACACAATTGAAAATCGGGGGTATTTGTTTGTTTACATGTTTGGACGTACGTATGTCATTTTGTACTTTGACCCTCTCGTATTTTTGTGTTCGCTGGGTGTTTGACCCCATCCCTAACTTCACTAAACAAAATCCTTTGTTGATAGATTATTACCTGTATCACCCTAGAAATTATATAAACATACAAATATTCTCAATTTGTTATCCCTGTATAGTGTCAAGCTCGCTTCACTCACTCTCCAATAATAGTTAAACCATGAATTCGAGAAATTATTGCTACATCTGATCCCTAGGGCAAAGTCCAAGGAAGAGGGTGGTAATCTGGTGATAACTCCAAGAGTTGCCAGGGTTTAATTAATTTATAATATTGTAGTCATATCATTTCGAAGAGTGTAACAGACCAAATGAGAGTTTAAAAGACCAAATAAAAAGAGGGGGTATTGTTGTTTTGAGGGGAAAAAATATGTCCAGTGGACTTTTTTTTATTCCTACCTAGGATAGTATGTGGTTAAATAGGCCACAGAGATGGGAGGGTGCAGGTCCTCCGAGTAGGGGGGTGGGAGTAATGTTATTATGACAGCTAATTTTAAATTGTGTACTGTTACACTTCAGAGATGTCAAGCTAAGTTAGCTCGCTCATGTGCACTGATAGTTGGGTAGGATATACCTGACCAATATCCCTTTTCTGAACTATCTTGTGTGTAATATTTGTTGAATTCACACCCACACTAAGTAATGAAATTAGGACTAATGACTTGCATATCATGCAGGGAAGATCAGGTAGCATTTTAATTTCATTGGTGTATTGTATTGTCAACTGTTATTTTAGGTTCTACTCCCCTGATTGAAAAATCCAATTCCCCCAGCACTTCACATCAACATCTAAGCACTTTGCTTCCAAGCAGTTCACTTCTGAACTGTTCACGTTCAAGCACTTCACTTTCAAGCACTTAACGTCCAAGCACTTCACTTCCAAACTGTTCACGTTCACGCACTTTTCATTCAAGCACTTTACGTCCAAGCACTTCACTTCCGAGCACTTCACTTCCAAGCACTTCACTTCCAAGCACTTCACTTCCAAGCACTTCATTTCCGAGCACTTCACTTCCAACCACTTCACTTCCGAACTGTTCACTTTCAAACACTTTTCATCCAAGCACTTTACGTCCAAGTACTTCACTTCCAAGCACTTCACTTCCGAGCACTTTGCTTCCAAGCACTTCACTTCCGAGCACTTCGCTTCCAAGCACTTCACTTCCAAGCACTTCACTTCCGAACTTTTCACGTCCAAGCACTTTACGTCCAAGCACTTCACTTCTGAGCACTTCACTTCCAAGCACTTCACTTACAAGCACCTCACTTCCGAACTTTTCACGTCCAAGCACTTCACTTCCAAGTATTTGACTTCCCAGCACTTCACTTCTGAGCACTTCACTTCCGAGCACTTCATTTCCGAGCACTTCACTTCCAAGTACTTCACTTCCAAGCACTTCACTTCCAAGCACTTCACCTCTGAGCACTTCACTTCCGAGCATTTCACTTCGAAGCACTTCATTTCCGAGCACTTCACTTCCAAGTACTTCACTTCCCAGCACTTCACTTCCAAGCACTTCACTTCTGAGCACTTCACTTCCAAGCACTTCACTTCACTTCCAAGCACTTCACTTCCACTTTTCCTTCCAAGCACTTCACTTCCAAGCACTTCACTTCACTTCCAAGCACTTCACTTTCGAGCACCTCATTTCCGAGCACTTCACTTCCAAGCACTTCACTTCACTTCCAAGTACTTCACTTTGAAGCACTTCACTTCCAAGCACTTCACTTCCGAGCACTTCACTTCCAAGCACTTCACTTCTGAGTACTTCACTTCCAAGTACTTCACTTCCAAGCACTTCACTTCCAAGCACTTCACTTCTGAGCACTTCACTTCCAAGTACTTCACTTCCAAGCACTTCACTTCCAAGCACTTCACTTACAAGTACTTCACTTGCAAGCACTTCACTTCCGAGCACTTTGCTTCCAAGTACTTCACTTCCGAGCACTTCACATCCCAGCACCAATACTTTTCCGTATAGCCAGGATCCTGCAATTTGGATTTCCAAACTTACTCTGTATATATCAGATAAGTTAGAAATACTTAAAAAACTTTGTACATTGTTAATTCATAATGTGATCTGATGGACTTGGAATATCAGGATTAGGAACAGGCCTGGTTCCAGCAGTATGCTTGATAACTGGCTCGTTTAACATGCTCTTTGAGAGCAGCATATGTAGGTGGTATGTTTTCCAGACTCCTTGACTTCTGGGTGAAGAGCTGTTTCCTTGCATCATTGACTTGTAAGGAGAAGGCTTTCAAATACATCAGTAACTTCTGGATACACTTGCCATGTATTCCAGGCACTTTTCTTGCCTCGTCCTCCAAATGCAGAGACAGTATCACATCCTGTGAACGAGTGAAAGACAGGAAGGGCCATACAGGTTCTAGGATCCAACCACTTCATGAATAGGAATGTACCTAAAGCTTGATGAAGTACCAAAAGCCAACCACAACTCCTCAGCATTAATCTGATGGAACAAAGAAATTGCTAAAACTACCACGTCAGTGTCTACTGTACACACACACAATTTTGTATACCCATTTTGCACTGCATTCAAAGCATGTAGGAAGAGACAGGTATCTGCTTCCTCGTGGGAGCAAGGAGCCAAACTCCTTAGATCTTGACTCGTTGCAGTACTCAATACGCTTGTTCCATCTGTTGCATAAATGACTTTCCCTTCACCTGTGGGCAGGAGCACAATTTACTCTGACAGAAAGTGAAAGAGTTCCCTCTTGTTTTCATCTACCCGAAGAAAGTCTCTTCAATTCTTAGGAATCATTGTGGAGGAAGCAACATGTCTTCTCATGCCTTTGCCTCGTTTTCCCCTGGTTGAGCTTTTCAAGCTGTCTGCAATGTACACATCCCAGACTAAGTCGACTCTCTGAGCTGCTTCAAGTTGAGATGCCACATATGATGAAAACACATTGTCTGCATACTCCTGAAAGGTTTTAGAGGTTCCAGGATTGAGCATTTGTACTATTGCAGCTCCATCATAGAGTTTAGCATCAACAATAGGTGCATTTACAGATTGTATTTCCTCCAATGCAAGACACTGAAGAAGGTCAGCCTTTGTTCCAAGACGAAGTCCCCCTCCAACAGAAAGTGATGGTGGAGCTGCCTGGTTCTCATACGTGAAAAATGTATCGAGATCTCCATCTCTAGTTTGACACGCCACATACAAGCGGGAGAAAAGAGCACAGCCACTTTTCAATGATGCAATTTGCATTTTTTGCTTTGAAATACACTTCACGGGTGGTCGACTGAAAAGAGCTAGCTTGTTCTTGGAAATTACCTCAGTTATTGGTACCTTGCCTTGAATGGGCCTTTCATCAACAAACTCCTCATACTGCTCTTTCCCAAGCGTTTCTGCATTGTGCACTGTTTCTCTAACAGAAGCATCCATAATATCTCTAGTGTCAAGAACCATGAGATCTTTACTATTCTCTAGAAAAGGATTTCCCATGTTTTCAAATACTGCTACTAGAGACTTGACCTCTTTCAAGAATGTCTCCTGTACTCTTCGATGCTGTTCATGATGAAGATGTTGTGTAGCTTCAGGTTTTTCTTCAAACTCAGACACCATTCTTGCAATTTCTGGGCCTGCCACCATCCAACGTCTCAGAGCAGAAGGATTAGTCAGCAGTCCAATTGCTCCACCTGACTTCTTTACTGTGGCATTGTTTTGTTCGTGACATTGATCCAATGCCATGGCAGAGAATTTGTTGCCGGTTTTGTTTACAGAAAAATTACCAGCACAAAACTCAGTGAAAATTGCTGGATGCTATTCCTTCAGTGACACCATATCCCGAATATGCACTGAAAGCCACCGGGAATAGTGGGTATGGTCGAGCGCAAACATCCACGGTACTATTGCTGTAAGTGACTCCATATACAGTTGGAAATTGCCTTCATGTATAGACCGAATGAACAGCAGCATAATGATCTCCAAGCTCAAAGTTTTAAGCCAGTAGTCAAATTGAACACTCTGTTGTGCAGGTACAGACCGAATGAACAGCAGCATAATGATCTCCAAGCTCAAAGTTTTAAGCCAGTAGTCAAATTGAACACTCTGTTGTGCACATACCTGACACCACTGTTTAAAAGTCAAAGCACTTTCATTCTCAGTGACTGATGTGATGTACTCAGTATGAGCACGGTGCAGAAGGGTATGAAGACTTGCAGCTGTGACTTGGTGAGCATGCCTTCACTGTAAAAAAAGTGGTGGGAATATCCCACCAAACTTGGTGGGACAGCTTTATCACAGAACACAAGTTTAAATGTTTTTAAGACAATCTATAAAATGCTTGACTGATGCAGTTAATTTAGAGTTCTTGTTCAAAAATACATACTCCATGAATGCATAAAAATTATTACACCCCTGGGGATAATGTATATTAAAACAAAAAAAAGCACTTAACAATAGAAGTGGTATGTTCTCTATAGGAGTGCACTCGCACACGATTACTTTATCCACCACAAGGAAAGCTTGCTCCCCATGCTCCAACACAATAATGTAAGGGACTTCTGTCCTTCTTGATAGAGCCGGAAACATCACCCTGCAAAGAAAAAAATTCTTTTGTCAATTATATCAGCTTCAAATTTCCTAAAAATAAAAATAGATTATGCACAAAGCTAAGGCTTTTCACAACCATAAAACCCTGAGGGATGTACCCAACGCAATCCCAACACAATTTTGTAAGCTGAAAACCGTAAACAACAAACTACCTGAGGATAATAATCAAGTTGGAATATTAAGTGTCACTGGCAAATTCTAACTTAGTGAAGCACCATAGGTGCGACCCTCAGCGCCACTACACGCTAGCTAGCTATTAAATTATTTCTCAGACCTATCAAGTATAAACAAAGGTGTGCAATGAAAACAGTAGATGTAAATGCATCTTAATAATGGAATTCAACACACTCAGAGATAGTTTTAACACACAAGTCAAATTTAAGCAAGTGCTTAACTTTTGAGCATAAAGAAAACTACCTTATACTGCAAGAAATTAATAGCTCACATGATAACATGTGACAAAATGGGTGTTACCCAAAAAAATTCGTACCTATACGGAGCTGTAGCTTCGTGTTTTCTCAAAAAGTATCACAACAAAAGGTCTTAAATTGTCCTTCAAATTAAGTGCATACCTAAACAGTTAATTGTAAGTAATCTCCAAAATCAGAGCATGACAGACAGACAGACAACAGATAACTCTCTCGCGCTGAGGGTAAATAAAGGTGGTCTGACAAAGTGTCAGATTGTGCTTATACGAGTAAGGTGACAAGGTTAAACACATATGTTCAACTGGCAAAAAGAATTTTTCTTACATGCATGTGCACAAGACAATTGTCTTGGTCACGTGACTCACTTTGATAAAAGAGTCTGCCGTGCCAGAACTTGTGATTCCTGCCAGAACTAGTGCAGCAGTCCACCCACTGCAATCCAACCACTCTCCAAGTACCTAAAAAAATAGCACAATTGATAACATTGATAATGGTGCAAGCTATTAGTTTTACCTTAAGCACAGCCATTTCAATGTGAAGGCCACCCAGCATCACCACGATGTGATTCTCTCCTAGAGTGTCTGGCCATGTCCACTTTATTTGCTTCGCAAGGGCGAAGAGTGGTTGGTCAGCACTTAGAACTGGAGTCTGGCTAGGGTTCAAATGCTGAATGGCTGCCTGTACAAGGGTCATTGAGTGTTTGATCATTGTAACGGAGTGTGCACTGTCAGTGAATAGTGGTAGCAGTGCAGATATAGCAGCAAGTTTCTCCTCTTGCTGAAGTACAGCATGATAGGCTGACCAAGAAACCCAATCAGCTGAGTCTAACTGCTCCTTCTCAAGAGCTGCCATGACTACATTTAACCACTGCAATTCATCCAGTTTTGCTTCTTCCACACAATTCAAAGTATGGAGAGCTACAGGGCACTGAATTTCTTGCTCTTCAAAGCAGCTGGTGGGACATTGGTATACTCTGATGGGAGTGGAACAACTGACCGGGTAGAGAATGATCTCTGTGGGTTGATAACCATAATATCACGACCACACCCGCCTGACTGATGACACAAATGCTGGATGATGGAAATACCAGTGCCATGGAAGGATTCTGTTGCTGTTGCAGATGTGGGATTATGATCAAGATTGTCAACCACTGCTGTGGAAAAAAACTCCAGTGCGTAGCTTACGTGGACACATAACTCCATCAATAGCAAACTGCTCACAGACAAATGTCAGATATCACCTTCAAGAGTCTGTCATATGAAACACATATGCCCCAGTGAAAAGAGTGTCAATGAGAGTCCTCTTGCGTGTGACTGCATGATTCTTTATGGCCAGATAGAGTGGGAGTGGTGTTTCCCGCTCAAGTGCATGAGAGGTAGCAGAGGCTTCCGCAGCTCGTGCATGTTTGACACTATTGAATATAAGAAGCTCGGATATAGAGATGGCTGCCTTGGTGTTGGCTCTGTGTTGATGCTTAATATTTGGACCCTCCAGGACCATGTTCACCAGAGCCAGTAGAGAGTGTGGAACACTGTCATGCTCACAAAATGAACCGTTAAAGGTGAACTTCTGATCAAACATTTCCTTGCGTACTACCCTTGCAGCTCGTGCTAAATGCATTGCATCATCATCACGATCATGGTCGCATGCCTTCTTCAGAGCAGCACAAATGTCATCATCAAATGTTAGCATCACACTTCTTCCTTGCATATATGCCTTGATATCTGGAAAGGCCGACAGTAGTCTGTGCTTCAATCTTGATGTATGAATACGGCTTTTTGTACTGCCACCGAGCTCTTCCAGGCGGGTTTGATACAGCTTTGCAAGATCAGCCAACTTGAACACAGGAGAAATATTTTGTTCCATGCGAAAATCCTCCATAAATGCAACCAATTCAGCAAATGCAATGCCATGAAGATGAGAATCATCTGATTCACTGCACACCTGTTTAGCAGATCTGGCTTTGTTGTACAGTGCTGCCAGGCATTTGCTGTGATACTTGGCTTTTCAATAGCAATCATGTCACCGGCTGCAAGCTTGGCTAAAAGAAAAGAATCTTCAAGCTCTATTGCACATTTTCGAACATTTCTGTTGATGTCATGAGTACAAGCACAGTGAAGTCCTGCAGTACCACCTGGATCATCACAGAATAAACAGACTTCCTCCTCATAATCATGTCTTTCTACGCTAGAACGTGTCTGCACACCAGTCTTAATGCGTAGTCTCAACTTCCCTTGCTTCTATAATCTCCTTCTCTTCTTTTCTTCTTGCTACGCGGTCCAGCTGAGTCTGGTTAAATCTCAAACGACAAGTTTGATGCCAACTAGCATTGTGCTTCCTCATAGTAGCCTCTATCCCATCACCCTCATCCAGTCTTTCGATATCAAGATCCATAGGCACATGTCCATGAGCCTTAAACTGAAGCAAATGCTGGGCTAGAGATGCATAGCCACTCCCAATGGGTGCCTTACTCAATCTAGCAGGACACTGCAGGGCTTCTCCTTTTACTAGTTGGCAAAGCACACATATTGCCCAATTTATAGTACAAACCTTCTTGGGAGCAGGTGTACCAACATGTATCAATTCATGCCTTTTAGACATGTTTCAAACCAGGGCTAGAGGCTTTACAGGAGCTATTTACCACTTGCAGAAGGAAAAACTTGTATCTAGTTTGAACACAGTTACACAAATCAGGGCCGTAGGCAGACTTTTCAAAAGGGGGGTTACAACCTGACCACACCCAAACCACACCTCTTAATTAGCTATCATCCATTATCAACAAAATTGACATTAAGACAGACCATTATATAAAACTAAATAGCACATTGGATTTGAGAGAATCATGAAAACATCAAAGATTGTTTTGAGGATATTACTGAAATAACAAACTTGCACATTTAATTCTGCGTGGATATTTTTCTAAGTATAATTTGCAAACAGTGTCAATATCAATGTCAATTTCATATGACATGTGAATCAGTGCCAAAGAGGTTAATCGTTCTGCAGTTTGAGTAGATCGAAGGTAGTTGTTTATTCTCCGAAGGGCGGATGCTGAACGCTCACATGAACAAGAACTAAGGGGCAGGGTTGCAAAAAGCTTCATTAGAGTGAACAAATTTGGTAGATCATCAGGAGAGCATAGCCTTAGTGCTTCACCAAGTGTCTGTGGACGTTCCTTTGGAGTAACTTTCAACCATCTCACCTTCCAACGATGAAATTCTTCATCAAGAATACTAGCATTGGGGAGGTCATCAGAATAAAAGGAAGCAGCTGACTCAATATCACAAAAAGAAGAATTGTTAGTGATATGTATTGGCAGTAGGCCTTGCAGTGTGGCTGCCTGCTTAGAATGCTTGGTAAACCTGGAAGTGACATCGCTTATAAGGTGATCAAGAAAAGGTATAGCAACAGTTATTTTAAAGTACTCTTCAACTGAGGTACTATCTGGGTTAGACCGGTGCTGTTGTCGTGGATTGGTACGTGGCTTTTGAATCTGAATATTTGATTGTTGTGCTAGTCTAGATGAATGCCTAAATACCCGGCCACTGTAGCTATCAATATCTTCTCTCTCACTCTTCAATTCTGTGCAGCATTTGTCAATAATACTCATCCCTGAAACAAGATCCTGGTCTTTCCCCTGGACTTTAACTACTGCTTCCTTGAGATAGGACAAGGACCTGGAAAGAGTAACTAAACAATAAATAAATTCAAAAGATTCTAGAGCCTTCATGTGAGCTAGGGTATTCCTTTTATCTTCAGCAGACCAGCCATCATTCTAATTATGAAATTCACTATTACCATAGAGAATTACTTCGCACAATTCGATAAGGAAGGGGTGATATTGAGAGAATCGTTCCCAACCATCAATATTTTCTACCAATCGAGTGATACACACATTTAGTATAGAAGATCTGTTGGTACCAACTTGAGATCTCTTACTAATGATAGCTTTGAGTAGACCTTCTCTTTTTGGAGAATACCGTATCCACACTGTGAAACCTTTTATTTGGTCTATGCAATTTCTTATGGAAGGAATGGAGCAAGAATTCAGTATTGCTAGGTTAAGGGAATGCCCAGCACAGTGAGTGTAAAGAGCTTTAGGCTGCCTTTCTTGGATAATTGCCTGCACACCAGCTTTCACTCCACTCATAGTGGATGCCCCATCATACCCCTGACCATGCAAATTATCTAGTGACAAGCCAATTCCTTCCAAAGACTGTACAATGGCATTTACTATGTCCATAGCTCGAACTCTTTCAAGTTTTATAAATGAAATAAATTCCTCACGTATATCATTATTGGCATCAAGAAACCGAACACATATGGGTAAGTGTTCCACATGATGACAAGATACTTCATCAGCAAGAACTGAGTAATATTTGGCTTTCTTTATTTCTGAAACTATTTTAGAAAGAATAACATCATATTAATTAGTTCATTTTGAGTTTGTGGGGACAAATGTTTGGCATTCTTGGCTTTAGGATTGTGAAGATGATTATATAAAACTTCATCACTTTCTGCAAATACTTTGAGCAGGGCCAAAAAGTTTCCAGGATTCTTACTAGAATCTATAACTTCTGAATTGCCCCTGAATGCAATAGCTTGTTTAGATAAGAAAATAATGGCTCGCACAATTTGCTTTAGTATATGCTCATTTTCCTTTATTATGGCTTGCAGAGTATTACTTGTCATGACATCAACACGTGAAGCTGGATTTTCAACACTACTTTTGATGGTATCAGCTAGCTGGAGGCAGTCACGGTGATATTTAAGTTTAGAATGATCATTCAATACACTGCTCAACTTAATCCAGTTGGAAAAAGGCCTGTTAACAAATAAACCTTTATCTTTACGCTTATCTACTGGAAGAAGAATAGCACATGGTCCACAGAAAATGCCGTTTACCTTAGGGCTATACAGAATCCAAGGAAATTTAATGACCCAAGAAATACCAAACTTTCGATTAGCACCATATAAGAATGTAGCTGGCAGATTACTTGGAGGTTGCACGTGGCGATACAAATAAGAAAACATCTCACCCTGTGATAGATTACTTATCGAGGCACATATTTCCTCCATGGACTTACTTGAAGTTAATAGTGCACCAATATCATTACATACTTGATCTGCACAGGCACTAGAGCTTGTACATTCTAGGAAAACATCTGACCTCTGAAGAGAGCTAGAAGGAACTACATTATTTTCAGATTCATCCGATGGAAATTGGAATGGTACCTCTTTTAACTCATGATCTAAACATAATGAATTATATTTGTGCAATATTTACTTTTCAATGTCTAGCTCATGATAATGTGCTCACCATCTCCTTCCACAGCTAACTTTTTGTTAAAAAACAATCGAATATCTTTGGATTGGCACTGCCTCTTCATTTTCAAGTTACTGCAACCTTACTACACAATCAAGTGCTGAGGCAAGCATAAGTGTATTATATCAGCAGCTGCTTTTTCTTTGTGGGCACTAATGGTGATTAACAACTATTGACAGACTTCTATGAATATCATTAATTTGAAAGGGGGGTTACGTGTAACCCCCTGAACCCCCCCCTGGCTACGGCCCTGCAAATCACATTATAACTAGAGTTAATATGATTCTCAAACTTACCATGTGGCCACTGGGATAATCTATTTAAAGCTCACTTGATTACACATTTTAGTGTTCATGTATATACATACTCCGAGAGTATGTCTAATTAAGTATAAATTGTAAAACGTATAAGATTCATACTACAGGAAAGGTATAATTTTTATATTTTAAATCTTCTTTCTAGAATTGACTCACACAGTTTCCAGCAGTTGAAATTGGTTGCTTGCGGTTATCATGACGTATGAAAAGAACTTCATACTGTGACTAGAGCAGGCAAAGATGAATTCCTTTCAAATATCACAATGTATACAATTCTAACATTTTACATATATTATCATCAGTTGATTAGAGTGTTATAACTTAGATACTTTAAGCACAATACTTTAACAAAAAATACGCTAAGGTTCGTTCTAGTGGACAATGAATTGTCAAGTAAATGCTGTTGAGTAGTGATATATAACTGTGAAATAGTGTATTAACTTACACCGCCACTAAACTCGAATAGAAATGGAGCTCCCACATGCACCCGCAAAAACAATTCAAAGCGGTAAACAATTCAATTTCTAAGGTTGATACGGGTAATGGTCGCTAACCAGAGGATTCGTTTTTTAGTGAAGTTGGACGGGGTCGAACGCCGAGCGAACACAAAACCAGTACTCTTGAACAAGCTCTCAGCTACGATAAAAAATAAACCAGTGTTATTATTTGTAATTTTAGCCAACAAATATGGAATTACTACTTACATCATTCTTGAGTATTGATAACTTCTGTAGTATCAAATTGAAGTTACTTTGACCATCTGAATTACCTTGAATTCTTGACAACAAGCTCTCACCTACAAAAACAAAAGACAATCAATTTTAGCACACAAATACAAAATTACTTTCTTACCTCATTTTCTTGAGCAGTGGTAACTTTTGTAGTACCAAATTTGAGCCAATCTGACTATTTGAATTTACCAGTCACTGTTGACAAGCTCTTAGCTACAAAAAAGAAAGGCCAGAGTTAATTTTGCATATTTAGCTAAACAAAATATGGAATTACGTACTTACCTCAGCTACCTAGAGAAGTAGTAGCTTCCTTAGCATTAATACTACGGGCATTCTGACTACCAACGGCTCTTGACAACCAACAACCGGCCACTCCGTATCCCTCCATAAAAACGGCGAAGTTTTGAAATTAAGTCTGGAAAAGGGTCTTCAATGCCATAGTAACCGGTCGAATCAACTTTTTGTTTCTTGAAAAGCAAGCATTTTCGCAGGAATTTTCTCACACTTTGGAGCTTAAGTATAAAGTAAGGCTTGCTTAATGCTGTAGTTTCAGAATAAACTGGGGCCAAGCCTAAAAAGCCGTCTTTTTTGGAGAAAAAGTTTCCAGCGCGCGTTTAAAGAGCATACGTACCATCCATACATACATACATATATATATATAACATATACCCGATTTTGCATTATCCACCCCTAATAGTATCTCGTTCGCTTCGCTCGCTCGATAACTAGTGGTGTGCTCGAGCACAAATGGCAGCGAGCCTAAAGACTAGACTATTTTTATTGACTTCTAACACTGAAGCTACTGAAAATAAGGTCCAGTTTTTAAATTTAGCATACAGGGTAAAGGGATTTCAGTGCCATAGTAACAACTCTCTGCAACTGCTTGAATTGAAGGAAAAAACAACAACAACAAAACAATACACGTTATTTAAAAGTTTTCTTTGTGATATTCTTTAGCTAAGTAGTGGTTGTAACACACAACGCTTTGGCACAGCTGGACATGCACCTACACAGACTTACCTTCGCAGTAGTCTAGTGGACAATGTATTTTCAGGTAAATACTGTGCGCACGGCTTATAACCATGACAAAGAGCGCATTGACTTACCACCGCCACTAACTCGAATAGAAATGGAAGTCCCTTAAGTTGTCAAGTTTTAACTGCACCCGCAAAAGAATTCAAAACGGTAAACAATTCAATTTCTAGGGTGATACGGGTACTGATCGATAAACCAGAGGATTCTGTTTAGTGCAATTTGGGACGGGGTCGACAACCGAACTAACACCAAAACGCGAGGGTTAAAGTACAAAAATGCCTTACGTACGTCCATACATAGTCTGGCGTAGCCAGACCCTTTACCCACTGATCGCTGCGCGGAGGGAAAGGGTCTGGAATCATGCAATACAGCGAGTTGTTCCTATCCGTTACAAAATTTCAGTAATGATGAATATCATTAACTAGTGGTGTGCTTGAGCACAAATGGCGAGCGAGCCTAAAGACTATACTATTTTTATTGACTTCTATCACTCAAGCTACTGAAAATAAGGTCCAGTTTTTAAATTTAGCATACAGGGTAAAGGGATTTCAGTGCCATAGTAACAACTCTCTGCAACTGCTTGAAGGAAAAAAAAAACAACAACAAAAACAATACACGTTATTTAAAAGTTTTCTTTGTGATATTCTTTAGCTAAGTAGTGGTTGTAACACACAATGCTTTGGCACAACTGGACATGCACCTACACAGACTTACCTTCGCAGTAGTCTAGTGGACAATGTATTTTCAAGTAAATACTGTTGCGCACGGCTTATAACCATGACAAAGAGCGCATTGACTTACCACGCCACTAACTCGAATAGAAATGGAAGTCCCTTAAGTTTTCAAGTTTGTAACTGCACCCGCAAAAGAATTCAAAACGGTAAACAATTCAATTTCTAGGGTGATGACGGGTACTGATCGATCACCAGAGGACTCTGTTTAGTGCAATTTGGGACGGGGTCGACAACCGAACTAACACAAAAACGCGAGGGTCAAAGTACAAAATGACATACATACGTCCATACATATATACAAATAAACTAGTGGTGTGCTTGAGCACAAATGGCGAGCGAGCCTTAAAACTACACTATTGTTTTTAAAATAAAGTCGAGAGGGGATTCAATGCCATAGTAACCACTCCCCTCAACTGTTTGAATTGAAAAAGAAGCAACAAAATCAAGTCACGTTATTTAAAATTTTCTCTGTGATATTCTTAATAGTAGTTGTAACACACAATACTTTCACACAACTGAACATACCTACGCAAGACTTACCTTCGTGGTTCGTCTAGTGGACAATGCATTTTAAAGTAAATACTGTTGAGTAGGGCTTATAACTGTGACAAATAGCGCATTAACTTACCACCGCCACTAACTCGTACAGAAATGGAGCTCCCATAAGATTTTGAGTTTTAACTGCACCCGCAAAACAATTCAAAGCCGTAAACAATTCAATTTCTAAGGTGATACGGGTAATGGTCGCTAAACCGGAGGATTCTGTTTAGTGAAGTTTGGGACGGGGTCGAACGCCGAGCGAACACAAAAATACGGAGGGTCAAAGTACAAAATGACATACATACGTCCAAACATATATATAAATAAATAAACTAGTGATGTGCTTGAGCACAAATGGCGAGCGAGCCTAAAGACTATACTATTTTTATATGGATGATTTTGACTTCTAACACTGAAGCTACTGAAAATAAGGTCCAGTTTTTAAATTTAGCATACAAGGTAAAGGGATTTCAGTGCCATAGTAACAACTCTCTGCAACTGCTTGGAAGGAAAACAAAAAAAAAAAAACAATACACGTTATTTAAAAGTTTTCTTTGTGATATTCTTTAGCTAAGTAGTGGTTGTAACACACAATGCTTTGACACAACTGGACATGCACCTACACAGACTTACCTTCGCAGTAGTCTAGTGGACAATGTATTTTCCAGTAAATACTGTTGCGCACCGCTTATAACCATGACAAAGAGCGCATTGACTTACCACCGCCACTAACTCGAATAGAAATGGAAGTCCCTTAAGTTTTCAAGTTTTAACTGCACCCGCAAAAGAATTCAAAACGGTAAACAATTCAATTTCTAGGGTGATACGGGTACTGACCGATAAACCAGAGGATTCTGTTTGGTGCAATTTGGGACGGGGTCGACCACATAACTAACACAAAAACGCGAGGGTCAAAGTACAAAATGACATACATACGTCCATACATATATACAAATAAATAAATAAATAAACAATCCCCGATTTTCGATTGTGTTACCCCTGTAAGTGTCTCGCTCGCTACGCTCGCTCGCCAATAAACAAACATCCCCGATTTTCGATTGTGTTACCCCTGTAAGTGTCTCGCTCGCTACGCTCGCTCGCCAATAAATAAATAAACATCTCCGATTTTCGATTGTGTTACCCCTGTAAGTGTCTCGCTCGCTACGCTCGCTCGCCAATAACGCTTTGTGCCGTATAATGACGTTATATGACGCAATAATGGCTATTTCGCTCAGAGAAGCTGCCAATGAAGCTGTTGCGAGGCTCGGCTATGATAGAGGGATGAAGGAGGAACAATTGGAAATTACGACTAAGTTTTTATCTGGAAGAGATGTTTTTGCTATTTTACCTACAGGTTTTGGTAAGAGCCTGTGCTATGCTTGCCTTCCTCTTGCTTTCCAACTGTTGGAGGGCAATCAAGGGAAACAGATAGTGATTGTAGTTACACCACTAACAGCAATCATGAAGGATCAGGTAATTTATTGTATTTTTTAGGTTTATTGTAACTTTACCATAATACAATTTTATTAAGGCGGCAACTTTCAGCAAGAAAGGTTTAAAAGCAGCTTATGTTACTGGAGAAACTGGCAACGAAGAAGTAAAAAGTGCTGTTATGGCTGGACACTATCAACTAGTGTTTTTTACTCCAGAACTAATTATTGATACAAAAAAGTGGCGTAAGATGTTGTCAAGTACTATATATAGTGAAAGATTAAGAGGATTTGTGGTCGATGAAGCTCACTGTGTGGCAAAATGGTAAGAAACAGTGTGTTTAAGAATGTATCTGATTTATAAATCTTTCATGATGCATTACCATTTGTTTAGGGGAAGTACCTTTCGGTCAAGTCTTCGCCGCATAGGAGACATAAGAAGCTTACTTCCACCAGGTGTAAATGTAATGGCATTGACAGCCACGGCATCCAAAACCTTAAGATGTGATGTATCCAAAATGATCGGCATGCATCACCCATTCACTTTATCAATGAATCCATGCAAAAGAAATTTAGCATTTTGTGTACGAAGATGCTCTGATTTATTAGAAAGAATCAAGCCGATTATTCAGAGGCTAACTGAATTACGATCTGAAATGCCTAGAATGATAATATATTGCAGACGATTTGAGGATTGCTCAAATATTTACTTATATTTTAGATCATCATTAGGTGTTAATTTTACTGAGCCTCCAAATTCTCATGATATTACATCATTCAGATTAGTCGAGATTTTTACCAGTGTCACTGATGACTATATTAAGGAACAAATAATTGATTTGTTTACGAAGCAGTCTCAGCTAAGAATTGTGATAGCAACAATTGCTTTTGGAATGGGGATTGACTGCCATGATGTGAGACAAGTAGTACATGTGGGTGTACCTGATGATGTGGAGTCATATATCCAGGAAACTGGTAGAGCTGGACGTGATTCTCATCCTTCCCTAGCCATGCTGATGGTGACTACTTTAAGAAGACATGCAATGGATGAAGCCATGATAGATTATTGTGAGAACATTTCAGAGTGCCGTCGTGACAAGTTATTCAGAAATATGGAGTCTTATGAACATATTGATATGGGAAGTAAATGTTTGTGTTGTGACATTTGTTCAAAGTTTTGTGAATGTGGTAGGTGTGAAAGTAAAACTAAGCTTTTCATATATGTATAAAAAGTTATTGAATATTACTTAATTGCAGTTTCATTTTTATTTTACTGATCATCCAATCATCAAAGTCTTTTCTGGGCCGACCGTGTAAAATATTGTGAGGATGAGGGAATCTGATATGTCGTCGTGATGAAATCTGCTTGAATACTTGGTATTTTTTTAGCTCGTTCACTATTATTTCAATGTCTTTTTCCATACTTTTGCACTTGTGAATACCAGATACCTCAGCAACTTTGTTAACTGAGTCAAACTTGTTTAGAATTGTTACTAAGTTGCCCAAAGCACGACTAACTTTAACAATAGTTCTGCCAGTCTGATTTGACCCTAATGACTTTATACAATCTTTAACCACACGATTTAAGTGTTCCATATAAAGATCCGATGGAATGTTTTTTCCCTGATTGCCATGAACATTAATGCATCTTCCCCACAATAGTTGCTCTTTCAATGCAGGTGAAAGTTCATAGTCATGCTGATAAAGCATTCTGAAGACTTCATTAGCGTAATTAGTTCTGCTACTATTCCAAAACATTGGAAGCAGGTAACGCCAACATCTCAATATTCTTTCTCCATCCCCTTCCTTGATGGAGTCCGTAAACTCCAAGTAAAAACATCCTAGAGTGAGAATCTGAATTGCATACTCTTGAACTGAATCATCAGAACAATGAGAATCGGGATGCTTGAAAGAGAAATGAACAAAGGAATCTACAATATTTGCTGACGCTTTTTGTAAAATTTCTTTCCTTTCGTCATCTGTCTTCATCCAATCACATGACGGATCAAAATGCTGTGGAATAACTTCATAGAATGCTGCAATAACATGTCCAGAAGTCACAGTTAGGAAGAAATCATCACATGAATTAAAACCTTTGGTTGGATCTTTGCCCACATTTGTACGACCAAGTATGTTTCGTAACTGGTACAAAGATCCATGATCACTTGCGCTGTCAGTGGACATGAAATAACGCCATATCATCTATAACACATGCACACATATGCAAACATTATATTTAAATCAATAAACTTAAAGCATATAATATCATACCCCAAGAAGGTTGAGCTTGGTGTGCCAGTCTGCTGCAATAGGAATAATTCCATCAAATCTCTTACAAGGATCATAAGAATTAACTTTTGCTAATTTGGCAGATCTTGCACGAGTTGCTGTCACCTGATCTCCTCCAAACAGTATGGGATATAAAATTGCCCGAGGTATGGATATAGTTTCATCATTTTCATCATAATCGCAATATTGCTTTGATGGTACATAATTGTGAATATGTTCCATTATTTCAACCATTTCATCATTTTTATTTTCATTTTTTAAAATGACTCCTAAGGGTACCTAATCACACAAATAACACACACAAGAACAACAATAATTGTAGCTATAATACAGCATGCTGAATCATTCCAAAATACACAAAACTTGAAATAACATACTATTTCAGATTTTCTAGCCATCTCATCCTTATATTTGTGTGAAATGTGCCAATCTACCAGACGAAGGCAATCAAATCCCATGGCTTCCAAATGAGGGGCTAAAATTCTGGACACCAAAGTTATCATATTCTTCCTAATTATCGTGTCATCTTCACTAGAGGGTAGAAGAGAACATTCAACATTTGCAGGAGCAATATTTGATGGCAGTACTGGTAGAGATAAAGATAACTCATCAACACTAATGCGATTCAAAGATGCATAGTAATGAAAATAATGCAACTGTCTGTTACCACTAGCTCCAATTCGTTCATATCTTGGCTTAACATATTTATCAATGTTGTCACCAACAATACAATACGATGGAAGTGTCATGTGACTGGATGACAATTCCTGTGAAACGAGGGGTAGGAGCTTTTGATCATCCACATTTTCAATTTCATCCTCACTACCGATCTCAGATGACTGGACACTACTTAAAGAAATTGGAGAAATAGATGGAGCTGAAGGAGAAGATATATATAGCGATATATCCTCATTGGTTTCCACCTCTGACGAATATTCAGAATAATCTTCTGAATTACTGGTTTCAGTACCATCAAATAAGGAAATATCCAAATTAGCAGAAGAGGACTGAGACTATACATAAATTTTCTGTAAGAATTATAATGTAACATGGGCATCAGTTTACCTCTAGTGTGTCTTCTATAATGCTTTGCCACTGCTTGACCTTGAAATCATAACTGGAACCCATTTGTTCAATGAGACGAAGAACGCTGGTATAAGACATAGTTATGTTCAGCTTCTGGAGTCGCATAAAACTCTATAATGATAAACAAATATTCAGCTGAATTTGTTACATAGTAATTTATACCATAACTATAGAAAGAAGATTATTAATAATTGAACTAACATACTTGTTTTGATGCATGCCCAGCATATATTATAACTGAAATGATCTTCTGCACCAAACTCATTCTAGACAGCCTGTACTTCAACAAAATAGAAACACACATTCCAATAATTCCATTTCTTTTATGTTCATCTTTTTGTTTTGTTTCAGTTATAGCCTGAAACAGAATTAATAATTTTGGAGCATGAAGTCTTAGTTCCTCCATTATGACATCCCATGTGAATGTCTCCATACTTCTAATGTCTTGACTTTGAAGCATGGAATTTGTGTCATGTGACACTAAAACTTGAATTTCCCGTCGAAGAAGTGTCCCCAAATAGTTCATGGCATACTTGGTTGTTATAGGATCTGTAAAGCAGGCCTTGGCTATGCTTGATTTACTGCTTCTAGCAACAGCTTTCCCTAGACGTCTTCTTAAAGGTGTAAGAGAATACACTTTAGGTTTTTTGTAGCCTATCTGAACCTGTCAGCAAAAAAAAAAAAAAAAAAAAAAATATATATATATATATATATATATACAAAGACAAAAACAAAACAAAAAAAAACAAAAAAATTTCAGTGTTTCTGTGGTTAGCTATAATTCATCTTACTGAAACAGACGGAGAAGTAACTATAGACTGTGCTGGTGCAGAGACAGATGGAGAAGTAGCCTACAAACACATACTACATATTTCACAGCAATAGTTTACATAATAAGTATAGCTTATAGCTATGGTATAGGTAGAGAAATAGATAGAATCGATGAAGATGGTGTAACCTATAAATAATTTTTTTTTTCGATAATTGATGACTAAAATTTCATTTATTGTTAAGGGCAATTAAGCTATCTGAAAGTGTGAACAAGAAAAAAGAATGTTTTATTGAATGTGGTTATAATTGCATCTTACAGGGACAGAGGGAGAAGTGACTGTACTGATGCCGAGGCAGATGGAACAAAAACCTTACAATATAAATATAAGTTATAGCTGTAGCTAGTTATTTAATTACTTACAGGTAGAGAAGTAGATGAACATGATGTAACCTATAACGTAATAAAAATAACAATATTTGATAGTTATCATTGTACTTTGTATTCGCCACAAAAGTAATGGGTAGTGAAATAATATAAGGGTGTAATTTTTACAACTGGAAATGACTTCTTTTTCTTTTTCTCAACTATCTAGCAAGCTAGCTAGTAATTATTTCATATTGGTCTACGTACAGTAACTGGTGTGCAGGGCAAATCTTCAAATTCAGATTCCAATCTGATTCTTTTAGGATTAGCTGCAATTGCCTTCTCAAGGTTTTCTTCAATTTCTTTCTTATGCTTTAGGAATCTGTCATAACTAGAAAACAACTTCTACACAAAAATCCAGCTGTTGTGTGTCCGAAACCGGTTTCATACTTGACTACCAAATTTTTCCACAATGTGTATATGTCAATGGACTTCTCAGAAAACAGCAACCTCCTCCCAGCCTTCCATTTCAAAACATCACGGCCACAACCACGGCACTGCTGTTCGGAAGCCATATTGCTAACTATACGCGTAAGATGACGTAACCGGACATACACTTGACGAAGTCTCATTACATCCTGTTGGAACAACTCGCTGTATTGCATGATTCCAGACCCTTTCCCTCCGCGCAGCGATCAGTGGGTAAAGGGTCTGGCTACGCCAGACTAGTCCATACATATATACAAATAAAAAAATAAACTGACATCCCCGATTTTCGATTGTGTTACCCCTGTAAGTGTCTCGCTCGCTACGCTCGCTCGCCAATAAACTAGTGGTGCGCTCGAATAGCGCAAATGCATGGCGAGCGAGTAAATATATGAGTATACAGGTAAAGATGATTTGTGAAGGAAATCGCTAAATAATAGCAATGATCAGGCATGAAGAGTTAACAATAACAGAATTACCTGAATAAACTTCGAACGCAGTGGCAAAGAAGCGCAGCTTGACAATTTGCCATTCAGTCTTTCGCCAAGAAGAGAGTAGCTATAAACTTTTTGGTTGAAACAAAGTTGATTCTCCGTGCTCGTTAATTGAAAAATACCGGAACTGTAAACGCTTTACCTAACTTACGTAATTAGAAGCGCGGGCGAAATTTTTTGACGTACGCATACATACCTACATATATATATACTAGTGATGTGCTTGAGCACAAATGGCGAGCGAGCCTAAAGACTATACTATTTTTATATGAATGATTTTGACTTCTAACACTGAAGCTACTGAAAATAAGGTCCAGTTTTTAAATTTAGCATACAGGGTAAAGGGATTTCAGTGCCATAGTAACAACTCTCTGCAACTGCTTGAATTGAAGGAGGTAAAAAACAACAACAAAACAATACACGTTATTTAAAACTTTTCTTTGTGATATTCTTTAGCTAAGTAGTGGTTGTAACACACTATGCTTTGACACAACTGGACATACACCTACACAAGGCTTACCTTCGCGGTTAGTCTAGTGGACAATGCATTTTCAAGTAAATACTGTTGCGCACTGCTTATAACCATGACAAAGAGCGCACTGACTTACCACCGTCACAAACTCGAATAGAAATGGAAGTCCCTTAAGTTTTCAAGTTTTAACTGCACCCGCAAAAGAATTCAAAACGGTAAACAATTCAATTTCTAGGGTGATACGGGTACTGATCGATAAACCAGAGGATTCTGTTTAGTGCAATTTGGGACGGGGTCGACCACCTAACTAACACAAAAACGCGTGGGTCAAAGTACAAAATGACATACATACGTCCAAACATATATACAAATAAACTAGTGGTGTGCTTGAGCACAATTGGCGAGCGAGCCTCATAGTTAGGTAACATAAAATGTTACTATGTTTTAGCTTACTTCATGCAAACACTATAATAGCAGTTATGACATTTGATTTCAGCAAACAAATACAAAATCACTCTCTTACCTTATTAATGGTAACTTTTGTAGTATCAAACATCAACCATTCTGATAATCTCAATCACCAGTAACTCTTGAACAAGCTCTCAGCTACGATAAAAAATAAACCAGTGTTATTATTTGTAATTTTAGCCAACAAATATGGAATTACTACTTACATCATTCTTGAGTATTGATAACTTCTGTAGTATCAAATTGAAGTTATTTTGACCATCTGAATTACCTTGAATTCTTGACAACAAGCTCTTACCTACAAAAACAAAAGACAATCAATTTTAGCACACAAATACAAAATTACTTTCTTACCTCATTATCTTGAGCAGTGGTAACTTTTGTAGTACCAAATTTGAGCCAATCTGACTATTTGAATTTACCAGTCACTGTTGACAAGCTCTTAGCTACAAAAAAGAAAGGCCAGAGTTAATTTTGCATATTTAGCTAACAAATATGGAATTGCGTACTTATCTCAGCTTCCCTCGAGAAGCAGTAGCTTTCTTAGCATTAATACTACGGCATTCTGACTACCAACGGCTCTTGACAACCAACAACAACCGGCACTCCGTATCCCCCCATAAAACGGCGAAGTTTTGAAATTAAGTCTGGAAAAGGGTCTTCAATGCCATTGTAACCTGTCGAATCAACTTTTTGTGTCTTGAAAACAAGCGTTTTAGCAGGAATTTTCTCATACTTTGGAGCTTAAGTATAAAGTAAGGTTTGCTTAATGCTGTAGTTTCAGAATAAACTGGAGTCAAGCCTAAATAGCCGTGTTTTTAGGAGAAAAAAGTTCCCCGCGCGCGCGTTTAAAGAGCATACGTACCATCCATACATACATACATATATATAACATATACCCGATTTTGCATTATCCACCCCTAATACTGTCTCGCTCGCTTCGCTCGCTCGCCAATAAACATCCCCGATTTTTTCATTTTTACCCCTGTAAGTGTCTCGCTCGCTACGCTCGCTCGCCAATCATTCTCCGCGTAGCGGTTGGGTAAAGGGTCTGGCTACGCCAGACTAATCCTTCCCCCCCACACCCACACAATAATGGGAAGGTAAAGGGTAGTCTACGCCAGACCGTGTAATGGGCCTGGGTGGGGGGTGGGGGGTGGGGAAGCCTATTATATTAGGGGGGGGCCTACATTTAGGTATCACCGGACCTCTGCTGAGGCCTTTTTTGTACCGCAAAAAATGTCGGAGTAATCCTGACACTGAGCCATATTTGTGCGCCAGATACACTCCCGTGGGGCTGGGAATTAGGCGGAGCTCAGAGTGAGGGACAATTTAGCAGCCAGAAGCTAGAGAGGAGGTGGTGGTGACGCCTTACCCTGGGGGGGGGGGGGGGGTGGGGGGGGCGGGGCGGAGCTCTTGTCCAGCAGTAGTGTTTATCTTTTGATGACAGATCCTCACGTGAGACTAAACTTTACTAATTGTGAACCCTTTACTGACTTTGAGCAATGACGATGCCGAGTTTAAAATTGCTATTTGTGTTCAAGGCCGTCGGAACCGCTGAGGTTGGTGAGGTTTCGGCCTCACCACTTTTTTGCTGAAGTGGGCGTGGTTTTGTTTGCGCGAGCGCTTATTATCATGTTGCTTTTTAGCTTAGGTAAAAATGGCATCGATGTTGGAGTCCAAAGGTGAACTATGATTACTTAATTTTCCACACCATTGACTTTGTTTACCAAACTCAAATTAGTATTCTATTCAATTTATTCACACTTTCAATTTATAAAACTACCAGTCATTCAGTCATTTTTTAGTTGTTGTTCTTGTTCTAGTCGTTATGATTATATTATATTGAAGAACCTCGTGACTAACCTTACCACTACCTAGCTAACCACCATTGTGAGTGTAGCCAGAGCTAAATAACAGTGAACTAGCTACTAAAGTTTTGGCTGCATTCAATCATCCATGAAGCCTAAAAAGCTGCAAGTGCCAGTAGTTGGAACAGAGCCGCACCAGCCATCCTCTCCTCCATTCAAGTTCCCAAGGAGAGAATTTGGGAAGAAAAATGTCGTAAAAAGATCGTTTTTGCCCCAGTGGTTCCAAAGGTGGCCTTGGCTTCATTATTGTGAAGATATGGATGCAGCATTCTGCTTCATTTGTGTGAAAGCCTACTCTGAGAATAAGCTTAATTCAGTAAGTAATCTTGAAACCACCTATATTACATCTGGCTACACTGATGGGAAGGATGCATGTGTTCAATTTCCAAACCATGAGTCCAGTAGATATATTTCACCACCAGGTTTTCCACGTCGTCGTAAAGCTCCTCGAAGATTCGAAGAAGGAGATGCAGAGAGTGTGTTTCCTGAAACACCAGAGGACTACTACAGACCTATCTACTTTGAAGCATTGGATCTCATCACCACTTCTATTACTGATCGATTTAATCGGCCTGGTTATAATGTTTTTCATAATGTTCAAAATCTTATTCTAAAAGCAGTTCAAGGACTGGATTATGAAGCTGAGTTAAAGTGTGTGGCTAATTTCTATACGACTGATTTTAATTATGAATTATTAAGAACTCAGCTGGAGATACTGAGAGCTAATTTCACTCCAAATCAAACCTCTGTTAAAATCACTGATGTTACTGAATTCTTCAAAGCAATGACTCCAGTTCAGCGAGAACTTCTATCTGAAGTGTGTCAATTGTTTCAACTCCTACTTGTAATACCAGCAACTAATGCTGTCAGTGAAAGGTCCTTTAGTGCTTTACGAAGAGTGAAAACGTATTTGTGTTTGACAATGGCTCAAGACAGGCTGAATCACATCATGACTTTGCATATTTATCGAGGTCTTACTGATGATCTAAGCTTGATTGAAAGTGCTAACCGATTTATTCATGGAAGTGATCATACAGAACAGATTTTTGGGAAATTTGTGGCAACTGATATTAAAAAATGTGATTGAAACTTTTTATTTGTAAACATAAATTAAATTTTCTTGAACAATGTTTGAAACTTTAAAAAAAAATATAAATTAAATTTTCTTGGCTAATAATTGGCCGTGATTATTTTTAAATATCAATTAAATTTTCTAATATTGGCCTCACCACTTTGTATTTGCTTCCGACCCCCCTGGTGTTTGCCATCGCAGCCTGTGTTGTCTCCCAGCAACCTGGATATAATACTGTAGAAAAGCATCCTCTACTCACAGTCTTTTCTTGTACTAATAGTGGTGGTTGCAAAGCCGAAAACAAGAGTGTAGTATATTAGACGCCAGCTTTAGGTCGGTATGCAGTCCATCAGAACAAAATCAATATTGTCTTCTATTTGACAACAAATGGAACACAGGTATTTGCCCTAATGGCAAGATGTGTGCGGAAAAGTGTGCTCTGGATGGTGCTAACTATCAATATCTCCATGGTATTACAACTTCGGGTTCATCACTAACATTATCATATGCCACATATATTAATCATTATTTCAACATTGGATCGAGAGTATTTCTCATGGATAACGAAAACAATTACAGTATGTTTAAGTTAAAGAATAAAGAATTTACTTTTGATATAGATGTGTCTACAGTGCCATGTGGAATGAATGGAGCTCTTTATTTTTTGGAAATGGATTCAGATGGAGGAAAGAGCAGATTTCCAGGAAATCAAGCTGGTGCAAAGTATGGCACAGGTTTCTGAACTCTCAGTGCTCTAATAGAGTTTTGTTTATTGATGGAGAATGTAATTGTGAAGATTGGAATCCAGACAAACAGACGGGACGTTACGGTTCATGCTGCAATGAGATAGATATTTGGGAAGGCAACTCAGTGGCTACAGCATATACCCCTCATGTTTGTTCTGTCTCAGGGCAAACTCGTTGTGAAGGATCCGCTTGTGGCAATAGCTCTGTGGGACTTTGTGATAAACAAGGTTGTGATTTTAATTTATTCAGACTTGGTAACAAAACTTTTTATGGCCATAATAAAAGTATTAATACTACAAAACCATTTACTGTAATAACACAATTTATTACTTCAAGTGGCACTGATAGTGGCAATCTCTATGAAATAAGACGAATTTGGAAGCAGGATGATAAATTTTTGTCAAACACTACAGTATGGATAGATGATAAGCAATACCAATCTGTTACTGACTCTTACTGCAATGCTCAGAAGCAAGAATTCAAGGACTACAATCGTTATGAAGAGTTAGGGGGCTGTAAAGTCATGGGTGATGCTATGGATCGTGGAATGGTTCTTTCTATGAGTATCTTGGATGACCCAGACACATACTTGCTGTGGTTAGAGTCAAATTTTCCTGCTAATGAATCAACAAGTATTCCAGGAGTAGCTCGAGGACCTTGCAATGTCACCACAGGTCGGCAAGGAGACCTCATCGACCATCACTATGATTCAACCGTTACATTATCTAATATTAGATATGGAGAAATTGGCTCTACATTTTAACTTTAGAAAGCTACTTTTCTGTGTAACTATCCTTAATAATAAAAATGTATACTGCTTAATGAAATATCACAAATGACGTGACAAAGACTTGACTTTTTCTGGTTCGCCTTATCAAGGAAAGACTTGCACACATGGTTTTGTATTTAATTATGTTTCCAGCTATATTGTAACTAGTTCCCTGCCTTTTTTAGTCTATTGGAACACGTTCCAGTCCACCAACCATCAGTCCAATCAATGCAGATACAGGAAGTGCTATGGAGAAGATGAACCAGTGATAGTCCCTAGAAAGAAAAATACTAAATTTGATGACGACTTGGAAGTTTATAAAAAAAAATTATATTCTAAAAAACCAAGACTAAAACCAAAATGGAAGCTAGTAAACTAAATCTAGAATTGGAATTAATAAATTAGTAAAACCAGAAATAATATTGTAGTCTTTGCTAGTGTGGTATTGTCTCATGTGTACATCACCCTTTACCTATTACTTTTGTGATCATCCTGTATTGTGAGACGCATGCGAAGAAGAATAAGAGGTTGTGTTCAGTAATCTATAACTACATGCATGTAGGCTCCCCTGTTGTAAAATTGAGCCCAAGGACACCACAGCTAGTGAAAAACTAAAGCTAAAATTAATCTTGAATTTTTTTTTGTCAAAAACAAACAAACTATAACTAAAACTAAATAATGTGAATGTTCGATCAAGATAACAATAGAATACACACTATGCCATTGTTGTTACTAACACAGAAGAGTTTAATGTTTAGGCTTAGCACAATTATGAAGCGTATTATAATATAGATAACATTCATTTAATTTTTTGTTTTAATCCTTCATAATTCTAATCCTACAGCTTACTAAAAGTCTGTACCATACTTTGTATCCTAGTACCCAGCTACAAAGGGCAATCCATTATTATTAGTGTATGTACACAACATTGAATGGTCCTTCAAGCCGGATTATTTATCCAACTTTACTGGTGGATTTCATCTTCTACTCAGCACAACTGCTATCTATCGTTTACCCAACACTTCTACTATCAATCATCATGGAAGCTATGAAGAAAAATCATTCTGCCTATGTTGGTGCTATCACTAGAGTACTTTGTATGCATGAGTAACTCCTGGATCTACATTACACAATGCTACTCTCAAGCGTCAGATGGAGTCTGTTCAGGACACTAGAGAATCCGTCATCCAAATTCACCAAAACTTACTTGAAACTCATGCAAAGGATAATGACGAAGATCAAGAGGAGTCAGTTGCACTCACACTCTCCATACTGCAACATTTGGTGGACTTGAAGTCAGTTAACATGGAGGCCAGCAACTTCGATGAGAAGCTATAGCCAACTTGGAAGCAATGATCACAACCAACCCAGAACTCAGTTATCCAGATGATTTGAAGAAACTCGAGAATACCTTGGCTGAAATGGAGAAAACAGTCAATCATCTACCATACCTCGCGATCACAGAGTATCAAAGATGGTTAAATCATTTGACACACGCATGCTTGATTTATCAGTTTCTAAAGCACGGGTTAGTCCTGCTGATGTTAGTATCTCCAGTTCTACTACTAGTGACCATCATCATCATCACATCAAATTACCAAAGTTTGCATTCAATGGAGACATACTGAAGTGGGTTGTCTACTGGGAAAGATTCAGTTTTATCATCCACGACGATCCCAAGCTTGACAACCGCGAAAGACTCACATATCTACACCAAGCCATCACTGATCCTGATGCTTCTCAACTCTTGTCCACTACAACAATTTCTCCAGGTCAGATGATGAGCTGGTAGATATTTTCCGAAAATGCTACGATAAGAAGTGGATCATCCATCAACACCATGTCATGGCACTGATCAGTACCAATCTGTGAAGCATGACACTCACAAGGAGCTCTGTGCCTTCATAGATACCTTCTCTCTCAACATCAGAGCTCTGGAGAATGCTAAACAGTTTGATGCAGAATCCATCCTCACTTCAATTGCCACTTCCAAGCTCCCAAAGGTGATAACTGACAAAGATTGTCGGAGTCTCAGACATTGCAAGAAGCGTCAAAGGAATCACCACACTATTCTTTATAAAGAGTCTGTTCCAGTACTTCCAACTGAGCCACAAGCCCAAGCTGCATCCTCACAAACCCCAGGTTCATCCTCACAAGCACAAGCTGCCTCATTGCAGGGAAACCAGACACAACACATGGACTCAGTAACTGCTGCACTCATTGTAATCAAATATATTAATAAATGCATTTTGTGCTAAATATAAAACAACAGCAACAAGAACAACAACAACCCAACAACAACAGAACATATAAAAATAAATTACTGGGTAATAGCTAATTATCAAGCCTTTCTATATTTTATAGTGGAAAGTCTGGTTGCACGCACGTTAATATAGTGGGTGTGTACTAAATCACGAATGCTTGAAGGTGCAGACAAAGTATCGTTGGTCTATAATGCCAAATCAGGTCCTACCCAAAATCGGTCCCCAGACTGAAATTGGCTGCTAAAAACTGTCCACAATTGGCTGCCGAATTCAGTCTGAGTGCACTAAATATGACTTCCAGATGTGGTCCGCTTTGCCAAATTTAATCCCACCTCGCCCCTGAGAAAAAAAAATCAATTGTGTGATTAATTGGAGGTGGTGAGTTATATCAGTATAGTTATAATATGCTTAGACTGCTCTGTAGTACTTCTTGTTGATGAGTTTACCTTAATTCCCATTCTAATAAATACTTATAATAGTATATTCAATAATATAAGCTTAAAGACTTATTAATCATTTATAGTGCATAGGTTTGACAACATTGAACAATGCAGCAGCTACATTTTCAAAATATTTACATTTTATAGGAATTGCCTCAACAAAATTTGTGAAATAATCAGATATAGTCAAGATGTATCTGTTTCTTTGATGTGATGCAGGAGAGATGGGGCCAATGAAGTCAATACCAATGTGGTGCCATGGTGACACAACTGGTACTGGATGGAGCTCTGGAGTAGATTGGCTTAATTTTCCATGAATCTTTTGGCAATCACAATAAACCTGTATATATCACAATTAAAAAAATAACAACACTCTTTGTCATCAGTTGACCACACTCACTTCTGTATGAGTTTATTTATTTGCTTACCAATTTATAGACATCTATAAAGTCTATTAAAAAAACTGTGTGTGTGTGAGTGTGTGTGTGTGTGTGTGTGTGTGTGTGTGTGTGTTTAAATGTGGTGGCTGTGCTGTGGTTGTGTCCTTGGCTCATCTTGAGTTCAAGCCCCACTCAGGTAACATTCCATCTGGTTTTCCATCTGCCTCCCACCAGTCCCACCAGTCCCACCAGTCCACCCAGCGTGATGAGGGAGCTGGTGTTTGCTGGGGTGCAAATTCAAGGCCCTTTCTCATAAAATAGCAATGTTCCAGGTGGGACTTAGGGCGCCCACACCACTTGCTGTGAGTTCCTAGCAGGCTCCAGGAGCTTTGCTTGCACTCTCACAGTGCCTGCTTAGTACACAGGCTGGTTGTGCCAGGTGTGTGTGACTTGCTAGCTCTATTCCTAACTAGTCTACTTCCGTACCACGTAATGGATAATTTTACAATATTGTCTAATTTACAAGTCTTGTACATGTTGACTATACACATTATTAGGCATGGTGCTAATATTATTGTGACATACAGAAATTTTTAATAGCTAGCACTATATCTGAGCACACACTTGGTTTTTGCAGATATTGTGTTTGGAAGTGTACTTGCTACAATTCTCTTGTGCTTATGCTTGAATCAAGCACATGTTTAGTCAATGTTGCAATTCACTTCCACACATGTACCAGTATGTGTAGCATATACTACAGTTATATGCATGCAATGTGATATTAATTCTTGTAAGTGTCACATTTCAGATGAGTGTGGCACATACTCCAGATGTACAGGAAAGATGACAACTAACTATCCTATACATTTCCTGAAGCATCACAAGTACAGGAAATCTGGATATTTTTCCAGTGTGTAGCACATTTCAGATGAGTGTGGCACATACTCCAGATGGGTGTGGCTTGTGTTCTAGATAGGTGTGGCACTTGTTTCAGATGGGTGTGGCACATATTCCAGGTGGGTGTGACACATATTCCACATGGGTGTGGTTTCTATTCAGATGCTATAACACCAGATAAAGTATTTTAATATAATACTCTGTGAGGTGTTAAGTTTACCCCTTGTGGCGAGTTGTATTTGAAACACTTTTCTTAGAAGGTATTAACTATGGCATTTACAAATATTGATCACACCTCATTCTAATAACAATAAAATTATTGATACATAAATAAAATAGATAAAAAAGACAATGGCACAAGCCCCACCAACCGTAAAACTAAAGTGACCAGTTTTGAAGCTATCCTTCCAATTAGTTTAGAAACATGGTACAGATCAATTGGACACTTCTTTATTTATTTATATTTTTTTGTCATCCCTACTTAGTACTCGCACCGCCCGGGAAGAATCCAATCTTTATGTTTTACCATTACCGTTGGTGTAGCGCGTCTTGTCAACTTCGCGCGAGTGTTGTTGTATCGTTTCTCCTAAATTTCCAGCCCTACCTGGCGTTATGGGAGACGAAAACGGAGCTAGAAAATATCCCCGAAGCTTTCACAGAACCCTGTTTCGAAGGAAGGCTACAGTAGAGTCCAACATTTGGACTAGAGGACCCCACCTTCGAAAATTAATGGTGGCTCATTAGGGTTTTCCCCGAAGCTTTCACAGAACCCTGTTTCGAAGGAAGGCTACAGTAGAGTCCAACATTTGGACTAGAGGACCCCACCTTCGAAAATTAATGGTGGCTCATTAGGGTTTTTAGGGGGCGCTCTACTAGCTACTAATGCCTGCAACAGAAGAAAATGAAGCATAAGTTACATTGACACTTAGTTTGCTCTTCTTTTCGACACATTTAGTACTAAATTTTAATCTTCTAAGAGCAACCCTGGTGCATAAGTAGTATCTTCAATAGCTCTCCTTTGTGAAACTGTGTGGTGGAACCATTGGCTACTGCAGATACATTAGAAACTAACCCCTGCCTTTAACTGTTGTTCTCTGAAACTGTCAGGGAATGCCCAGGTTAGTGACGAAGCAGCTCTAAAAACACCACTAAGCTGCCCAATAAAGCAAATCATACTTAGGCTTGCCTCCTGAAGTACTGTTTGGAAGTTCAGGAGAGGATTCACTAATCTACGACGCAATATATCAGCTGGAATAACTTGTGTTGTGGCTTTCCGGAATTATCTCAAGAGTGAAACAGTCAATCTTCCAAAAAACATAACTCTCTCTCACTATTATTTTACAGAAATGTATTTATATCATCTGAAAGCTCTTCTTGAAAGTGAACTGTGGGCTCGTGGGGTCTGGGTTGTAGCTAGGTACGCACAAGTTGTAGCGAATGTATGGTTCGCTGCCACTAAATCTCTGAGCCCACAACAGTCTCAACCCGCCGCGCACGATGCCACCCGTAGGAGGTCCAATTGAGTTGTTGGATAGAGAATAGTTCACTGAATTCGATCGATGCAATGCCAGAACTAACTTAAATAATGCACACTGCCAACATTTAAAAGCACACAATGACCACACCTACATTTAGCACGAAACAATGCAAAGTTCCGGTGATGACACAAATGCACGTGGATCATACATACACACATGCAGCAGTACAACAATCAACACCTAGGTAAGTTCTCGCACAATAGATGTTCGCACACGTCTTCTTCCTGCTCTTTATGTGGACGGGCCCACATGAACCAACCTTAAAAAAAAAATTTTTTTGGTTGAGTTCTTTACGTTTTTTTTCTTCAAATTTTCATCAAAAACAGCCATTTTTTTTACAAAAAAATAAATAAATAAAATAATAGTATATATATTTAGAAAAATCTGGTAATTCACTTTGTAAACAAGGTATTAAAGAATTTGTGTGTGAAGTTTGAAGTCTTGATGTTGACATAGTTTCGCAGGGGTGGGTAAGGGTTTTCTTCACGTTGACGCCTTAGAATTTTGGTGGGTGTGGTTTTCTGCCAATATATTTAGCTCATTTTGAAGAGCTTCAGATGGGTAATATTTTGAGTTTAAAAGTGAAAAAAAATATGCATGCATAGTAAAGTTATGACAAAAAATATAAAACCTCAATTTTATGGTGAGGGGGGGGGGGGGGGGGGGCCTTAAGGCACACCTGGATACATTGACTACAAAATAATACGAAATTAACAAGTATAAAATGAATGCACTATTTGAATACTCCATTCTAAGCCCAACTTAAATGAACATGAACTTTTGGACAACTCAAAAAGATTGCAACAACAAGGATTAGATCATTCAATCAGTCATACCCAGTTACTAAAATTACTATAACACTATAAATATACGTGTAAAGCCTTCTTATTTCTATAATACACCCAATCATATTGCAGTATTCACGCAATAGCTAAGCTCAGTTTCATATCTTACAAGAATAGCAATGCAACAACTGACAAGAATGGTAATCAATCAGACAAGAGGTGAGTGGACATATGATTGCATCACCATTGTGGTTTGAGGTAAGTGATTGGTACTGTGGGCTAGAGGTGAGCCAATGAGCAAGTGTAATTGCACTAATAATAATAATAATGAAGCACCAGCGCTATTAAACACTGCCTAGCTATTTTAATATTATAATTTCCCAAAAGAACAAGCAATCTGTGAGCTATTTTAATGAGGCATCTATATAGCTTGAGCAATGAAAATTGTACATGGAAACCTGTCTTCATAAGAGAAGAAGCTAAACACGCCAGAAACACTCACCGGTATAATTTTTAATGCGAAACTTCACTTCTTCTCCCAACTCAATTAACTTCCCTGAGCATAAAGCGAACTAACACCACTGGCTGCAAGCAATTATTTGCTCACGTGATACGCTACGGGGAATTGCCCATAAAAGCTGGTACCTATGCAGAGTTGATAGCTTCAAAAGGTCTTAAATCTTCGTTTTGAGTAAGTTTATACCAAAATCAACTGTTAATTGTCAGTAATCTCCAAAATCAGAGCATGACAGACAGACAAACAGACAGGACGACTGCTACAACCCTGTTGCAATACGTGCTGAGGGTTAATAATAATAATAATAATAATAATACAAGATCACAACACATATCGACATCATCAGGATTTAGCCTACTATGTTCCTTAATCATGCACACTAACATGTGACCATGAGAATTCCTGAGCCCACTAACAAGATCTGACTGATTACAATCATAATTATATATTAGGCCATCATCACCTGCTGAATTAATTGGTCTGGCTAAGACTAAACCCTAGTACTGACATGCATGGGAGACACTACAGTGCTTTACACCCCCAGCAAAAAATTCTATATGTAATCTTATAATAATTAGAAATCACAGCAAAACAACAGAATTTACTAAGGAACATTTCACTTCTGTTACAGACAACACACTCTATAGCCTCATAGTGTTTCTGCATGGTCCAGACAGCATGACACCTAGGAAAATTTTAAAGTATCCAAAAGCGTGGAAAAAAGTGCAAGCATGAGACAAAATTAAAACTACCATTTGCATACAACTATTATTGTGAAATAGTCCTGTGAGGAAAAACTGTACTTATCCATAATTGGATTAATCCAGTAGCCAAAAATGTATTATGAAAATAAGCTTGTGGCATCCTCTATAATATGGGAAATGGAGTAGGAAGAGAAAAAACTGAAGTTAACAATTCTGTGTCAACGAACATTTGTAATCTTCTAGATCTATTAGCTATCTCCTATTTGTCCCCCACAACACTTTTTCACAGCCTAAAATTAAAACACACTAAAAGTCAACAGAATGCAGCCATTACAAACAGTGAAGAGTCACAATGTGAAGTCTTGACCAAATTCTTAGATATCTTCCAATACTGTACTTGACTATGTATATTAATAGCCATATAAAACTTCTTTAAATCAATACTCATTATAAGAATCATTATAGGGCATAACCTGCTTGTAAGAGGGCTATCATAATTTCATCCATTGAAAAAAAACTCTACCACTTCCAACCCACCCACTCACCCTACTAAGAAGACAAGAGATTCCAACTCCGCGATCGAGTGTGCAACCGTGACTATCACTTTACCAAACCGCGCATTTTTGTGAATGCTTACCAGTAAACAAAAACTTGCGTGTATTGGGCTGATACTCGGCCTTGAAAATTTTTTCTTCGTTGCTGTTTTTATTAGTTGTTTTTATTAGTTTTTTTTCCCTTCTGTTGGATTGATAGCTACCTCCCAATTTCAAACGGTATATTAGTTAGCTACGCACTAGTCTCGCTTGCCAGACCCTTTACCATACCGCTTCGCTGGGAAATGGTCTGGGGACAGACGTAGGGTTTTCAGGTTCTCTACAGGAATGTACGTAGAGCCAATCAGATTGTACCAATCACATGACCAACCTCAAACTATTTAATTTATTGCTAATTAAAATGATTTAGCCGTAGCTAGCTCACACCACGCGTCGGTTAGTCAGCTGTGTGGTTGCTGCGATATGGAAACGACGTTGGAAGAAGTGTTGTGGAGGGCATTTGTTACAAAGCTGCGCGTGCAGAACAGCGGAGGGCAATTCTTTTCTTCGTGCAGGGAAAAGATATTTTTGTTTCCCTCCCAAGGGGAAGTGGGAAAAGTTTTTGCTTTTATGCTGCTCTCCCACTGATTTTTGAAATAATTCAGAACCTACAAGTGTAGTGGTTGTACTGTTGGAGTTCATAGTCGTATATGCAAAGCTCATTTAACAGCTGATCAATAACACACTCGTAAGTAGTAAGTTCACGCCCTCACAACCCGTTCAAGCAAGGTCTTCAAAAGCGGATGTAGATATTCCCGCAGATCAAGCTAAAGCTACCACAGGCGGCAGTTGGGATTAAATAAAAAATTTGGCTATTGCCCTGCATTTCCCCCCACCCTCAACCCTCCTGAACCATTAGTCTTCGCCCTCCCCTACCCCTGTTACCACCCCCTGCTACCCAAGACCTAGTTACCCAAGCCCCCTGCCACTACTACACCGCCCTACTGCCACCCCTTCCCTCCGAGATGGCCGCAGCAGGCACTTTCAACTCTTTTTTTTTTTTAACAATGTTGCATGATATCACTGCACAGTTTATGCATCAGCGACAACATAACTACATTGAACAGTTGAGACAGTTTGTCTCTGCACTCCACCTTGCTCGTGCTTCACTTGTCATGCTGCTGTTGAGCGTTGGATCCAGCCTTGCATCTTGCTATGGGGTGTGGACCCCTGCAGCCGCTGCACACGTGTAGGTATTTACATTACTTCCCGTGCTGACAGTCCCCGTTAAACTTGTTGAATTTTTTACACACTTCTTGCCCGCTCGAGCTGTTATTCTTTGCATGGGGAAAACTTGCCGCCCCTGGCCCTGCACTCCATGGACGTTTCCTAGCTGCGTAAGGGCAGTCCGCCAACTGGTGGTCCAAGCCTTGGCACTTGCTGCACCAGTTCTCACTGGAAGCCTCTTGTCCCGTGAAACATTGGGCATACAAGCTGGGGTCCACTTTGGCCCATTGCAGATCAGGATTTTCAGCTGCGTCCTGACGGAAGTTCTGGTCATAAACGACCCAAGACGGCCACTTAAACTTCTTGCTAATTCTCACAATTAGGGCGTGATAGCCCATCAGGTCGACCAGCCTGCCCGGTTGGTGGGCTAAGAGCACTGTCATGTATAGTGCATAGCACTGTGACCACGTTGTCAAGTCCGGGATCACTCGTCTTGTCTGCATCAAGTCAGCTGCTTGGACAACGACGATTTGGTTGTCCCCGTGCTGAGTGTTCAGCCTGCCCTTTTGCTGGAGGTAACTCCGAGAAATCGATATACTCGTTAGCTTGCATCGTCTCCACCAGCTTTTTGGAGATAGGAGGAAGTCCTGCACCTAGGCTGACCATGGGTGACCTCGATTTGCCACCACTCTTGGCCCCTGCTGGCCCTGGTCTGAGCGAGATCCCGCTGCTTGGCTCCCTGCTAGCTGAGCCTGCCTCATCCTCCTCAGCTTCTAGCTCCTGGACCCCACCACTTGCCAGCTCACTGCTGCTTGGAAGCATTCCCAAGCTACCTTCCCAGCAAACAACATTGACAGTTATAATTGCACTGCCCTTAATCCTTGCTAGCCTATACTACTGCCCAATCCCCCCTCTAATCCCGATAACTCCCTCTCCCGGAGAGGGCTAACCCTCATCCCCTAATATCCTAGGTCCCCCCCTGCTGCGGCGGTGGTCCCAGTTGACACTGATCCCCCAACCTAGCCTGCTATGCCTCTGCATTCAGCCTTGCTAGCCTTCTAGCCCTGCAGCTTGCTCGGCCCCCATTCGGCCCGCCTGCCCTGCTGACCTTACCCCCTACTCCCACCTCTGCCGTGCTCATGCCGTTCACATGCTCCCGCCTCGTGCTCCAGCTTCTATTCACTATACAGCCAGCTGTCACATGCCCCTCTGCCACCGTACTTGCTTTCTCGCAGTCCACTGCCTGCTCACATGCTTACTGCCCTGTTGCTCCCAGTGCCGCTGTTAACCCCGGTTAACTGGGTGCTAACCACCATTTAACTCAGTAATAATTTTTTAATACTGACAGAATCAAATAAAAAGTCTCCCCAAAACAGCATTGTGCGGGCACTCACTTTGATTAATGATGTGTCAATGTAACTACTGCAATTTTACTCAAACACACATCCCTTCAATTCATCATTATTATGCGTTTTCTGTGCTATTTTATTCCCTTATATGCAAACAAAACTTTTCTCAACTTTTACTTTACAAATCTTGTTGGTAAATGTTTAAATATTATTTGTAAGCTATTCTTTTAATTACACTTACCATTTCCTTCTGCAGGCTTTTAGTTTGTTTATATCTATTTATGATAGTATAATAAACAAAATATAAATGATTAGAAATAATGATCCTGTTCTCTTCCATTGTGCCATTAGTATCTGTCACTGATATTTCCACTTCATAACTAAAATTAACATAGATTAGGCTTTTGCACCGGACTTACTATAATCTTAATTATTATCTTCAAATGTATACTCTATAATGTAACTCTCACCCATATTGTCGATTTTAATACAATAATTAATATGATATAACTGTGTATGTAAAGAATTGATTTGCATTGTAATATTTTATCCTGAAATGACTTAGTCATCACTATGTTTGTATTATTATTAGATATTGCCATAACTGCAGTCGTGTCTATGTTAGTTGCTGTAATGTAGTAGCGCTGTACATGATTGAACTTATAAACATTGATGTTATAATAACTTGCATAGTGACTAACACATTGTATACAACTTTTACATGCTTAGATATAGTATTCAAATATTATTACAGAAACATTCATTAGTTTGAACATGTACTGACATACTATATTGTATCATAGACATGTGCCAATTAATTATTGTGCATATTATTATTGTTAGAGCCAAAAATCAGTCTTCTAATCCATTGCTTTTGCTTGTAATCTGCACAACAATAACAATGATACTTATGTTAGTACATAGATACCAATTCAATAAAAACACATTGTTTAATAACAAGCACAATGAAAACATTTCTCTACATTTTTGTTATTTTGTGGTAGTTGTATGTGCAATTATATTTGAGAAGGCTCAGTCTCACATATCAACGGGTTTGGCCAGTTTTCCTACTCGAACAGCTAATTATTTGTCGCTTAATTAGAATAATTTAACTTTACATACCGTACACCCTGCCCTGCTCTGATGCTGATGGAGCACCCGTCAGAGGAGGAAGATCGCCTTGGTCCTATCCCTACCTTCCTGGACTCGGACGAAGAGGCAGACCTGGTGGAGGTCTCTGAGGCCACTGCGGAGCTCCTTACTGAGCGATGTACCCTGGGCCTAAAGGAATGACGCTCGCTTGAAGGCGAGGAGGCGTTACCCGCTTCCGAAGGTGCCGGCCACGAGGATCCCGCAACTGGATGACTTCATCAAGGGAGAAGTGTCTACGGCCACCAGGAACGCCGACAAGGAGCTCGCCAGACTCCAGTCCTTGGTGCTTGACTCCCTGGCTCCCCTTTACCCACCTGCTGGAAGCAGAACAAAGGGGAGGACCCCCAACGTGGGAGGAGGCCAAGGAAGCTGTAGTTGCCGCCACGGAGTTGGTGGGCAATGCCAGTGCCAAGATGACCCACCTCATGAGGGAGAAGGTCACAACAGACCTGAACAAGGCACTGCTTCCAGTGGCCAAGGAGGAAACCAACTTCAAGACTGCCCCACTCTCATTGTTTGGCACAGAGTTTGCCAAGAAGGCCAAGGACCATATAGACCAGGTCAAGGCAATGAGGGCTGTGGCGAGATGTGCTCCCAGGGTGGGTTGTCACAACTTCCAACTAGCTGGGGACAGCAAAGTATTTGCTGCCACCAGACTCTATAGCAAGTGATGTGCAATTCTCCAATCCAGCTACCCACACTTATAGCCCTTAGACTTGACAGTGGAGTAGGTTAAGAAACTTATAGATGAAGTACTGCATACACAAGGTGGAGTTCACATATTATATAGAATAACCAGACTGGCATGAGCAAGCGACTTTTATATGAAAAGGTCTTGCTCATGCTAAAAATAACTAACACAGCATGAACCAAAAATAGAGTACCATGACTTGGCACAAATAGAGACTGAGTCTTAACAGCAGGAATATGCTGATGGCATGCACCCACAACTGGAACATATAACACAGACACACAAAACGGTACTGACACAGAATCAGCTATTTAATTTTAGTGTTCTAAATTAGTGTTCTTGTGTAAGGACTTTGGGTTTGCCTGAGGGAGGCCTTCCACAAGGGCATCTCTCCCCACCAAGCCAGACACCAGGTCGCCTTTCGTGGGGGGGGGGGGGGAAGGAGGCAAGTTCAGAGGCAGCAACAACAGGCAAGGCGGAGGATACCAGCAGTTCCAGAGGGGAGGAGCTCACAAATGGAACCGGAAGCCAGAACTCCCCAAGAACTAATGCACCCATCTCATGCCATTCACCACCCTTAGTTTTGACAAACACTATAAGTCAACTGAAGGGCTGGGGCGTGGTCCCCTTAAAAGCTACAAAGGCGGTTGCTGGAAGGCTCCAATACCACCTAGCAAATTGGGAAGGGGTGACCAAGGACAGGCGAATCCTAGATACGGTAAAGGGTTACCTAATAGAATTCACAAACGACCCTACCAGAGGATGAGACCGCACCCACCACAGTACGGGGCGGAGCTCATGGCACAAATGAGGATGGAGCTGACAGAGCTACTACAAAAGGGGGTGGTCACATAGGTAGAAGAGGCCCGGGGCGGTTTTCACTCAACCCTGTTCCTAGTGCCGAAAAAAGACGGCAGACAACGCCCCATAATAAACCTCAAAGCGCTAAACCAGTACATTCAGACGTACCACTTCAAGATGGAAGGCTTGCAGATGCTAAAGGACCTGATAAAGCCCGGAGATTGGCTGGCAAAGGTGGATCTAAAGGATACCTATTTCACGATCCCTATAGATCCAAGCTACAGGAAGTATCTAAGGTTTGTATTGGACAACCAGACCTACCAGTTCAACTGTCTCCCCTTTGGCCTGGCAGCAGCACCATGGTCTTCACCAAGACCCTCAAGCCAGTAGCAGTTACGCTGCGCCAGATGGGAATTCGTCTGATCTGCTACATAGACGACATACTCCTGTTGGCGGAGACCCAGACAATGGCAGAGGAGCAGGTAAAGGGGCTGCAATACCTGTTCGAATGTCTCGGCTTTATTGTGCACCCAGACAATCAATCATGACCCCGGGGCAAGTGATGGAGTTCTGGGAATGACAGTAGACTCCACAAAGATGGAACTGAGGCTGCCTGCCAAAAAATTAAAGGACATCCAGGCAGAGGCCCGAAAACTGGCCCAGCAGAGGGAAATACCAGTGAGAGCTCTGTCCCGATTAGAAGAGAAGATGAATGCAGCCAGCCATACCATACCACCTGCCCCACTATTCTTCAGGAACCTACAGATGGCCATGACAGAGGCCGTGAATGCCAGCAATCAGAATTACGAAGTAGAAATTACGCTGTGCCAGGACTTCCGCCCTTCTGGCCAGCCGACCCGAACTTTGGTTTGCTCAGGTGGAGGCGCAATTCTCCTGCCGTTGTATCGCCTCCCAAAAATCCAAGTTTGACCACGTTGTAGCCTCTGTCGCCAGACTACGCCGAAGAGGTGAGAGATCTCCTGCTCAAATTTCCGAATGACAACCCCAATACAGCTTTGAAGGAGCAGCTCACCAGGCGCACTGCCCTGTCAGAGCAACGCCGACTGCAGCAGCTATTTACGGGTGAGGAATTGGGTGATAGGAAGCCGACACAGTTGCTTCGTAGGATGCAGCAGTTGCTGGGAGACCGCCCTGGGATTGACACATCATTCCTGCAGAGGTTGCACCAGAGTGTCCGAATGGTCCTTGCCTCTACCCCCGAGGGTACTGACCTGTCTACGCTGGCAGAGATGGCAGACAAAATCATGGAGGTTGCTGCTCCCTCTGGCTCGGTGGCAGCCCTGAACACCCCCCTTTCAGTGACCCACCTGTTCCTCCTGTGCCTCCACCTCCCGTACCTCCTCCACCTCCAGCTACGGCTGCGGACATAGAGGACTTACGCTCTGAGATCACACGACTGGAAAAGCTGGTCCGGAGCCTCACTCGATCTCGTTCGTCATTATCGTCTCGTCCAACTCGCTCGTCTCATCGCCCTCCGACTCCTACCCCAACCTCCGACTCGTCCGACAACTCGTTCTGCTGGTACCACCGAAAGTTTGGTGACCGGGCACGGGACTGCCGCTCTCCCTGTTCCTGGTCGTCAAACGGGCAGGCCGGTCGCTAGCGGCGACGAGCGTTCCCGGCCCAACTCACCTTGGTCGCCTCTTTTATGTAAATGATTGTAATAGTGATACTTGTTTTCTTGTTGATACAGGTGCTGAGGTCAGCGTCATTCCCCCTACCCATGCTGAACGCTCACACCCCCAATGTGCCTTCTCCCTACAAGGAGTTGACGATTCTAGTATAGCGACCTATGGTGTACACTCCCGCACGCTCAACATCGGGCTTCGTCGCACCTTTTGTAGGGTATTTGTGATAGCCAACGTCAAACAGGCTATCCTGGGTGCAGATTTCTTGCAGCATTTTGGCCTCGTGGTTGACATAGGGCGCCGGACTCTGTCTGATTCAACTACACATCTCTGAGTTGACAGCCTTCTCTTTGACCCCCCGAGGGCATCACCCGGTCTCTCACAGGTACAGCACATAGTTGCCAACTTTTCAAATTGAACTTCAGGGACACTATGCCACACCCAAACCACACCCATTTATTACAGAAATTAATAATTAATTGCCCAATGATAAATAATTGTAATAACAAAGTCTATTTCCCCAAGTGAGTACTAGTAGCTTTCTTGCATGTCTTTAACAGTTCAGGTTCAAACTGCACTTCATGGCAACAGTCATCACAATTAAATTTCAGTGACATTAATGCTACTACTGTGCTTTGATCCAGGTTTGATCTTTGATCCGTATGTATTTTTCTTAGGATTGAAAACCCACGCTCAGAGTCAGCATTGGACGATGGTATTGCTAACAGTCCAGCCATAAGCTTTGCCAGATTGGCAAACCTTAACTCTCCTAGGAGGGTTTTAATTTTACCAACTTCAGACCAAAAAAATCCAGGACGTGGTTTCTCAACTCCATCACAATCCTTATAATACTTTAGAGCAGGAAGGTCTTCTGGACAAAGAAGAAAATCCGTAAATTCCTGAACAAGAAGATGAAGGGAATCTGGAGAATTTAACTCAATTTGAGGAAACCTCTTGGCAAGTCTCTTAATGGTATCTTCAGTGTAAGACTTTGTCTTAATTGGTTGGACAATACCCAAGTCTTGTAGAATTGTGTCACCAAATGGAAATTTCTTGAACATTTTCTGAAGAGTAGCTGAATAGAAAGCTTTGACATGCTGAAAAAATGGTTTTATGTCCATCTCTTCTTCAAGAGCACTAATACACAGCCATGTCTCATCTCCAATACTTAAGTTTTCATCCAATTTAACTTTGTCCATGTCAACCAAATGAATATTATATCCAGCTTTACGAACAGCTTCTTCGGTTAGGAAACTGACAGCATAAATTTTTGTAGCCTGACAATATCTGTATACAACTCACACGTTGTGTTCTCATTTGACTTTTGGAAAGACCTATTGAATCTATCTATGGATGGTAGAACATGATTGAGAAAGTGAAGAATGGGCTTTGTTAGTGGATTTTCAAGTCTTTCAGTAATGCTAACTACTTTGGCAGTTTGGTCGTCACAAGAGCGGAAGTACGATAAAAGACCATCAAACAAATCTAAATACCTTCGTATACATCGCAGTAGACTCAACCACCTAGTCTGACAATGCTTCAAGAGAACTTTGGGTTCATTAATATAGAAGGAATGCCACATATAAAAAAACTGTTGATTTCTTTTGCTGCTGTGTTGAAAGTAATAATAGATGTCAATAAATAATTGATCTATATCAACTGGCAGAGCAGCCATTCCAGCCTTGACACACAAGTCAGCAAGGTGACAAATGCAACCAGCATCATAAAGATGGGGGTTTTCTCTTTTTATCAGTTTCTGAACACCTGACCTAGCCCCTTTCATTACATTTGTAGTGTCTGACATAAAGGCTATTGCTTTACTAAAATCTAAATTGTATTTTCCCAAAGACTCCCTTAAGGCACTGTATAGATTTACTGCCGTTCCTATGTTCACCACTGGCATGTCTAAAAACTTTGTCTTTACATTACCCAATTCAGCATCCAAGACTCTAACCAAAATAATACATGATTTGTCTTGTTTATCATTCGATTCATCCATTAAAATAGAGAAAAGATTAGACATACTATTTATAGCCTTAGCATGATAATATGGTGATAATGCCTCCTTTACTATGGCTGTGGTCTTGGTTCTTCCACACGCAAACTTTCTAGCTATTTCAGAATCAGGAAACATCTGAGCAAAAAGCTTTGAAGCGTGTTCACTGTTCAGAAAGGCCAGGTTATGCTTAGCAACAAACATTGACCACCGAGTTTCAGCTTCAATAACATTTTGAGCTACTCGCGGTTTAAAGAAGGATGTTACACTTTTGGAAGTAGAAGCAGCAGATGCTGATTCCTTGTGACGTTTGCCACTAACATGGGTTGTTACATCATTTCTGCCTCCATGTGCAACACTGAAATCTGAAAGACAGATTGTGCATCTGGCAAAAGTATCACCTGTATTAAATTATAATTTAAATTAGAAACTTATAATTCTGTGTAGTTAATCATGATACCTTTGTGGCTTCTCCCTATTCCTTTAAATTCTTCAATCCACTTTGGATCAAAGTGGGAAACTCTCTTCCTCTTAGTGGGTGGTGGAGAAGCCATACAACAACGTGCGGAGGACAATAGGTAAAGATCGCCAATAAGTAATTGTGGCGAAAATTCACTTATGCATGAATTAATTTATTAAATAAAAATGCATGCATACTCGAGCCGTTCAGTAAGTTTATAGGATGTGGACGATTCGTGATAAGTAAAGAGATCTTCTGCTTTGCCTAAATTCATGGATGTAAAAGTAAGTGTAGTGGGAGCAAATTCCTCTGAAGCTTCAGGGACACACAATAGACAGTTCACACTTCCGTTACGGGACGGGACAGAGCGAATAATTCCGGGACTGTCCCGGACGTTTCGGGACGGTTGGCAACTATGACAGCAGGACCCTTCTAACCCCTATCTCTCTCTTCTCTTCGAGTTTCCTGCTTTGACTCAAGCCTGTGCTGCCGACCGTCCGATCAAGCATGACATTGTCCACCACATTGAAACCACAGGCCGGCCTGTATCCACTTGAACTCGTCGACTCGCACCCGAACGTCTTCGCATAGCACGTGAGGAATTCGATCACATGCTGGAGCTCGGAATTATACGTCCTTCATCTAGTAGCTGGTCATCAGCCTTACACATGGTCCCCAAGCATACACCAGGTGACTGGAGACCATGTGGGGGTTTCCGTGCTCTGAACAAAGCCACCATCCCGGATCGCTACCCTGTTCCCCGAGCACTGGTCAGACATGCTCCACTTAGCCTTGTTGGGCATCCGTACCACTCTCAAGGAGGACCTGAAATGTACAGCCGCTGAACTTGTCTACGGCACTGGCCTCCGCCTTCCCTGTGAGTTTTTTTGCCTCATATGCCATTGCAGATGTAGACCCAGCGAGTTACGTCACACAGCTGAAGGGTGCAATGAGAGCTTTACGTAGCACACCCTCTCGCCGACCGTCGCACTCAAGTCGTCATCCGGACAGCTCTCTTAGGTCAGCAACACATGTGTTTGTGCAACACAATGCAGTCCGGAAGCTGTTGCAGCCTCCGTATGATGGACCTTACTGTGTTCTGGACAGGTCTGACCGTTTCTACACATTGGACCTCCACGGTCGCACATACTCTGTGTCTGTGGACAGACTGAAGCCAGCACATATAGACTTTCCCATTGCCCCTGAAACACGCACGCCATCATCTTCTGCACCCCCCACTACCACCCCACCCTCCCAACCTGATATTTTTCTGGAGCCGCCTGCTACTTGGACAACACGCTCGGGCCGGCACGTCCATTGGCCAGCCCATCTCAGGGATTTCACTCCCTAGTTGCTCGCTGGAGAGGGAGTGATGTAGTGTCTGGACTTTGAACTTTTATTATGATTTTTTGTGTCACCTGACAGTTACGTAATTGTCAACCCTTTACCAGTCTATATATATATATATATATTGTCATTGTCGCTTGCACGTGCAGTTTTTTGTGCTTGGTAAAAAGAACAGTTTTTCTTAATCTAGTTTTTTGATAGTAGCGACAAATATGCTACAGGAGGGACTATCACCTGAGCCAGTGGAATGGGAAGAGCATGCTGCGGAAGGCAGTGGACTTAGTGATAGAATCAGACGCATCACTGGCAGGGTGGGGGGCAGTTTTCAACCACCAACAGACTGGCGGGCCATGGTCACAAGAGGAGCAGAACCTGCACATAAATTGCCTGGAGTTGCTGGCAGCAACATTGGCATTAAAGACATTCACAAAGGGACAGACGAGCTTGTCGGTACTCTTGAAAATGGACAATACCACGGCGGTGGCTTATGTCAACAATCAGGGAGGTACAGTCTCCAGAAAGCTGGTGAGACTGTCCAAGGATCTGTGGACATGGTGTCTGCAGAGGAATATCAGAATCAAGGCACAACACCTCCCAGGACATTTGAAAAAGGTGGCCGACTCGGAGTCTCGCACTATGCTAGACCGGTCAGACTGGAAACTCGACTCACGAGTCTTTCAACAAATCCATCAACTCTGGGGTCCAATGGAGGTGGATTTGTTTGCCTCCAGACTGACAACACAGTGCCCAGTCTTTTTCAGTTGGCGGCCAGATCCATATGCAGCGGCAACAAATGCCTTCCTCTAAGTCTGGACGGGGCTCAAGGCATATGCAAATCCGCCATGGAATTTGGTGGGACGAGTGGCAGCACAGGCTCAGGCTCAGCAAGCCTCGCTGGTGCTAGTAGCACCAGTGTGGAGGACCCAGCCTTGGTACCCAACTCTACTGGAGATGCTGGTAGATGCCCCACACCTGATTCCCCCATAGAGACAAACAACAAGTTGCTCACAGATGAGAACCCCACAGCTAGCTGCTTGGCCCATATCCGGGAAAAATGCAGAGATCACAAGTTTTCGGAGGAAGCTAGCTCGCTCATCTTTGGCTCGTGGAGGGAAAAAACAAATAAATCCTACAATTCTCTCTTTGGTTTTTCTGGGACATGTAGTCGGGAATGGTCAGGTGACTCCTGCTGACTGTAAGCAATGTTGTTTTAGTTAACTAAAACTAAAATCAAAACACCTTAGTTTTGGGTTATTTTCCTTTTGGTAAGAATAACTAAAACTAAGCTGTAGAGAATATGAAAAAACTAAAACTAATTATTTTAGAAGACATTAAATTCAATAATAACTAAAACTACCAGTAGAGTGGAGGACAAAAACTAAAACTAAGCAATTTTATTGTAAACAATTCACCTTGTATTATGTCATTATTAAATGAAAATATAAATTCCCATCAAGTAATTATTCTCTAAACTACATAACAAATACCATACTTTATTAATAATACCCAAGTTTTCACAGAAATATGCCATTTTTGAAGTTCTTTGGAAAAACTACATGAACAACTTTCTTTAAGGAGTATCATTATTGCAGAATTTGAGAGGCAACATAAATTAACTAAAACTAAGACAATTGATAGTATGACTAACTAAATCTTCTACATGGTATTGCAGGAACGTACAATACTGCTGGCCCCACTCACACTTGTTGCAGTTTGCAGTCAACCCAGCTTCTCTCAGCTTATACAACACCCTTTTCAAGTGTTCACAGTGATAGTCCCAAGACTGACTAAAAACTATTATATCATCTATGTAAACCCTAGAACAGTCCTCACAACCTACCAATACAAGATCAGCTAACCGTTGGAATATGGCTGGACCATTCCTGACACCGAAAGGCATTCTAGTATACTCAAACTTGCCCCATGGTGATACAAACGCAGTCTTTTGACGGTCTTCCACCCGGATTTGAACCTGATGGAACCCTTTGTTTAAATCTAATTTACTTAAGTACTGAGCAGATGCAAGAGTATCAAGAATATGTTCAATGAGAGGCATTTGATATGGGTCAGGCTGCGTAAGTGCATTGAGCGCTCTGTAATCCACGCAGAGGCGCACAGAACCATTGGGTTTTGCAACAGTAACAATGGGAGATGACCATGGACTCTCTGACCTCTGAATGATTCCAGCTTGCAACAGTGAGTCAACCTCCTTCCGCAATGGCTCAAACCACTTTGGAACTATAAAGTAAGGTTTGGACCTCACTGGCGCACTATTCCCAGTCTCTATACACATAGTAACCAAGTCTGTCACTCCTGGCTTACTGCAGTTAGAACATCAGGAAATGCATCTAAAACAGACTTCAGAAGAGATAATTGTGTTTCAGTGGGGGCAACATTTCCCCTAACTAATTTAACGCCAGCTAAAGAATCAATCTCGTCGTCTTCGACTACTGCGATACGATGTATTTGAGCTGAAGGACTATGGTAAGCCTTTAGCAAGTTGGCATGCAACACTACCTTATTCTTTCTTGCAGGATTGTGTATGGCATATGTAACAGGAGACAATTTCTCAGCCACAGGATAGGGACCATCCCAACGACTTCCTAGTTTACTTGACAAACCTGGCTTGCGCACCAGAACTAAGGTACCGGGTTCAAACTCCTTCTCTTTACTACCCTGGTCATATACTATTTTCATCTTGGCTTTGGCTCTATGCTCTCTATCTGAAACTATAAGAGACATTTCAGCCATCTTAGCTTTCATATCCGTCAGCCAAGAGCGAAGATCTAATTGTTCACCTTCCTTGGTAAACCACGAGTCTCTAAGTAATCTGAGGGGACCATGCACATGACCACCATACAGCAGTTCAAAGGGGGTATATCCAGTGACAACATGTGGGGTATCTCTATAAGCAAACAGAGCATATTTCAAGTAAACATCCTACTCTCGCTTCTGGACCTGAGCACGTTTGATCATACCCTTCAGACAAGCATGCCATCTCTCCAACGCACCATCTGTTTGAGGATGATATGGGGAGGTTCACATTCGAACTATCCCAAGAGTCTTACACAGGGACTTAACTACACCAGACATAAAAACACTACCTTGATCAGTTAACAGAGTGTGTGGAATACCATGTCTAGAAATGATTTCCATCAGTGCTTCAACATCTGCCTCAGTATCAACTCTTTTCAAGGTGATAGCTTCAGGGTATTTCGTATGGAGACACATAGCAGTTAATAAGTACTTATGTCCTCGAGGGGTAGTAGGAAGTGGACCAACTATGTCCATAGCCATTATATTAAAAGGTTCATTAACTACAGGAAGAGGAACTAGAGGAGTACGTGAATTAGTGTTTGGGCTAGCCTTCTGACACCCCTCACAAGACCTACAGTGGTCGTTCACGTCCTTCCTCATACCAGGCCAGGTAAAGTATGGCACCAACCTAGCGTGAGTTTTATGATGACCAAAATGACCAGAACCCAACACAGAATGTGCCAACAACAAAACTTGATTTCTTCTCTCCTTCGGAAGTACTATCTTACGACATAATTCACCAAGTTCATCAGTACTCTCGTGAGCTAACATACCATTATAATAACAATAACCATCAGTATTTTGGTCCGCCCTTTTCCTATTATCGGTTAGGGTTGGATCTCTCAACTGCTGAGTACTCAAAACCTCTCTGTCAGAATTATCAGCAGGAATACAGGGTATAGGGAGTTCAAAGGCATCTTCTAATCCCTTACCAGAAATTATATTCGAACATGCAGAGGGAGGTTGAATGTGATCAAGTCCCATGGGAGTAGCCAGAGAATGAGAGCTGGCTTCAAGGTCGGCTATTTCTTGAGCCTTCTTAGCCTTAGCCTGACTACGGGTTAACCTCACTGTATCTGAGGTACTGACTTCACAAGAGTTACTACTAGGTTCGTGATGAGCACTACTACTAGGTTCACAAGGGTTTATGTCCCTGTCACTATCATAATCATTGCCATACTTAGGAGGGAATGCGTCTGCATCAGCAAGTCTGCGACGCTCTATAGCAGTTTGGATGAAACTCTCAAAGGTTCCCAGCCCACATCCAACCCTATCAAAGCAGATTGGGAAAGGGCGTCACTAACCACTACATCATAATGATCCTTCACCTCACCAACTTCAAGTTTCACATGAGCAATTGGGAAGGAAGTTTCATCATTACCCTTAAACCCAGTGACAGTTACACTTTCACCAGTATACGCACCTTGTGGCACGTATTTACTACTAACCAGGGTACGAGAGGCACCAGTGTCAACCAAAATGTCATTGCAAGGGACACCAGAAATGAGACCATATATTAACATTTCTTCAGAAGAATATAGAGTATTTATACATTGCACCTTGGACTTCTTCTTAGGACAGTTAGGCTTAATATGTCCAGGTTCACTACATAAGTGACAAATCGGCACAAACCGCTCACTCCTCTGACTACCTTTTACCAACACAGACTGCTGTGCGCATTAGTAATATCACTACCAGTGGTTGTGGGTTTGTGAGTGCCAGGGGTACGTTCCTGTGTAGCGTGAGACCTAGGTGACTCACTACTTGACTTCTCTTGTGTCTGTGACTGAGCCGACTGGTTCCAGTCCCTCCTATGAGAGCGGGAGAACTGGAAGTTTCCTTCTCTGCTCTGAGTGGGCCTAGTCGTCCCCATGCACTGGGTAGCCAGACGCACAGCATCATGGATATTCTTTGGCTCAAGTACACGAACACGGGAAGCAATCTCCTCGGGCAAACAAGAAAGGAATCTGGATAAATACATAAATTGAATAACATCATTAATATCAGAACAATCGGACAACATTTTCTGGGTATTTGTTTGGACACGTATAGATAAGGTGTCCAAAGACTCGCCAGACCGGAAACGTAACAACCACCAGTCACGCTCGGCCGCTTCAACAGTTTCCCCTAGACCAGTAAGCATTGCTCGTTTACAAGCCTTAAAATCACTAATTATATCAGGGCAAGGTTTAATACGAGCTAAATATACTTCAGCAGCTCTCCCAGACAATTGGTGTTGTAGGTATTTACCCCACTGCAAAGAAGGAATGTTATTGGCAGTATAAATTTCTTCTAGAGACGAAAAGAACATCATAGTATTAGTACCTTCCTTCCACTTAAGAACCTCCCCTGAGAGTGTCTCACTCACTTCACTCGTCCATCAACTACTACATACTATACAATATTATGTACACACATATACACAAGAATATGAGCAAATCTCACTAGTTCTTATTGTCAGCAACTGGCTTCAAATACGGATAAGTAACTATGTATCTAGTAAAAAGGTATTCTTTGCTACTAAATAGTTAGTACTACAGAACAGTTTTGTAGTGCAACTGAGTTTTTATCAAGACATAATCAAAGGTAACAGCAATTCATTACTAATCACAAATGGTAATAATAAGTGGTGGTAGCATCAGGAACAATGCACCTCTTTCCAAGGTAAGGTGCCGAATGGTTGTATACAGTAACTGCAGAACAAAAGAATAGCATACACTGGTGGGTGAGGCTAATACAATAGTGGTAGATGTGGCTAAATAACTAGTGGTGGGCGTGGCTATGGTCCTTGAAGCTCCTCTAGAGAAGCTGATGTCAAAGAACAATACACAGGCCCTTAAAACATAATGATACAGTAGAACCACATAGATCCGAACATCAGACAACCGAATTAACCGGTTAACCGAACCGCGAAGAGACATCGTGATGGGTACGGGGTCGTCATCGCGGGGTTTTTTTTTTTTTTTTTTTTTTTTTTTTTTTTTAATTGGAACTGCAGCAAAATGACAAAAGAGTTGCTATCAGAAGTAGTTTAATATAATTGAACAAGGAATATTTTTAGCTGGAGTTGCAGGAGTTTGGCTTAGGAAAGTCCACAATTTCAGACTCCTAGAGAGACAGGAAGATTATAGAAAAGTTTTCAGCAGAATCAGCTGACCCTAATAGCCTGAAGAAGAGGTGGATTGTCAGAAGAGATAATGATAAAGATTTTATAATGTCGTGCATTCTGGTTTACTCAGGGAAAAAAACTCAACGGTGGTACACCATTAAATGGTCCTTTACATACCCGTAGCCAGGGGGGGTTCGAGGGGTTCGGTCGAACTTCCCTTTAGAGTGACCGGAAGTAAATATTTTAGCCACACCCCACATATAACTTCTGGAATATCATCATCTGTTCAATCGTGCTGAACCTGCGCTTGAATTCTCTGCTGTTTCTGGCTTAGTCTGAGTCCAAGTGACCTAATAAACATTCAGCTCCTTGGATACAAAATTTTGTTCTCAGATCGGCATGAGTAAAGCTTGCTACGTTACATATATTCTTTATAAAGTGTAACGTAATGCACTTTAGTAAGACTAATAGCAGCGTGCGATTCGATATTAATAGCACAAGCAACGGATTTTTTTCAACAGATTAGAAAGGGAGCCTTCGGATGTGTCTGAGAAAGTTAAACCTCAAGTATACAGATAGCAAGTGCACTATCTAGTGTAGCTACACTGCAAATGATTAAAAAAAACTGGCCTACTATTAGCGAGTGATAGCACGGGTAGTAGCGCTCGCAAAGCTATTGAAATAGGACTCCAATTTGCCTCGTGTTATTTTAATCGCGTTGTTCGTGCTTGCTATCGCACGCTAATAGTAGGCCAGCTTTATTAAAGCTGCACGAGACTACAGTAAGCTAAAGATCATTTACAGTGTGTCTACTATGTATAGTGCAGTCACTATTTCTGTACTTCAGGATAAACTCTCTCTTGAACTTTGCTTTAATCGATTGCTCCTCCTAATCTGTTGGAAAAAAACTCTGTCTAATAGGGGTAGAGCTTCTGCACTAAAGAATGACGTTGTCTCCAACTAGAAACTACAACTGTACATTTCCAAGGCTAGAGTTGCATGTTTGCGCTCTTACTCTTACTTAAGCTAGCGTGCCATTTCACTTTGTCCCGTGCTATTTCACTTAGTTATAGCGATTTTTCCAATACATTTCGAACGGACAGTTTACACGCCGTACTATTAAATAACTTGTAGTACAAATAAGGCGTATTAATGTTGCACTGTTTATATACAGCTCATAGAAGCCCGGTTACACGAGAATAATACCGCTTTTCTCTCGAGTATCAACAGTGTTTAATGAATTATAGTTTTGAAGTAGAATACCTAGTGCACATATCTTTTGTTTTTTAGTATTGTAGAAGAATTAACGAGGAAACAAAAGTAGGTGTGGCTTTTTGCGTCTTAAAATCCGAACCCCCCAATGCGAACCTCTGGCTACGGGCCTGCTTTAGTAATGGATAAATCTGAAATACTGTATTCATAGTATTTTAGTCGTTTAAATATTTTAGTACAAAGTTAAGTTACATTATATTCAGAGTTACGTACATTTCAGACTTACGTACACCTCACTTCCCAAGGGGTACGGAACTCTGAGGTTCTACTGTACCTCTAATCAGGCAAGAAATGAAAGCTAAGGTAAGAATTGTTCTAGGCAGAGGATAGAAATACACCAGTCAAAATAAATAAGGATTGACTAAGTTAGATTGTCTATTATATATACCCAGTCTATTAGACAAGCACTATCACTTGACTCTGCTGCACTTGTACACTAAACATAAGGACATCCCATGGATTGTCCCATGGGATCGTGGGATGGATGAACAGTGGGACATACATGCATCTGCATGAGGGACAGGTGGACATCCCATGGAATGTCCCACAATCCCATGGGACCGTGGGATGGGATGGACATTTTACTGCATTCTAGACACCAAAGGGTATGTCAAACAGCACAATAACCAAGAAGACCAACCACTGCCACTGATCTAATAGGATATAAGTCCAGGAAGTTTGTAGACTTAACTGCATCCCGTAACATAACCAGGTCAGAGACTAGTTATGCAGACCAACCCTTTACCTGACCGCTATGCTGGGAAGGGTGTGGAACTTCGACCATACACATTTTGTTTCATTCATTATTTTACCTTGAACAGCTTATGGTGTGGTTAGCTCCATTGCGAGAACCTGACCATTATGTAGTTTTTAAAATTAATTTGTGGTTTATGCCACTTTTAAGTAACTCAGTACTTTTAGTCCCGGTCTGCCTCTCAACTCTATACTGAAGAAAATTAGGAGTATCTAATAGGCTTATAGCAACCATTTCTTTGGCAGGAAAGTTCCTGTTTGGCATCTACTATTTTATTATTATTTTTCTATCTTATTGATTCAGTTTTGAAACTATCAATTTCATAAGAATTTTTCCAACACCAAATTTATTACTGCAAGAAGCAAGTTCTGAACAATTATTATCTACTCTGCAGCATTTTCATTCCAGCCAGCAAAACAATATTCACAACTGAAACAGCTTGGAGGTACGTTCAGCGAAACCACAGCATAATCAAGTCAATCAATCAACCACAATTAGAGACAGTAGAAACCATGTTAAGGCACCAAATTTTAATAACATTTTTAATGAACGAAATACGTACAGTGAAAGTTTCAGAACACTTCAGCATAGAGGTTGGGTAAAGGATCTGATCTGTGAGACTAGTCAGAGACAATCTAATTCAAAAGGGTAAATCATTAAATTTCCTAAGATGATCAGGTAAAGATTGCTAAAACGATTTCCATTTAGTGGAATATGGGAAGGAACCGATCAAGTGAACACAATGTGAGGGTCAAAGTACAAAAAGACATGTACGTCCAAGCATATTTGCTCACCAATAATAATAATAAATGACAACATCAACAACAATAATAACAACTGCTATACTTCAGCACCTAGCTTACTATATGAAACATCAGAGTTGAAAAATCGGGGGGGGGGGGGGGGGTTGTACTTCAGTGTGGGGGCCTCGCTCTTACGTTCGAGGCCTTCGCACAACAGACTCTTGGTGGACAGCTTATAGTTCGCTGCCACCAGAGTTCAGCGACAATAATGTCTTAGGTTATAGTTCTTAGATTACAAGTACTGAACTGAACTACAACACGTGGCAAGAGGCCTGATATACATATTCCTCTCGCCAACAACCAATCAGAACAACACAGCCAACACATACACTGTACGCATGAGCACAAATAAATATCCTGCAGAGTACATGCACAAGGGCTGTTCCTGCCCAAGGGCTGATTACTACACACAAATGTTAACACATCACACCACACACAAATAATGTTCTATTCTCTTCTCTTTAGTCTTCTTCTTTCTTCTTCATCCTTCTCTCTCTTCCTTCATGTGGGAGGGACTGGGTCTGCACTCCCACATCTCCCCCCTCCTCTTGAAATCTCTCCTTCCCCTCTTCATCCTCATAGCACCGGCTCAGGGTGTCCGCCACTACATTATTCTTTCCACTTCTATACTTGATGATAAAATCAAATTCTGCCAGCTTTAGAGCCCACCCGTGGACCCTCCTGTTACATTGTTTGCCGGCCGCTAGCGACTCCAAACTACGGTGGTCAGTCAGAATCGTAAATCTCTTCCCGTAGAGGAAGTAAGCGAAGTGGCGCACTGCCTCCACTACTGCCAAGCACTCAAGCTCCTGAGCGCTGTAACGTTGCTGAGCCCCCTTCAACTGTTGGGAGAAGAAAGCCACAGGTCTCCATTCCTCATCCCTCTGCACAGACAGCACCGCACCGACACCCGATCCACAGGCATCACATTCCAACATAAAACAATCCTCCTTCTGAGGAACACACAACACAACAGAATCAGACAAACAAACACATAACTCACGGAAAGCCTCGTCCATCGGGCTCGTCCACATAACCCTCCCACTCCCTGGACCAGACGTATGGGGCGTCAAAACGGCAGTCCAACGGTGAATGCCGCGGACGAACCGACGATAGAAACCCACCAGCCCCAGGAAGCCTCTTAATTGCTTCCGACTCCTCGGTTTTGGGTGCTCCAAGATCGCTCGCACCCTAGCCTCAGGAACAGAGACTACACCATCCCCAACAAGGTGGCCCAGAAACTCCAATTTCCTCTTCCCAAATACACATTTTTTTCTCTTAACCGTCAACCCTGCCACCTTCAATGCCTCGAAAACCTCCTCCAACTGCCTCAAATGTACCCTCCAACTCTCCGACACCACCAACACGTCATCAATATAGACTCGAGCGTACTCCCAGCAATCCTTCAATACCATATCCATTAGACGCTGGAAGACAGACGGTGCGTTTGTCAGTCCAAATGGCATCCTCTTGAATTGAAATTTACCAAACGGACAGACGAACGCTGTCTTCATCCTGTCCTCCTCATCTACCACAACTTGGTGGAACCCTTTCTCCAAGTCTAGTTTGAATAGCACCCGACCAACACCCACTCTCTCGACCATTTCGTCAAAGCCGGGTATATAATAAGGTTCCCGGACAGTGACGGTATTTACTCTTCTGAAGTCTACACACAGCCTGATGCCACCATCCTTTTTCTTGACTGGCACCAGGGGAGAAGCCCAAGGACAACTCCTTTCGATTATGCCACTCCTCTCCAGCAGTTCCAACTCTCTCTTAACGTCCTCTCTTACACCTAGCGGCACCGAGTAAGGCGTCTGCCTAATCGGTGGAGAACTACCCGTATCGATCTTCAGTTGCACCAGATCAGTGCAACCCGGCTTCCCCACAAACAAACACTCATACCTGCTCAACAACTCTTCCAATTCAGACTCCACATAACCTTCACATTCACCACTCAGTACATTTCTCTCACTCGTTCCCTCTTCTAACACTACATCTATTCTATTCACTTCCAACCTCTCTTTGTATTCCTTTAAACAGTTAACGTGCACTACCTTAGCATGCTTCTCAGTATCTACCTTCCCAATTCTGTAATTTACCTCTCCCATTCTCTCTCTCATTTTATACGGACCTTCCCACGAGTCAGCCAGCTTGCTTTGCATGCCTGGCACCCTATACAATACTAACTGTCCTACTCTTAACTTACACCCTCTATTCGCATAATTCAACCTACTCTGCTTGCTCTTCACCATCTTTACAGCAGCACACTCCCTCATTCTCTCTAACCTCTCAGCCATACACCTCACCCACTCACACACATTTAGCTTCTGACTATCTACTTCGTACAACCCGTGATACAGCGCATCCAAGGGCGTTCTAACCCTATATCCGAATACTAAATCGAATGGGCTGAACCCGCTATCTGCATGGGGCATTTGCCTCAACACATACAGCACAAAGTTCACCTGTCCTACCCAGTCTACACCCTCGCTCACACACTTTCCTAATATCCCTTTAAACGTACCATGCATTCGCTCGACCGCCCCGTTCGTTTCAGGGTGATACGGCGAAGTCCTCATCTTCTCTATACCCACTAAACTACATAACTCTCTCACTACCCTCCCACAAAACTGGCTCCCTTGATCCGATGGCATCCTCTCCGGGATAGAGGTCCTGGAGAAGATAGCCCACAGACCTTCTGCTACGGCCTTAGCGGTGATGCTCCTAAGAGGCACCGCTTCAGGCCATCTTGTAGCTAGGCAAACGTATGTTAAGAGGAACCTACACCCACCCTTCCCTTTGGGCAGGGGTCCCACCAAGTCTACCGCTACGGACTCGAAAGGCTCCGTTAACACAGGCCTCTCCACCACTGGAGCCTTCCTGGGTTTGTGCTTGCTACGCACCTGGCACAGCCCACACGTCCCACAATGTTCACATACATCCTTACTCAGACCTGGCCACACAAAATATCTGGCTATCATCCTTGCCACTTTCTCACTACCTAAATGACCCCCCTTATCATGCACTAACACCAAGATCCTCTTCCTAAAGCCCTTTGGTACCACTAGTACGTCCCTGAATTCATCCCAAGCTACGTACTGACTCTTAACCAAGACACCCTTCTTCCACACAAATCCCCTCTCCTTCTTTTCGCCTAACTCCCTCCATTCTCGCAAACTCTCATCCTCCCTTAACTCCTTCCTAAACTCTTCCCCATCCTTGCCTTCTCTCACTGGACCTACTTCACTAGCTAACCCTCTCACTTCTCTCTCAATCTTCTCCTCACTTACGTCTACTCTATCTAGTTCCACTGGCACTCCTTCGTCTTCTTTTCCCTTCGTGCTCTCGGTCGCCAAGGAAGGGTCAGCTTCAACCTCAGT